>Ga0105243_10003700_pt1 | contig 12287 bp, 12 predicted proteins | sample KBSM34metaG_FD_81525 | JGI IMG/M metagenome (GOLD analysis project Ga0105243, IMG submission 81525) | Miscanthus rhizosphere microbial communities from Kellogg Biological Station, Michigan, USA - KBS M3-4 metaG | ecosystem: Host-associated > Plants > Roots > Rhizosphere > Soil | place...
CGGGCTGCTGCGCGAGCTGAGCCTGCTCACCACCAAGCCGTTCCTGTACGTCTTCAACGCGGACGAGGCCGTGCTCACCGACGAGGCGAAGGTCGCCGAGCTGCGGGCGTCGGTCGCCCCCGCGGACGCGGTGTTCCTCGACGCGAAGGTCGAGCAGGAGCTGCTCGAGCTGGACGAGGAGGACCGCCAGGAGATGCTCGACTCGATCGGCCAGTCCGAGCCCGGCCTGCACGCGCTCGCCCGGACCGGCTTCCACACCCTCGGGCTGCAGACCTACCTCACCGCCGGCCCCAAGGAGTCGCGCGCCTGGACCATCCACAAGGGCGACACCGCCCCGCAGGCGGCAGGCGTCATCCACACCGACTTCGAGCGCGGCTTCATCAAGGCAGAGATCGTGTCCTTCGCGGACCTGGACGAGGCGGGTTCGATGGCCGCGGCCAAGGCTGCAGGCAAGGTGCGCATGGAGGGCAAGGAGTACGTGATGGCCGACGGTGACGTGGTGGAGTTCCGCTTCAACGTGTAAAAGCCCAGGCGAACGGCTTGTTAGGCCGCCCGCCCGTAACAGAACCCGCAGAGGCCCGGAGTAGTTCGTCCGCAGCCCTGCGGGTTCTGTCGTCTGGGTCGGGCCACGGTGGCTGTAGGTGTTCAGCGTGACGCTGGGCTGAACGCCGGACCGAGAAACGTCTGCAGGTAGGTCAGCAGAGCCTCCCGGTCGTCCACGTCGACTGCCGATCCCGGCGTCCCCACCAGCGAGACGAGCATCCGGACCAGCCATTCCGCCGCCCCGGGCAGGTCGAGGTCCTCTCGGGCCAGGCCGCGTTGCTGGGCGTCACGCAGCCGGTCCACCCAGAAGTCGGACAGCTGGGCGACCACGTTCTGGGTGTAGGTGCCCATGATCTCGGCGTACTCGTGCGGTTCCCGGGCGGCCAGTTCAACGGCCAACGGCCCCAAGGGATTCTGCCTCGACAGCACGACCGCCTCGGTCAGCATGCCGGACACGCTGTCCTGTCGCGCGATCCGATCGGCCGCGTCCTCCCAGAAGTCCGCGCCCCGGCGGATCAGTGCCGCCGAGAGCAGTGTCGCCTTATCGGTGAAGAACCGGTACAGGTAGGCGCGGCTGAGATCGGCTTCCTGGGCCACGGCGCGCACGGTGGTGCGGCGGATCCCGTCGCGCGCCAGACAGAGTTCGGCGGCGTCCAGGATGCGGTCGCGCACGACGCTGGAGTCGGGTCTCATTGCCGCTCGATCATAGGGCGTCGAAAAGTTCGGAGAATTCTTCTGTAAACACTTGTGTCAAAGTGTCTACAAAGCACTACGTTCTCCACCATGACCGGCCGCGCGGAGGCCCGGTCGCCGACCGAGGCGACGTCGTGTCGGAACGGTGAGCGCTACGGAGGACCTATGGGATTCCTGCTACCGGTGGAACCGGACATCGACGCGGACGAGTTGCGCCGCGGCCGCCGACCCACCCAGATGCGCATCCTCTCGGAGAACTACCTCTCACAAGGTTTCGGGACACCCGATGTGGTGTACGTCGGCTACCTCGCGAAGATCGCCCTGTTCATTCTCGGCGCGGCAATGTTCGCGTTGACCACACCCGGCGTGGACGGCCTGCTCGACGTCGGCCAGTGGTGGGCCCTGCCGGTCGTGTGGCAGAAGGTCGTGCTCTGGTGCATCCTCTTCGAGGTCACCGGCCTGGGCTGCGGATTCGGGCCCCTGAACCTGCGCTTCCTGCCGCCGTTGGGTTCGTTCCTCTACTGGTTCCGCCGTGGAACCATCCGGATGCCGCCGTGGCCGAGGCGAGTTCCGCTCACCTCCGGAGACAAGCGCGGCGTCGTAGACATCGCCGCGTACGCCGCGCTGCTCGTCTCGCTGCTGGTGGCGTTGGTCTCCGCGACCGCTGCCGGGACGGTTCAGCTGCCTTGGCAGAAGGTGGCCGTCGTCCTGGGACTGCTCGCGGTCATAGGACTGCGTGACCGGACGATCTTCCTGGCCGCCCGCGCGGAGGTCTACGGCGCGATTGCCGTGACCTTCCTCGTCCCGTTCCCCGACTCCATCGTGGCCGCCAAGTTCGTCCTGCTGTGTATCTGGTGGGGTGCGGCGGTCTCGAAGCTCAACGTGCACTTCCCGTCGGTCGTGCAGGCGATGGAGGCGAACAGCCCGCTGTGGCGAACGAAGCGCATCAAGCACCTCTTCACCCGCTCGTACCCCGATGACCTGCGCCCGTCCTGGCTCTCGAAATTGCTCGCCCACGGCGGAACCGCGATCGAGTTCGTCGTTCCGCTCGTGCTGATCCTCTCCGGAGGCGGCACCGTCACGACGGTCGCAGCGATCGTGATGGTCCTGTTCCACCTGCACATCATCGTGACGATCCCGATGGGGACGCCGCTCGAGTGGAACGTGTTCATGATCTTCGCCGTGCTGACGCTGTTCGTGGACAAGGCATCCCTGGGGCTCGGCGACCTCGTCCATCCCGCGGTCCTGCTGATCCCGGCCGTCAGCTTCCTCCTCGTGATCCTCGGCAACCTGTTCCCGGAGCGGATCTGCTTCCTGCTCGGGATGCGGTACTACGCCGGGAACTGGGACACCACCGTCTGGTGCCTGTCGCCCAGCGGAGAGCAGAAGCTGACCGACGGCACGATCCGCTTCGCGATGCTGCCGCACCGCCAGCTGGAGAAGATCTACGGCGGCGAGGACGAGGCCCGGGTCACGCGGCTCACCGGCTTCGCGTTCCGCGCGATCCACACGCACGGCCGCGCGCACGCCGCACTGCTGCCCCGACTCCTGGCCGACCAACCCACCACGGAGTACGTCGAACTCGACGGCGAGACGGTGGCCGGCGTCGTGCTCGGCTGGAACTTCGGTGACGGTCACCTGCATTCCGAGCAGCTCGTCGAGACGCTCCAAAGCCTGTGTGCCTTCGATTCCGGTGAACTGCGGGTCCTGGTCCTGGACGCCCAGCCGATCCACAAGCAGACCCAGGCCTACCGGCTGCTGGACGCCGCCACCGGTGAGTTCGAGCGGGGCACGGTTCGGGTCGCGGACATGGTCAACCGGCAACCGTGGGCCGACGACATGCCGGTGACGGTGAGCGAAAACCCTCAGGCCCGCTGACATGGCGAACGTGAGGACCGCAGTCGTGGTCGGTTCCGGCCCCAACGGTCTGGCCGCCGCCGTCCGATTGGCCGGGCACGGAGTGAAGGTGACGGTGCTGGAAGGTGCCGAAAGTCCGGGAGGAGGCGCGCGCACCAGTGAACTGACGCTGCCCGGACTGCTGCACGACGTCTGTTCGGCGGTGCACCCGCTCGGGGTCGCCTCGCCGTACCTGGCGACCCTGCCTCTCGCCGAACACGGCCTGCGGTGGCGGTGGCCCGAGATCGACCTCGTCCATCCTCTGGCGGACGGGTCGGCCGGCGTGCTGGCCGGCGACGTCGATCACACGGCCGCCGGAATGGGTGTGGACGCGGACGCCTGGCGCAGGGTCTTCGGGCCCCTCGCGCGCACCTTCGACACCCTTGCCCCCGAGGTGCTCGGGCCGCTCCTCCGAGTGCCCAGGCATCCGATCACCCTGGCCAGGTTCGGGCTCCGGGCCGGACTCCCCGCCACCGTCCTGGCCAGGGCCTTCCGCACACCGCAGGCCCGGGCCTTGTTGATGGGGTGCGCGGCGCACCTGTTCCAGCCGTTGAACCGTCCGCTGTCGGCGTCGGTGGGTGTGATGTTGGTGGCGGCCGGGCATCGTTACGGATGGCCGGTCGCCGAGGGCGGCTCGCAGGCGATCACCTCGGCGCTGGTCTCCCTCCTGCGCGAGCGCGGAGGGGAGATCGAGTTCAACGCTCCGGTCCGATCGTTCGCCGACCTGCCGGCCGCCGACGTGACGTTGTTCGACACGACTCCGCAGGCGGTTGCCGAGATCCTGGGTGATCGGCTCGGCGGGCGGGGCCAGCGCCGGTACCGGTCCTACAAGTTCGGCCCTGCCGCCTTCAAGGTGGACCTGGCCGTGCGCGAGGGGGTCCCGTGGACCAATGAATCTGCGCGCAGGGCAGGGACGGTCCATCTGGGTGGCACTGCCGGCGAGGTGGCGGCTGCGGAGGCCGCAGTCGTGGCGGGCAGGATGCCGGCGCGGCCGTTCGTGCTCGTCGGGCAGCAATACCTGGCCGACTCGACCAGATCGGTCGAGGGAGTGCATCCGATCTGGGCGTATGCGCACGTCCCGTCCGGCTACGACGTGGATGCGACGGAGGTCGTGCTGGACCAGATCGAGGCGTACGCGCCCGGTTTCCGCGGCCGGGTCGTCGCGGTGCATGCCACCGGCCCGGCGGAGTACGAGCGCTACAACGCGAACTACGTCGGGGGCGACATCGGGGGAGGGGCGAACTCGCCGCTCCAGATGGTCGGGCGACCGGGGTTCGCACTCGACCCGTACGTGACCGGTGTCGATGGCATGTTCTTGTGTTCGGCCTCCACGCCGCCAGGTGCGGGCGTACACGGAATGTGCGGGGCAGGCGCTGCCGCCAGCGCGTTGCGCAGTCTGGGCGTCGATGTGCAGCCCCTCCGGCGCCGAGCCGACTGACGGGTTACCACTGAACTGAACCGGATCACGGCCACTCGTGGTGGTGGCACGGCGGTGCTGCGGTTGGACAACGTGCCGGAGATGATCGCTGCTGCGCTGACCGACTGGGCTGGCACGAGGACCGGGATGCTGTTCATCCCACCCGGGGAGCCGTGGCGCAACCCCTTCATCGAGTCCTTCAACGGTCGCCTCAACATGCACCTGTTCTGGTCCCTGACCCACGCCAAGGTCACCATCAGCGACTGGAAGGAGGAGTACAACCACGACCGGCCGCACTCATCATTGGGCTACCGAACCCCACGGGCCTACGCTGCAATCTGTACCCACTAATCGACTCTCACGCGTCTGGTGTCGTATGCCCACATCGCGATCTCGACGCGGTTGCGGGCGCCGAGCTTGGTCATCAACGATGCGACGTGGGTCTTGACCGTGCTCAGGCCGACGAAGAGCTCGGTGGCGATCTCGGCGTTGGTCCGGCCCCGTGCCACCAGCGCGAGCACCTCCTCCTCGCGCTCGGTGAGCGGGTCGATGGGCTGGACCGGTACCACCGGCGCCTGGTCGGCGAAGGTCGCCAGCAGCCGGCGGGTGACGTTGGGGGCGATCAGCGCGTCCCCGTTGGCCGCCGCGTGGATGGCCTGCACGAGGAGCTCCGGCCCGGCGTCTTTGAGCAGGAAGCCGCGGGCGCCGGCGCGTAGGGCGCCGAGGACGTACTCATCGAGGTCGAAGGTGGTGATCACGACGACCGCCATCGGGTCCGTCACGTCTGGCCCGGCCAGGCGCCGCGTCACCTCGACGCCGTCGAGCCCAGGCATCCGGATGTCGACGAGGAGGACATCGGGACGCAGCCGGGTCGCCAGGTCGAGCGCTGCGAGCCCGTCTGCTGCCTCCCCCACGACCTCGAGGTCGGGTTGCGCGCCGAGGATCATCACCAGCCCGGTCCGGACCAAGTCCTGGTCGTCGGCTACGACAACACGGATGCTCATGCCATCGCCTCCACCGGCATCACGGCCTCGACCACCCAGCCACCCTCGGGCCCCGGCCCCGCGGAGAGCGATCCGCCGAGGAGCTGGGCGCGTTCGGCCATGCCCAGCAGGCCGAACCCAGGCTCCGGGGCCGGCCCCGGCTCGGTCTGTCCATCGTCGCTGACACGCAGCCTGACGGCGTCGCCCTCCCGGCGTACGTCGATCCCGACGCGGGTCGCGCTCCGGGCGTGCCGTACGGCGTTGGTCAGCGACTCCTGCGCGAGCCGGTAGAGCGCGGCATCCACGGGTCGTGCCAGCCGGGTTAACGAACCGTCCAGCGAGACCTCGACGGTGGGCGTCGCGTCGGCGCGCGCCAGAGCAGGCAGGTCCGCGACACCCAGCTGCGGTGAGTAGGCGACGGCTTCCTCCTCACGCAGCACCCGCACCATGGATCTCATGTCCGCCAGGGTTCGCGACGCTTCAGACTCGATCGCGGCCAGGATCTCGGCAGCCTTCTCAGGCTCGATGCCGGCAACCACGCCACCGGCCTGCGCCTGCACCGCGATGGCCGAGACGTGGTGGGCCACGGTGTCATGCAGCTCGCGAGCCAGCCCCACGCGCTCCTGATTGCGGATCTCGCGCTGCTGGCGATGCCAGAGGTCCGCGCGGTAGCGGAACACCGCCGCGAGGGCGACGAACAACAGCAAGAGGACGCTCCCGCCGAAAACGTCGGCCCAGCCCGCGGAGGAGACGTACATCCCCAGCGCGACGACGGCCGTCACGAACGCCGTCCCCAAGACCATCTCCCGGCCCGAGCCCCACCGCACCAGGGAGTAGAGCAGGATCAGGACGGCCATCATGGAGTAGAGGCCGAGGTCCTCGGCGTGCGCAGTCAGCTGGAGGACCGAGAGCAGCCCGGCGACGCCCCACCCGACCAGGGCGGCCATCAGGGGGCGACCCCGCCGCCAGAGCAGGGCAGGCATCACCGCCAGGGCGAGCACCGTCACAAGTGGTCGCCAGGCCAAGCCCGGCCGAGCGATGCCCTCGACCAAGGCGGCGGCCGCGAACACGCCCACCAGCAGCCAGTCGAGCCGACCGATGGGTGGGGCGTCAGCAGGCCGCGGCTCATGCCAGATGGAGCGCCGGACAGTGACCACGGCTACAGCCTAGGGGTCGGCGCGCCTCGGCGTACCCGCCGAAAGAACGAGAGAGAGACCATGCCATCGGCCAGGCGAACCCCAGCCTCCGGGCCGAGGCGCCCGCCGCCGGGCTCAGCGATCGTAGACCTACCGATCCTCACCACAACAACGGAGCCCATGATGAGAACAGGTCAACCCACCGCCACACTGGAAGACCAGCGGATCCCGGTGAGAGCCAAGCTCGCCGCAACGTGGACAAGCTTCATGTTCCTATACGCCTACGTGGACATTCTCAACTTCTTCACGCCCGGCGTCATCGAAGACATCCTCGACGGCAAGGTCTTCGAGTTCGACCTCTCCCAGACCTTTTCGACCACGGCGCTGACCCTCATGGCCATCCCGATCCTCATGGTCGTGCTGTCGATGACGCTGCCCGCCCGGGCGAACCGCATCACGAACCTCATCGTGGCCTCGCTCTACGTCCCCGTCACGGCATTCAACGCGGTGGGCGCGTCCTGGCTGTACTTCTACGGCCTCGGCATCGTTCTGGAATTGATCCTTCTCGCCCTCATCGTGCGGTACGCCTGGACCTGGCCCCGCACCGTCGGCGACCATGGCGACCAGCCCGGACCGTGAAACCGTTCGCGCCCAACAGCAAGCGTGAACCCAAGAGCAGTCCCAGTCCTGTTCGGAGCCATCTGCCTCGGGTGCCGCGGTGTGGGCCTCCTGGCGGTGGGACACCAACTACCACTGGGACGTCGCGTAGGGGCCTTCCAAGGCACCTACCGGCAAACGCAACGGCATCAAAGTCTTGGAAGCGGTCCAGGTGCTGTGAGGGCCGATTAGTGGGTACAGATGGGCGCCGCACGCGGCGCGGCTACCGAGGCGGTCGCCCCGTCACCTACGACGCCGAGGACTACAAGGGTCGCAACGTCATCGAGCGCGGTTTCAACGAGACCAAGCAATGGCGCGGGCTCGCCACCCGCTACGACAATCTCGCCCTCACATACCGCGGCGGAGCCGTCCTCCGAGCCATCATGCTCTGGCTCAACGCAGTAGGAGACACGCCCTAGAGTCCCCTGAGCCCGAGCAGTCGACTCGCGAGGCGAGGTGGTCGATCCCCTCGCCCCCTCAGTCGATCTACGAGCTCTGGCGTGTGGGGCGGGAACGAGTCGAGGATCTCAGCGGGCCCGAACGCGATGGATTCGCCTGGTTTCGCACGGTCTCGAGCATCCGTCCAACCCGTGATGAGGAGATACCATCCCGCTTCCGCGACTACTGGCGAGTCTGAGGTCAAGACCGCTTCGATCTCCACGACGCCGTCGCTGAGCGAGGCGACATTCTCGACCGTCCGAGATATCACCACGATCTTCGCCGATGGATCGCTGTTCCATACCGTCGCGTTGGCCCACCGCTTGAAGAGCTCGGCCTCCTTGCGTTCTCGGACATCTTGACGCCACCAGAATGCGAGGAGCCCAGCCACGATGAGTCCAGTGGAGCCCCAGAGTACGAACTCGAACATGCCCGCATCATAGGAGTCGATACGCCCGCCTCTCCGAGAAGCGGGCGCATCCGACCACACCGCCATCGGTAACGATCCGCAGCGCCTGCGGCCAAAGCTACGCATTGTGAGCCTGCTGTCAGAGATGCTGCACAGGTGATGCCGACCAAACGAAACGGCTTTTCCGCCATATCGATGGTGATGCTCGCTGTCGCGGGGTTGCTGGTCGCGCTCCCTGGGAGCAGCGGCGCCGCACCGCCGGACTGGCGATACACGATGGTGACGTTCAGTAACATCAGCGACCACGACCTGGATGTATACGAGTCGGGGGACGCCACTCACTTCCAGCCCCTACGACTGTCGGCGTATCGGCCGCCGTCAGGGGTGGTGCGCGACCCGAGCATCTTCCGGCACACGGACGGGCTCTACTACCTCACTTACACGACAGTCGACGGTGCGAACATCGGCTTCGCGCGCAGCAGTGACCGCATCAACTGGACGTTCCTGGGGGCCTGGCCGGTCCCGCTCTGCTGCGCGTTCCTGCCGGGCACGGGGGACGGAACGGGCTCGGCGAGCCCGCCGGGCTCCTCGGGGTCGGCCGGGTTCAGCGACGGACCGTCGCTGTCGCCGTTCACCACCAAGGCCTGGGCACCCGAATGGTTCGTGGACGGCGAGCGCGTCAGCGTCATCCTGTCGATGTCGACCGGCGGCGGATTCGTGCCGTATCTGATGACCGCGCTGGATCCGTCGCTCCGAATCTGGGGCCTGCCCGTTCCGCTCGACGGCATCGGCGCGGACCACATCGATACCACCGTGGTCAAGGTGGGATCGATGTATCACGCCTTCACCAAGAACGAGACGAAGAAGGTCATCGAGCATGCGGTCGCGCCGTCGGTGACGGGACCCTATTCGTTCGTCCCGGCCGGAAATTGGGGCTCGATGCTGGAGGGCCCAGCCCTGGTTCAGTTGCCGAACAACGCCTGGCGGATATATCTCGACGCCTACACCGAGGGAAAGTACCTCTATTCCGACAGCACGGATGGGCTGAACACCTGGTCGCCCGCGCAAGAGCTTCCAGGCCTTTCCGGGACGGTGCGCCATGTCGGCGTGATGAGAGAGCCTGCGTAACCGCATGCTCAGCGCCCCGACACGGGCGCCTCGCTCAAGGTCCGGCGGGTGACGAACCGTCGCGGCATCCCCGACAGCGGATCGGTGAATTCCAGTTCCCGCGCGAGCAATTGGAGTGGGAGGGAATGGTCGTCCGGCGCCTCGGGCTGCAGGTCGGGGTACAAGCGGTCGCCCAGGATCCCGACGCCGAGCGCCGCCAGGTGGATCCGCAACTGGTGCATCCGCCCGGTGTGCGGACGCAGGACCGTGTGCAGCACGGCACGTCCGGAGGCGCTCACGCCGGTGCTGCGCATCTCGACCGCCGTCTCGGCGTTGGGCTCGCGTGAGTCGTCGACGACGGCCCGCAACTCGCCCCGCCGCGCCTCGATGTGGTTGCGGTAGACGACGGGAACGACGCGCCCGGCGAGCGTCGGTGCGTCCGGGTCCCAGCCGTTCGGTCGCGCCGACACCGCCTCGTAGACCTTCGTGACCAGCCGCTTCTCGAACAACGACTGGTAGGCGCCTCGCGTCGCGGGGCGGGCCGAGAACATCACCAGGCCTGCGGTCCCGCGGTCGAGTCGATGGATCGGCGTCAGGTCCGGGTTGTCGAGGCGGACCCGCAATCGGACGAGCGCGGACTCGCGCAGGTACCGCCCGCTCGGGGTGGTCGGGAGGAAGTGCGGCTTGTCGATCACGACGAGGTCGTCGTCGACGTGCAGGATCTCCTCGTGGAACGGAACCGGGTCCTCCACCGGCAGATCGCGGTAGTACCAGACGAACGGGTACGCGCCCAGCGCCGTGCCGCGACCGATCGGACTGCCGTCGGTGCCCACGATCTCGCCGGCGTCGAGCCGCCGGTACAGTCCGTCCGCGTCCAGGTGGTCGAACCTCGCGATGACATACTCGGCGATCGTCGCCCACGGCCCGGACGTCGGGACGCGCAGCCGCGTCGGTCCGACCCCGTTCTTGACGGGCAGCGGTGAGGGCATCGGCACGAGCATCATCATCCCACCGACTACTGGCGCGGACGTGCCGCGGGGTTTCGCGAGGTCAGGCGCGCGCGAACAGACGCATCGCCTCGTCGACGACGGCGGCGCGGGTCTGACCGTCGGGGTCGGCGTCCGGGCGGAGCCAGATCGAGGCGTGGTTGAGAATGCCGTGCAGGCAGTGCAGGGCGACCGACGGATCGGGGCAGTCGAACTCACCGATTGCGACGCCGAGATCGACGACCCTGCGGAAGAGCTGGTCGTGGCGCATGCGCATCGATTTGATCGCCTCGCTGTGGACCGGCGGCCACGGTGCGGGGAACGAGAACACCTTGCCGACCTCGGGGTAGCGCACGGTGAGGATGTGCAACTGCTCGGCGATCAGGGCGCGCAACTGGTCGGTCGCGGACAGGTCCGTGGCGGCTTCGAGCGCCCCGCCAAGGCTGGTCAGAACGTCGGTGGTGAGCTTCTCCAGAGCCTCGGCGACGAGCGCATCCTTGCTCGGGAAGTAGTGGTACAGAGTCGCTTTCGCGATATCGGTGCGCTCGGCGACGTCCTCGAATCGCATGCCCTGGTAGCCGCTGCTGGACAGTATCTCGAGCGCCGCGGAGATCATCTCGGCCTTGCGACGATCGCGACGGCGGGTGGCGCGCCCCGCTTGGGCGGCGGGTTCCCCTTCCACGGTCGAAGTCATCGCCCGATCATATCGGGAGTCTGGGTCGGGACGATCTACCGCGAAATGGCAGGTAATCGGGTTCAACCGAATGAACAGGATCAACCATTGAGGCGGTAATTCGACCAGATGGGATAAAGTTCGACCCAAGGGTCGAGAAATGGTGAAAGGTGCGTCCGATGACCGAGGCGACAGGACACGGGGCCGGCTACTTCGAGCGGGTCTCGGAGAATCGGTTCGTCCCGACTCCGCATGCGAGCGGCGCGTGGGCGGCCGACGAGCAGCATTTCAGTCCGCTGGCCGGATTGGTGGTCCACGAGATCGAGAGGATGCGGCTACGCGAAGGTCGCCCCGCGCTGCCGATGAGTCGCATCGGCTTCGACATCCTCGGACGAATCGCGTTGGAGGAGTTCGACGTTCACGTCGAGACCGTCCGGCCCGGCCGGACCATCGAACTGGTCCAGGCAACCGTGGTCATCGCGGGCCGTGCCGTGGTCACAGCCCGGGCCTGGTATCTGGCCGATCTCGACACCGCGCTCGTCGCCGGCGGAGAACCCGACACCCTGCCGAGCCCAGAGTCGGCCACACTGTGGCCGATGGATTCGGTGTGGCCCGGCGGGTATATCGCTTCGCTCGACACCCGGCAGGTCGGTGCACCGAGTGCGGGACGCGCGACGGTCTGGGCATCGACGTCGGTGGACCTGGTGGTCGGGGAGCAGGCCGGTGACCTGGCCTCCTTCCTCGCCCTGGTCGACACCGCGAACGGCATCGGAGTGCGGCGGGACCCCGCCGAGTGGATGTTCCCGAACCTGGACCTGACCATCCATCTGTACCGCCAGCCGGAGGGGAGGTGGACCGGGCTCGACACCACGGTCACGTTCGGCCCGACTGGGCAGGGGCTGACGAGCACGGTCCTGCACGATGTCCGCGGACCCGTCGGCTGTGCGCAACAGATCCTCACCGTCCGTCCGCAGCCAGAACTCGCGGTTCAGACCGCATAGACCGCGAGACTGACATAGGGCACCGCTCCGACTCGTCCCGTATTCGGGTGGTCGGGCGGTGCCCTGTGGTTTCGCCTTTTAGGCGGCGAAGGTGAGTTGGTTGCGCCGGTTGTGTGCCGGCATGGGTTGTCGCCTGGGGTCGATCCAGGTGGGTGGGGTGAACCAAGGATGGCCGTCGGTCTTGCTGATGGTCACGGTCCAGTCGCCGCGGTGGATGGTGGTGTGGTGGAAGCGGCAGAGCAGTACCAGGTTTGACAGGTTGGTGGGTCCGCCGTTGGACCAGTGTTGGATGTGGTGGCCTTCAGTCCAGGCGGCGGGTCGTCCGCAGCCGGGGAAGGCGCAGCCGCA
>Ga0105243_10003701_pt1 | contig 12286 bp, 24 predicted proteins | sample KBSM34metaG_FD_81525 | JGI IMG/M metagenome (GOLD analysis project Ga0105243, IMG submission 81525) | Miscanthus rhizosphere microbial communities from Kellogg Biological Station, Michigan, USA - KBS M3-4 metaG | ecosystem: Host-associated > Plants > Roots > Rhizosphere > Soil | place...
AGCCAGCAATGAAACCTGCTGGGGGCTGATGAAAAATCTCGCGGCCTCCGAGACGCACGGCTTGCAACGCTTTGACACCGTGCAAAACAATTTTTCCCTCATCAACCGGCGCTGCGAAAGCGAACTGGCGCACCTCGAACATGCGCCCCTCGCCGCTCTCGAAGCTCCACTTCCGCGCGGCCTCGAGCACGTGCGCGTCGTACGGCACGACGATCACGAACTCGCGCGCCCACGCGATGCCCGCCTCACCTGCGGTCACCCTCATCGCGTGAGCTCCTCCAGGCGCGCCCACGCTTGCTTCTCGTGCTTGTGCACGCGCCACGATTGCAGCTCCGAGATTGACGCTCGCGTCGCGCGCAGTGTCGTGCGCTCGAGCAGATCGCGGCTCCGTCGCACGGGAGCGACACGCGATTTCCAGAGGTACGCGAGCGACCACGATCGGGCCCACCACGCCGCGCGTCGGAGCTCGTCGCGGAGCGCGTCGAACGGATCGCGGTGCCCGCTCTCAGCGAGGATCTCGCGCGCGTCGGCGAGCACTGCGCGTTCCCATGCGCCCGGCCTCCACGCCGTCACTTGCGCACCGCGAGAACGACGCCGACGCACACGTCGGATCCGCACGTCGAGTAGAGCCCGAGGGCGAGCTCACCGCTGCACACGATGCACACGAGGGGGTGCGGCGCGATCCGCGCGCCTGTGTGGAGCATGCAGAGCGGATCGAGGCACTCGCACTGCGCTGCGATCGTGCGCGGCTGCTCGAGCGGGGTGCGAAGGCGCAGAGCGCGCGCACGGGGACGGGTGTTAGACTTCGATCGATCCACGGGTCACCTCCGAGGGTCCGGGCCGGGGCGTTAGTAGCGCCGCCGGCCGTTTCATCGCCGGCGAACGCGCCGGCCCGAAAAAGCTACGCGAGAACGGTCTGTGTGGCCACAGATCACGCGCCGGCCTCCGGAGCGGGATCCGCCGACGGCTGCTCGAGCTCGCGCTTGATGGGGACGACCGGCGCGAGTTTCGGCCGCTTCTGAGCGCCCGGAAGTTGATCGCGCGGGATGCGCACGAGCACGAAGTCGGGATCGGCCGACGCTGCGAGGAGGCAGACGATCCCGATCGCGAAGGCGATCCCGGCGAGCACTCCGAGCACGACGGCCGCCGTGGTTCTCATGCGCGGATCCCGAGCGGGTTCGCGGTGTGCGCCGGCGGCGTGGGGATCAGCGCGTGCCCGATGATCGCGACGAGCGCGAACATCGCGACGATCAGCGCCGTGATCGCGAGAGCTCGATCGGTCATACGATTTCGTACTGGAACGAGAACGCGATCCGCGTGTCCGCGCCCGCGGGGGCCGTGGCAGTGCCAAGCGTGCACTGGCCTCCCGCCCCGCCCCCGTTGTACTCGAGCACAGCGACCGCGAACGTGATGTTGGGCGCGACGTCGTAGGCCGCGCTCTGCGCGATGCCGCCGAGCTTCGTGCCGCCGCCAGATGGGATCGGAAGCGCGATGAGGATCGACTCGCCCTGATCCCAGAAATCGGTTGTAAACAGCCCGTGGACCGTCACGACCTTACCGACGCGCGCGTACGTCGCGACGATGCTGGAGATCGCCGCGCCACCGCTGATGCTGATCGCCGGCGTGTAGTGACCGCTCGCGGCGAACGGGAGCGGATTGAATCCGCCGCTCATGCCGGCGAGACCTTGATCCCGGCCTGCGCGACGAGGAAGTTGGCGGCGACGCCGGCGTTGTTGCTCGAGACGAGCTTGAGCAGGTCGCCGGTTTTCACGTCGATCGTGTGCGTGACGTCGGACACGAGCGCGACGGAGCCCGCGACGATCGTGACCGTGAGCGCGGTCGCGACGTTGTTCTTGAACAGCGTGAGCGTCGTGTCCGTCGCCAGCGTGTTGAGCTGCGCCTTCGCCCACAGCCCCGACAGCTTCGCGTCGGCCTGCGGCCACGGATAGCCGTCGAGCGCGCCGCCGTCCGCGGGTGAGTCGCTCGAGAACGCGCCGTTGAGCCACTGCTTCGTCACGGCGCCGGCGGCGCCTTCGAACGCGCCCGTGAAGAACAACGCGGTGCGGCCCGCGATGTTGGCGGCCGACAGGATCGCGGCGTTGATGATCGCGATCACGCGATCGATGCGGCCGCGCACGAGCTTCACGCCGGCGCCCGTCGTGACCTCGCAGCCGATGATCGCTTGCGCCGTGTCCGCGGGATCGAGCGGCGCGACGGCCGGCATCGTGATGCCGCCGACGTCGATCGTGATCGGGCTGCCCGAACCGAGCTCCTCGAAAACCAGATTGATGCTGTTGGCCATCGTCTCTCCTCGCTAGGGCGGATCGTCCCCGCCGTCTCCGTCGCTCTGCTCCGTCCAGATCCGCGCACCATTGGCGGTCGAGACGAGGATCGTTCCTCCCTGCTCGACGACGACGAACCGCGTCACCGGCGGCACGATCGCGAACACGAGATCTTCCTGTCCGGGCTGGCGCAGCGTGAGCTCGCCTTGTTGGATGGCTCCGACGCCGAGCGGCGTCACGCAGATCGTCTGGTTCGTCTGAAACGAAAGCTTCGCGTCGACGGCGACGCCGGCGGGAATGATCTTCTGCTGCATCGGCGCGCGCACCGTCGATGCGACGCCCTGAACGCATCGGAGAGTGTGGCCCATCACCCGGCTCCCAAGATGCTCGCGAGCACGACGAGCACGAGCACGACGAGCACGAGCAGTCCGGCATACGTGTCGAGCGTCGCGCCGATCGCGAACGGCACGCCGGCGACGAGACCGACGCCGCCCCAGCGCTGCGCGATCGCGTCGACCATGTAGCCGGGCACCGGCCCGTGCGTCGGCCACGCGATCACGCCGCCGGCGTGCGGGACCGATGCGAGATACGCGGCGTACGCCGCCGGCGTCCCGCGCAGCCGTCGATCCTCGGCAACGCGCGAGCTCGAGCTGCCGTCCACGTACGCGGCGATCGACGGCACGCATCGCAGGCCGAGCTCGCCGACCCAGCGACGCCAGCCGCGCGCGTTCGTGTCCGCGTCGAAATAGAGCTGCGGCGATCCCCAGAACAGACCGCGCGCACCCGCCGCGAGTCGCGGCAGACCGTTCCACGACGGATACGACGTGAAGCCGATGCGAATGCGGAACGCCCAGCGACGGATCCACGCCGCGATCGCGTCAACGACTGCATCGGGCGTGCGGTCCTCTCGATCGAGGATGACGCCGCTCCGTCCACTCCGGATCGCTTCGTCGGCCGCCGCGTCGCAGTGTCGTTGCCAGTCGGCGCCGTTCATGGCCTCGACGCCGACGAAACCCCACTCGCGGCCCGTGTACCACTGCCACGGGCCCGGACGCGGGATCACGCCGCGCGAGTAGATCCCGACGCCGAACGGCGGCACACCGAGCGAGAGTGGCGCGAGCACGGTCACAGCGACCACCGCCACGGTCTGAACTCGCGCGCCGCGACGTACTCCGCGAACGTCGGCGCCGGCGCCGGCGCGAATGCGCGCGGGTTGTTCTGCGCCGCGCGCATCGTCTCGACCGTGCGACGCCAGCCCCACACGAGCAGTGCGAGGCCGATCGCAGCGACGAGAGCGAGCGCGGCGATCACGTTCACGTCGCCGCCTTCAACAGACTCGCGCCGGCCTCGCGCAGCGGCGCGAGGAAGTAGGCCGCGAGCAGCGCGAGCACGAGCACGACGCCGGCGACGAACACGACGCCGGCGATCGTGGACAGCGTGGTGAAGAACTCTTCTTGCCGATGCGCTTCGTCGAGACCGCCGCGGATCCCTGCAGCGAGATCGGAGAGGAAGCCGCCGGCGCCCGCGCCGCCCGTGATCGTCTGCTCGAGCGATGCGCCGCTCGCTTGCGCCGCGACGCGCGCGGCGTCGACTCCTTGCGGGCTCGCCTCGAGCGCGCGGCCGTACGATGGCTGCACGACGGCGCGCAGCCGATCGAGAAGAGAGCTCGAGCTCGTCGAGCTCGTCGTCGTCGCGCTGGCCACGTTAGCCGCCCTTGCTGCGTAGCAACGACGCGATCACGTTGTTGTCGGTGGTTCTGATCCTCGGCGCGAGGGGCGAGCTCGGCCGAATCGGTCGGATGATCAGCGGCCGCGTCAGGCCGCCGGCGCCCGTCGCCGGCGCCGTCGCGATCTCGCCGCTCGAGCCACCCGGCGTCGCCGGCGTCGGCGCTGCAGCGTCCATCGCCTGTGCTCGCCACGCCGCGACCGCGACCGCGACGACGATCACGAGGACGATCCCGCCCACGATGTAGGTCGGGTTCACTTCACGCCCCCGGGCGCGGTGCCGCCGGCTTGTCGACCGATGTTGCCGTACAGGGATCCGATCCCGCTGAGGATCCCTCCGACGGCGCCACCGCTCGCGGCGATGATCTGCGCGGCCTCGCTCTGCTGTGGCGTCTGGGGCGGCGCGTCGCCCCCTCCGAGCAGCGGCATCGAGCTGCCGCTCTGCGAGAGCAGATAGAAGCCGCCGCCGAGCACGAGCACGACGACGACGAGAGCGATCAGCGTTCCGGTTTCCATGTTGTTCAGCCTCTCAGGGTGCGACCGATGTTGAACTGTGCGGGGTTGAACGTGACGAGGGTCCCGACGCCAGCACGAAGAAGCGGGGCGCGACCTTCGGCAGTCGCGAGCTTGGCCTCGGCCGTCTTCTTGAGGCCACCGTACGTGCCGGTCACGACCGGGAAGTTGTCGGGGAGCCCCGCGGCCGACTTGAACTCTCCGAGCCGCTGCAGGGCCGCGTAGCCCGGCGCCCACGGCTCGCCGAGCGGGACCGCGATCGCCTGCAGCTCGTACCAGCCGCGATCGTTGCCGTGCTCCTCGTTCAGACCGAAGCGGCCGCATCCGCTCGTGCCGGCGAACATGCATTGGGCGCGATCGAAGCTCTGCGATCTCGCCTTCTCCATCTCGGCCATGACGGCGCGGATCTGCGCCGGCGTCGTTGCGAGCTCGAGCTGCGCGCGAAGGCATCGCACCATCTCGGCGCCGGCGGCGAGGATGTTGTTGCGCTTGTTGTCTCGCGCGACCGGATCCGAGTAGCTCGTCGCCTTGTAATCGGTCCAGACGCGATCGATGTACTCGCGCTGCTGCGTGCACGGGAGTAGGCCCGTGATCACCGGATCGATCGCGACGCCCGCCGAGCCCGCGCGACGTGCGCACGCGGCGAGCCGGATCGTGAGCTGCTGAATGTCGGCGGAGCTGTGGCCGGCGACGCTCGCGAGCTCGAGCTGCGTTCGGAGATCTTCGCACTCGGCCGCTAGCTGCGCCTTCGCGGCGTTGCTGCGCGCCTTGATGACCAGACCGACGCCGCCGAGAGCAGCGGCGCCGGCGATGATCGGTGCGAGCGGGATCGGCACGGGCGGACCTCCTACGAGTGGGCGACGAGCTGTCCGATCGTCGAGTTGAGGAACGGCGTGATCTGCCGCCGCACGTCGTCGATCTTCGCGATGAGCGCGAGGATCGCGAGCACGAGCGCGGCGAGCAGAACGACGGCCGTTGCCTCGAGTGCCTTCATGGTCATCCCGCGAGCGGGAGGATCACCTTCGGGGCCGTCGGATCATTGATGCCGATCGACGTCGCGCCGGGCTGCACGCAGCTCGACGGACCGCACTTCGTCGTCGCGAGGATGCGTTCCGCGCGCTCTGTCGTGTCGCACTTCACGGTCTTGTGGATGATGCGCCAGCCGATCCCCGTCGTCGGCGTCGTGCCGAAGTCGTAGATCACCGGGCCCGCCGGCGCGCTCTCGCGCGTGCGCGCCGGAATGAGCAGGAGCATCGGACGCGTCACGCCGGGCTCGACGGGCATCGAGAGATCCGGGAGACCGAGCGAGGCCGCGCTCATCGGCGCGGAGCGAGCGAGCTGCCGCTCGCGCGTGATCATGTCCTGCTTCTTCGTCTGGCCGAACTTCATACCGGCGAGCTCGAGCGTGATCTCGTCGAAGCCATCGGCGAACTGCTGACCGACGTTGCCGGCCGCATCCTCCGGGAAGAAGCGAACCGCCGCGGCGATCGTCTTCTCCTCCGGACGCTGCAGCGAGCTCGCGATCTCGACCTTCGTGTACTCGCGCACGGACCACGGCGCGTCGATGACCGGGTTGTCGAGCGCGACCCAGTCCGCGAACAGGTCGAGACCGAGCTTGCCGTCGCCGCGGCGGAACTCGAGCAGCGTCAGGCCCGCCGGCGCCGTCGGATTGCCGCGCACCGCGTCGCGCAGCTCGAACGAGAAGCCCTGCGATCCGTCCGTCTGCTGGATCGCCGAGAGGAGCACGAGCCCCTCCGTCGGCGACGCGCCCGGCGCGCGGCCGACGAGCTCGAACTCGAGATCGATCGGCGTCGTGAACGTGCCGACCGCGCCGAGGTTCTTCGGGACGCCGCCCTCGAGCGGATAGGGCAGCTTCCAATCCTCGAGCCACTGGATGTCGATGATCGTGCGGCCATCGAGCTTGGCGTAATAGAAGTGCTTCCCCGCGTCGCTGAAGTTGATGTTCTGGATCAGCGAGCGCGACTGGTACGGCGTCACCTCGTCGTTGCCGGCCGGGTCGACTGTGAACACGGCGTAGCCGCTGATCAGGATCGAGCGGACGTGTCGATAGCGGCCGACGTCGTCCATCGGCGAGGTGTTGTTCCACGTGGTGATCACCGTGCCGCCGGGCTGCGCACCACGCGACGGATCGATCCGATCGATGAGCTTCCAATCGCGGGGCACCGGCGATGCGGGGCAGCCGGGACCGACGGGGCACGACGCGAGCGCCGAGCCGAGGTTGGGGGACGAGCTCGGAGCGGTGACGCAGCCCATTACGATTGACCTCCGCCCGACGCCGGCGGCGCGAGCACGTTTGCGAGTCGAGTGACCGGATCGATATCGAACCGCCGCCGCGCGGCCTCTCGCGCCGCCTCGAGCAACACGAGGAGGATTGCGAGACCGAGGATCAGCCCGGCGGCCTTTGCAGCGGTTTCCATGCGCACAGCGTGACGCGCGGATCTCACGTGAGACAAGAGCCCTCAGGTGACCTGGTGTGACCTAAAGTGACGTGAGAACATCTCGAAATGCACACCTCCGAATCGATCCAGGCCGCTGCAGCCGTGAAGGTCCCGCGCGCACTTCTCGAAGCGATGCTCACGCAGGCGGGCATCCGCGGCGGGATCAAGGGACTGCCGACGATGCTCGCGCTCTACATGGGCGCCGAGTCGCTCCCGCCCGAAGCGAAAGCGCTCGTCGTCGAGCTCGGCAAGCCCGAGGTCCCGATCAACATCGCGATCGACGCCGGCGCCGTCGTCCTTCGGTTCGTGATCGTCTGATGCCGAAGTCGCCGAACTCGACCGATCGCGCGCGCGCGTTCCGGCTTCGCGACAAGATCCGGAAGGGCGCTCCGATCTCGGGGGAGCAAAAGGACTGGCTCACGGCCTACGAGAGCGGCGGCTCGCTCCCGCGGTTCAAGCCGAGCGCTCCGCAGCGGAAAGTGAGCGGCGAGGTTCGCGCAGAGCAAGCGACGGTGAAGAGCGACACCACGTGGCGACCGATCGGCGTGCGCTCGCCGGCGCCGGCGCCGGCCGCGACGTCGCCGGCGAGCTCGAGCGAAGCGGCCGCGACGCAGCTCGACGACAAGCGCGACGACGACGAGCAGCTCGACGAACGCGACGACGACGACGAGCAGCTCGACGAACGCGACGACGATAGCGGCGTGCACGAGACGCCGGCGTCGACGACAACGAGCTCGCACACGACCGAGGTGTGCACGATCCCGAACTGCCCAGCGTGTGCGGGCATCCTCGACAAGGGTCCCCAGATCTGCGTCCGGACGAAGAAGCCTGTGTGGCCACAGATCAGCGACAACGGCGCGCGGATGCTCGCCGGCGTGATCCTGTTCTGCATCGGCTTCGGCGTGCGCCTCGCGTACCGCCAACCCGAGATCGTCGATCCGACCGAGCTTGAGCTCGAGGCACTCGCCGACGCGATCAAGGACGTCGTCCGGAAGCGCGCTGGATGGGTGCAGGCCGTCGACGACATTCTTTCGACGGCGTGGGGAATCGGGGCCTACGCGAAGCGAGCTCGCAAGGTGAAGGCGCTGCCGTCCGCAGCGCGGGAGGGAGCCACATGAAGAAGCCGATCCGACCGGAGTTCTCGGTGCACATGCTGAACGAGAAGGGGATCGAGAAAGCGGAACAGATCGCGTTCTGCTTCTCGCTCGCGCTCGAAGAGCTCGAGCAGCTCTGCGGCCCCGGCGAGAGTCGCGAGCTCTCGATCGTCCGGACGAAGCTGCAGGAAGCCGCGTTCTTCGCCAAGCGCGCGATGGCCGTGCGTCCGGAGAATCAGAAGTGAGGGCCGCGGCCGTCGTCGTCGCCGCGATCGCGCTCTCGAGCTGCGTGCGGCACACGTACACACGCCCCGCGGTCACGAGCTCGCCGACGGGCGACGTCGCGTGGATCGTCGAAGATGACGCGCGCATCGTTCGGTGCGTCGACGTCGCCGGCTCCGGTCCCATCTGCGTGCGCGCCGACGTGCGCGATCGCTGACGTGGCTCTCGGCACTCGCGTTCCTGGTGTCCGCATCGCCTTCGGGATGAGCGGATCGGGCAAGTCGCATTGGTTGACGCGATCGGTGGTCGCGTCGGTCCGCGACGGCGTGCGCGTGATCGTGATCGATCCCGAGGAGGACTGGCAGACAGTCCCGGACGATGTGCACGAGGCGACCGACTACGCGCCGACCGTCGCGGCCGCTCGAGCTTGGTTCAAGCGCGACGACCGAATGCGGCTCTTGATCGTGCGACCGGCGAAGGGCCGCGAGACGATCGAGGCCGACGAAGCTTGCGAGTGGGCGCTGCGATCGAAAGCGATGCGCGGCGTCGTGATTCACGAAGCGTGGAGCGTCGCGCCGGCGAAGAAGGAGCTCCCGCCCAGCCTGATGCGACTGACGCGCGTGTTTCGGCACTGGAACGCGTTCCTGTGGGTCGACACGCCGCGGCCGTCTGACCTCTCGAGACACCTCCGCGAGACGTCGCGCGAGACGCACCTCTTCGCGATCGCCGGCGACGCCGACCTGGACGCCGTCGGTGATCTCGCGGCGACAGGCGCCCGCGCCGAGCTCGTCGCCGAGGTGCAACGATGCGCCGAGCGATTCGAGGCCGGCGAGCCCGGCTGGCAAGTCGAGCTCGGGCTCGCGAGGATGCGACCACCGAACGGCTACAAAATGAGCCGGACGCCGGCGTGAGCTCGAGACGCCGGCGACAGGGGGAGCTCGCGTCGGCCGCGGAGTACGCGGCCGCGAGCGGCCTGCACCCGCGGACCGTGCGTCGGATGATCGAGCGTGAAGAGCTGCGCGGAATGGTCGGGAAGCCGTACAGCAACGACGACGAACGCCGGCGGCACTTCGTGCACCGCTCGGAGATCCGTCGGCTGAACGGCTCGCGCTGACACGAGGATCGCGCAGGACGGCCGAGCCGATCACGCGGCACGGTCGGTGCTCTGTCCTCTCGAAAGCTGTAGCCCCGCGCGCCTCGGGCGCGCGCTCCGGCCGCGAATAGCGGCCGATCGGAGAACTGGCGCGCTCCGCGCGCACCGCAACTGTTCTGGGGCCGTCGTCGCTGCGCGACGGCCCTACTCCTCCGATCAGGGGGAGAGAGAGCGCAACGGTTGTACGCAAAAGCTCGCGCGCGCGCGGCGCGCGCGCACGGGCGCGCACACGCGCGCGCGTTGCACGTTTTGGTTGCGTCGCGCAAGTGGCGACCGTCGTAGCCGTCGCGCTCGGTTTCACGCGCGATCTGCTGAACGATCCTGCAGTAGCGAAGCGCAGCGGACGGAGGTCTCCCGCCGCCGTTGCGGCCGCTCGAGCTCTGTCCGCTCTCAGTCGGGGGGCAGAGGGAGAACGAGCCAGGTGATCGCGAACGCAAAGCGGCGCGTCGTGCCGTCTGCGAGGGCTTTCGGCGGCCCGACGAACCGCGGATTGGCTTCGCTCTCTCGCGGCTGCTGACGCCAGCACAGCCCCGCTCGGACGAGCGCGACCATCGGTCCGCACTCGCGCGTGCCCCGGCGGTACGACGTCGCGAACAACCTCGAGCGGCTGTAGCTGCGGCCGCGGGCGTTCTTGAAGAGACCGCAGATCATCCCCTGCGTCACGCCGTCGACGACGCCGGCGGCGCCGTTCCGGAGCGAGCGCCGGCGCATGCGCCAGAGCAGGAACGCGCACGCGATCACCCAGCGTGACCACTCGTGCGAGAGATCCTCAGGGAGCCGGCGGCCGTCGCCCGGATCGAGCGCGAGCGCGTACAGCGGGCCTCGCCACGCCGTCGGGAAATGATGCTGCAGCGCGTGACGTGCGCCCGCTCCGGTCCGGTTCGCTCGGATCGCGATCGCGCCCGTCGCAGCTCGAGAGGGGATCTCGCGCGGCCTGCAGCCGCGAGCGCCGCGCGCCTCGAGCGACGCGAGGAACGTGTCGCGGCGAGCTCGCTTCGCCTTGCTGCGCGGCTTCGGCGCGCGTACAGGATCGGCGCCCCGAATGCTGCGCGCAGGTACTTGGGAACCTGCTGCAACTCTCGTCGGGGCCTTCTTCGCGGCCGCGCGCTCGCCGGCGCGCCGCACCTGGCGCGAGCTCGACGCCGGCGACGAGCTCGCCGGGATCTCCGCCGGCGGCTTGCTCGCCTCACGCTCGCGGTAGGCCGCGAGGATCGCGGCGACCTCGGCCGGTGTCGCGACCGGTTCTTTCATCCCAGCCGCTCCGCGAGTGCTTGCTGCAGCAACACGGCCACCTGGTGCTCGTTCGCCTTCACGACGTCGCGCGCGAGCTCGAGCGCGCGCGCATTGCCCCCTGGATGGCCCAGCGAGTGCCCGCCGGCGTCGCGCTCGAGCGCTGTGGCTTCGCGAGCTCGCACGGCGCGCGTGGCTCGCACCGCCTCGATCAACGCACGCTCGCGCGGCGAGAGCTGAACGCGTCGAGTCACTCGTCGTCTCCGTGCTCGAGCTCGGCCAGTCTGCGAGACGCGTTCGCGATCTGCGCGCGCACCTCGAGCAGGCTGCAGCCGTTCAGGCATCGCGCACAGCAGCGCACGCAGAACCACGCGCCTTCGCCGTCGGGGCGCTCGAGCGCGAACATGTAGAACCGGCGGTGGCCGAGCAGCCTGCACACGGTCGCGCCGACGATGCGCTCTGCGAGCTTGTCGCTTGGGACGACGTCGTCCCGGCGCTGCAGCTCCGGATCGAGCTCGCGGTAGCTCATCGAACGAGCCTCAGTTGCCGCGGATCGGGAGCTGCGCGGAACACCGGCGAGCTCGCCTCGAGCACACGCACGCAGTGCGGCTCGATCGTGCGCCTGAACAACGCTCGGCGGCCGCCGTAGTAGCCGAGAGCGACGGGGAACGGCGCGTTCCCGTTCGCGTTCAGGAACGAGATCCGGCCGCGCCACAGGCCGACGTCGGCGCCGTCCAGCATGCGATCGAACCACTTGGTTTCGATCCGCGCGGGCACGAGGCAGACGATCTCCGTTCCGCGTGCGGCCTCGCGTCGGAACTTCTCGATCGCGATCGGCAGGAAATCGCCGAACTCCGGATTGCAGAACGTGAGGCCGTAGCCGCTCCAGTCGCGCGGCATCGAATCGTCGTCGATCGTCCAGCACACCTTCGCGCCGACGATCGACGTCGCGTTGTGAAACGGATCGAGGCCGATCGGTCCGAGCGGCTTGATCGCCTGCAGGATCACCGGCGGCGTGTTGACGTCCTTCGCGTCGGCCGACACGAGCGCGCGCGTGCGAGCTCGCGAGCTGCAGGTGTCGCGCATCCAATCGGACAGCGACAGGTAGCCCTCGCGCGACGCCGCAAGGACCCACTTCTCGCGCTCGGCCGACGTCGCGCGCAGCTTCACGAACGCGGTGCGCTTGTGCTTCTCGTCGACGCAACGATCGAGCTTCGTTCCGACGCGCCGTGAACGACGGCCCGCGAGCTCGTTTCCGGCGCGACTCTGTGGCCACAGATCGGGCTTTGCGAGGGGCTTCACGAAAGCCCTCGTAGGTGCGCGACGACCGCGGCGTGACCGATCCGCGCCTCGGTCTCGTTCCGATAATGCTGCTCGGTCGTCGTGTCGCCCGTGCGCTCGCCGGCGGCGTCGAGAACGAAGACCATCGTCTCGATCACCCGATCGGAGTCGAGCCCAAGCCAGCACGTCGAGACCTCGAGCTTGCCCACGTAGTCGCGTGCGACGAGGACGTATCCGAACGTGCGCTCGAGCTCGCGATACCGCTCTTCGGTGATCGGGTTGCCGGCGCGATCGAAGTAGCCGTCCGTCACTTGGTTCCTCGCCGGCG
>Ga0105243_10003706_pt1 | contig 12276 bp, 4 predicted proteins | sample KBSM34metaG_FD_81525 | JGI IMG/M metagenome (GOLD analysis project Ga0105243, IMG submission 81525) | Miscanthus rhizosphere microbial communities from Kellogg Biological Station, Michigan, USA - KBS M3-4 metaG | ecosystem: Host-associated > Plants > Roots > Rhizosphere > Soil | place: Michigan...
AGAGTTCACTCACTCGATCAAAACTTACCAATCGTAGTGATGACTGCATGGGCCACAGTCGATCTTGCCGTCGAATCGATGCGACTCGGCGTGCGGGATTTTGTGCAAAAGCCATGGGAGAACTCCCGGCTTTTACAAAAAATAAGAGTGCAGATTGAAAAGGGACGAGAACTGCGGCGCCAGCAGGAGCTTGAAGCACGAGACCGGCTCCAGGAAAAACAATTAAAGCTCGAGCTCGATGAAGCGCTCGAAATTCAGCGTGGTTTGATCCCGCGCCGGATGCCGCAGCTTCAGGGATTTAGTCTGGCGAGCGCCTGGCAGCCCGCGCGTGCAGTGAGTGGCGACTATCTCGCCGCGTTCAAGTTAGACGCTTCGCACGCTGCACTGTGTGTGGCGGATGTTGCGGGTAAAGGATTGCCCGCGGCGTTACTGATGTCGAATCTGCAGGCGGCGTTGAAATCGTTAGCTTTGGAACGCATTTCACCGAGCGAAGTATGCGTGAAGTTGAACGAGCTCATGTGTGGCAACACGCCGTTGCGTAAGTTCGTCACCTGTTTTTACGCGGAGCTCGAAGTTCCCACGAAAAAGCTGAAGTTTACTAACGCCGGACACAACCCGCCGATGCTGATGCGCCGCAGCGGCGAGTGCATCAGGCTGGGTGATGGTGGATCAGTAATCGGCGCGTTTCATAGATCACCATTTACTGAGCGCGAAATCCAGCTTTGCGAAGGCGACAAGCTATTGCTGTTTACTGACGGCGTGACCGAAGCGCGTGATGCTTCAGGAGAAGAATTTGGTGAGCACCGCCTCGAGCAGTGCCTGCGATCATATCGCGGTCGCAATGCCGCGGAGTTGCGTTCACTGATTCTGAACGAAGTCACAGAGTTTTGCAGCGATCACTTTGACGACGACGCCACATTGCTGGCAGTCATCGCCGAATAAATCGGCAAAGCAAAAGGAGCCAATTATGGAGAATCTTCTGAGCGATACCCGGTACGCAATAAGAAATCTCTTGAGGCGGCCCGCTTTTACCCTGATCGCCGTCGTCACTCTCGCCCTTGGCATCGGCGCCAATACCACCATCTTCAGTGCCATCAATGCACTCCTGCTGAAGCCTTTGCCAATTCCCGAGCTCGATCGCGTAGTTGCGATTTGGGACAAGCTGCCGAGTCGTGGTGTCCTGCACAATGAAGTGACGTTTGCGAACTATCTCGACTTGAGATCTCAGAACCAATCGTTTGAACAACTCGCGCTTTATCGCTGGTGGAGCCCAAATCTCACCGGTGTGGAACCACCTGAACGCCTTCAGGGATTCCTTGTGACGGCAAATTTCTTCGACGCTCTTGGCCTGAAGCCAATCATGGGCCGCAACTTTGCGGAGGAAGAGAATCAACCCGGCAAAGATGCCGTGGCGATCATCACTCACAGTCTCTGGCAGCGGCGTTTCGGAGGCGATCCTGAGATTCTCAATAAAACAGTCACCATCAACACTGTGGCGCGCAGAGTCATAGGTGTGATGCCGGAGAATTTCAACTTCCCGAAGGGTGCCGAGATGTATGCGCCAATCCCAATGACTCCGGAGTTGATGAAGAGTCGCGGCAGTCACAGTTACTACATCATCGGACGGCTCAAGCACGGCACTCCAATCCAGAGCGCGCAAGCAGACATTGACAACATCATGGCGCGACTCGAACAGCAATATCCGGAAACCAACAAGGGTTGGGGCGCCACCGCTTTTCCGCTCGTCGCCGATACAGTGCGCCAGTACGACACTGCGCTCTGGGTAATGATGTTCGCCGTCGGCTTTGTGCTCTTGATTGCTTGCGCGAACGTCGCAAATCTGACGCTTGCACGTGCGACAGCGCGACAGAGAGAGATCGCCGTTCGAACAGCGCTCGGTGCGAGTCGTTGGCGAATCGTTCGGCAGTTGCTGACTGAGAGCGTGATTGTCGCATTGATTGGTGGGGTCGGAGGAGTGCTCGTTGCATTTTGGGGCATTGATGCTTTACGCGCCTCGAATCCGGGAGATGCGGCGAAATTTGCGGCTGGCTGGTATCAGCTGGGCATCAACGCAAAAGTGTTGCTCTTCACTCTCGGCCTTTCCCTGGCGAGCGGCATCGTGTTTGGTCTTGCTCCTGCCTTGCAGATGTCGAAACCGAATCTCAATAGCTCATTAAAAGAGGGAGGCCGGCATACGAGTGGTAGCTCTCATCGACTAAGAAGTTCGCTGGTCGTATTTGAAGTGGCGCTTTCGCTAATGCTGCTTGTCAGCGCGGGCCTGCTGACGCGCAGTTTTCTCTCACTCTTGAGAACAAATCCCGGCTTCAACTCCGACAACATACTGACGATGAGTCTTGTGTTGCCGGGCTTGAAGTACAAGGAACTGCCCCAGCGCGCAGCGTTCTACAGTGATCTGGTCCAACGCATTAAGGCATATCCGGGTGTTGAATCGGCGGCGGTCGTTAACTATCTCCCGCTCGGCGGTGCCAATTCATCGGACTCCTATCTAGTTGAAGGTGAGCCTGAGCCGCAGCCGGGTCAGGAGAACGACGGCCGTTATCGGGTTGCGTCACCTGATTATTTTCGCACGATGGAAATCTCAGTTATTCGCGGTCGTGGTTTTACCGAGCAGGACAAGGCCGACACGCAGCCCGTGGTTATCGTCAATGAAACGCTTGCGCGCCGGCATTGGCCGGAACAGAACCCAATCGGAAAACGCATTCGTTTCTATGGGCCACTGGACCGAGCACCGTGGATGCAGGTTGTGGGCGTCATTGCTGATGTTAAGCACGACCTCACCATTCCGGTTGAGCCGGAGTACTACCTGCCGCACGCGCAGGATCCATGGAATGCGATGGTGCTGATAGCTAAGACGAGTGTCGATCCGGCATCGCTGGCGGGAGCACTCAGACAACAAGTGTGGTCTATTGACAAGGATCAACCCGTGTTCGACGTTAAAACGATGCAGGAGGTGCGAGCTGGCTCGGTAGCGCTCTATTCGCTTTCGTCAATAATGCTCGGGATCTTTGCGGCTGTGGCCCTCGTGCTTGCCGCAATCGGGATCTACGGCGTGATGGCGTTTGCAGTCACGCAACGCACGCAGGAAATCGGCATTCGCATGGCGCTGGGAGCACGAACCGCGGACGTTCTGAAGCTCGTGGTGAAACACGGGATGAAGCTCGCACTGCTCGGAATCGTGATTGGTTTGGCGGGTTCGTGGGCGCTCACACGCTTCATTGCAAAGTTACTGGTGGGTGTGCAACCGACAGATCTGCTGACGTTCAGCGTCGTCTCTTTGTGTTTGCTAGTGGCTGCGTTCATCGCGTGCTACATCCCGGCGAGACGCGCGACGAAAGTCGATCCGCTGGTGGCACTGCGTTACGAATAATAGGTCCTATAGGACCTATAGGACCTATTTTTAGAATTATGGAAACACTATTCAAGGACATTCGCTACGGAATCAGGGGGCTGTTGAAGCGCAAGGCGTTTGCGGCGATCGCAGTGCTCACGCTCGCGCTTGGAATCGGCGCCAACACCGCAATCTTCACGCTCGTCAATGCAGTGATGCTGAAATCGCTTCCGGTTCAGAAGCCGGAAGAGCTCGTGCTGTTCAGCGATGCTACGAACGAAGGCACCTCTCTCGAAGACTCGCCGCGAACAGGTGAGTGGCGGCGCTTCTCGTACGCGTCTTACGAATACTTTCGCGATCACAATCAGTCGTTCCAGGAAATTGCTGCGCTGCGAAGTGGTGAAAGTCCACTGAGTGTGCGTCAGACCGGTGCGCAGGCGAATGCGGCCGCGCGCGCACAAGGTCATCTGGTAACCGGCAACTACTTCAACGTTCTCGGCGTGCATGCGATGCGCGGTCGAGTCCTCACGCCTGAAGACGATAAGCCGGGCGCTGCACCGGCAGCAGTGATCAGTCATCGTTACTGGGAACAGCAGTTGAACAGCGATCCTTCGGTCGTCGGTAAGAGCTTCATCATCAACGGCACAAACTTCACTGTCGTCGGTATTACACCGCCTGAGTTTTTTGGCGTGCGAGTGCGCCGTCCACCAGACTTCTGGTTGCCGCTTTCATTTCACGAGCAAGTCGAGTTGCGCCCGTCGTTTCTCACCAACAAAGAAGCTTACTGGCTCACGTTGCTGGGACGACTCAGAACCGGCGTGACGATGGAACAAGCACAGGCCGCCGTGAATCTCGGGTTGCGCCAGCATTTGACTGAACAGGCGGGCAGCGAACTCACCGAAGAACGTCAGAAGGGAATTCAGAATACTTACATCACGCTCGCTGAAGGTCAGGGCGGAATCTCGGGATTACGTAGAATCTATTCAAAACCGTTGCACATGCTGATGGCGATCGTCGGTATGGTGCTGCTGATCGCGTGTGCGAATGTTGGCAGTTTGTTGTTGTCGCGCGCGGCCTCGCGCAAAGCCGAGATTTCTCTACGCATGGCGCTCGGCGCAACGCGCAGGCGAATTATTCGCCAACTGATCACGGAGAGCATGTTGCTCGCCGGTATTGGTGGTCTACTTGGGGTGTTGCTGGCCCAATGGGGCGTGTTCGTGCTGGTAGGTTTGGTGGCACCGACCTCTCCGCTCGACACACGCCCCGATGTGGGGATTCTGGCATTCACCGCAGGTGTGTCGATCCTCGCCGGCATCCTCTTTGGATTGATTCCCGCGATTCAAGCCAGTCGAACAGATCTCGCGGGGGCGATGAAAGAGAAGAGCCGGACGAAAAACGGATTGGGCCGGCTTAATTTGTCGTCGTTGATGGTGGTGATGCAGGTGGGACTTTCAATGGTGCTGCTCACCGGCGCCGGATTGTTTGCGCGCAGTCTCGTCAAACTGCAAAACGAAGACGTTGGTTTCAATCGCAACAACGTGCTGCTGGTTGGGATCGATTCACGTTTGGCTGGATACAAACCTACCGAGCTCACGGGACTCTACCAGCAAATAATCGAACGTCTCAGCACGCTGCCAACCGTGAGCAACGTGTCGATCGCGACCTATGCGCCGATGAGTGGGTCGAGCAGAACGAGCAGCGTCAAGATCAGCGGTTACACGCCGCAGCCCGATGAAGATTTGGTCGTCCAGGATTTACTGACAGGACCGAAGTACGCCGAAACACTTGGCGTACCGCTCCTGCGAGGCCGCGAGATCGAACTTCGCGACAATGCATCGTCGCCGCGAGTGGCAGTCGTCAACGCAACCTTTGCCGAAAAGTATTTCAAAGATCAGAACCCAATCGGTCGCACTTTCTCATTCGATGATGAGACCGAGAAAGGGAACGCCGCGCCGCTCGAGATCGTTGGCGTCATCGGCGATATCAAGTGGGACGATGCGCGCGACAAACCGGAGCCGGCCGTCTATCGTCCGATACTTCAGATTCAGGAGCAGGGTGCGTACACCGCCACGATTCACATTCGCACCACCGCCGACCCCACGCCACTGACGTCGCAAGTGCGGCAGATGATCAATCAGATCGACGACAAGCTGCCCATCTTTGGTGTTACTACACTCAACGAACAACTGCGCAGGAACCTGGACCAGGAACGTTTGATCGCGCAACTCGTGAGTTTCTTCGGCGCGCTCGCGTTGATACTTGCTTGTATCGGCCTGTACGGCGTGATGGCCCACGGTGTGGCGCGTCGCACGAATGAGATTGGCATTCGCATGGCTCTTGGCGCGCGTGGCGGCAACATCGCGTGGATGGTCATTCGGGAAACGCTTTATCTCGTGTTAGCAGGATTGGTTATTGGTGTTCCAGCCGCATTGGTTGGAGCGAAGCTGATTTCGGCACAACTATTTGGATTGAAGCCGACAGATCCGTTGACCTTGGTTGGTGCGAGCGTGGTGCTCACCATCGTTGCGCTGCTGGCGGGCTATTTGCCCGCCCGCCGCGCATCGCGAGTGAACCCATTGAGCGCGCTGCGATATGAGTAGGTCCTATATGTTCTCACTTGGACACAGTCAGAACCACCTCGCGGTAGCGGGTGGGTACGAAGTCGAAGCGCTCGGATTCAAAAAGGCTGCGCACCCACCCGCTACCGCGAGGTGGTACTGACTGTGTCCGAGTGAGGGCTATTGAGGAGGGACTATGGACTCGATAATCAAAGACATCCGCTATGGCGTCCGTGGGTTATTGAAGCGGCCGGGATTCACCGTGATCGCGCTGGTCGCACTCGCTCTCGGGATCGGCGCAAACACTGCGATCTTCAGTCTCGTGAATGCGGTCGTGATCAGGCCGCTGCCGTTCCCTGATCCCGATCAACTTGTTTGGGTCTTCGGAAACATCCGCAGCGGCGGTAACCGCGCCAGCGTTTCGCCGCCCGACTTTCTTGATTACCGCAGTCAAAACAAAACCTTCGAACAGTTTGCCGCATCAGGCACCCAACCACTTTCCGTAAATCTCACTGGTTCCGGCGATCCTGAACGCATCACGGCATCGATGGTTACAGGAAATTACTTCGACACCTTCGGCATTACTCCTGCAATAGGTCGCGGGTTGACTCTCGAAAACGAAAAGTCGGGCCAGGATCAGGTAACAGTACTTAGTCACGCTTTCTGGCAGAAGCGTTTTGCCGGCGATGCCAGCATCGTTGGAAAGACGCTCACTCTCGATAGCAGGTCGTATCAGATTTTGGGCGTGATGCCGGCCGGTGTGAGCCTGCCACAAACAGCGGATCTATGGGTTCCAATTAACTTCGATGGTGACCCTGAAATGAAGTGGCGCAAGGCCCACTTCCTGCGGCCGGTCGGTCGAATGAAACCCGGCGTTACGCTGACTCAGGCCCAGGCTGACACCGATATGATCGCTGCTCACCTCGAGCAACAGTATCCTGACTCCAACACTGGTTGGAACCTGCGTCTCCTTTCGTTGCGAGAACAACTCGTCGGTGGAACGAGAACTATCCTCTTCGTTCTCTTCGGCGCGGTTGGCTTTGTGTTGCTGATTGCCTGCGCGAACGTCGCCAATCTGTTGCTCGTGCGCGCCGCTGCAAGACAGAAAGAGATCGCTCTACGTACGGCCCTGGGTGCGAGTCGACTGCGCATCATTCGTCAGATGCTCACTGAGAGTCTCTTGCTCTCAATCCTCGGTGGAGCACTCGGCGCGTTGCTTGCAGTTTGGGGTGTTCAACTGCTTGTGAGTTTGAGTGGCGACAGCTTGCCGCCGACCGTGAACGTGGGGATCGACACCAACGTGCTTGCCTTCACGTTTGTGATCTCAATCGTGACCGGGCTGTTGTTTGGCCTCGCTCCGGCGTTCCGAACGGCAAACGTGAATCTTATCGACTCGTTGAAAGACGGAGCACGCGGTTCTGAAGGGACCTTGCGAAATCGAACGCGTAGCTTGCTGGTCGTCTTCGAGAGTGCAGTAGCTGTCATTTTATTAATCGGTGCTGGTCTGCTCGTGCGAAGTCTGATTGCGCTGCAACGAGTTGATCCCGGCTTCGATGCGAATAACGTGCTGACGCTCAGGATCGACTTACCACGACAGAAATACGAAGGCGAAGGGCGAAAGGCGAAGTTCTTCGAACAACTCGAGGCACGTATAAGTTCCTTACCGGGAGTGCAGAGTGTTGGTCTAATCACGGAACTTCCGATGAGCGGTCAACTTAACGATCTGCCCTTTACGGTTGAAGGCCGGCCACCGGTTACGGTGGATCAGGCTTTCGACGCTGATTTTCGTCTGGTTAATCAGCATTACTTCAGCGCCCTGCACATTCCACTACTTCGTGGACGCAACTTCACCGAACAGGAAGTCAGGGAAGGCAAACTGGTAACTGTCGTTAGCCAGCAACTCGTCGACACGGTTTTCCCGAACGAAGATCCAATGGGGAAACGTCTCGTCTCAGCGATGGGCGGCCAGGCTTTCGAGATCATCGGTGTCGTCGGCGACATCCGTCATCGTTCTCTGCAAAACCAGCCCTTCCCGGCGATGTATTTCCCGATTCTTGACGTCTCGACTCGGATGAATCTTGTCATCCGGACGCAGAACGATCCGCTGAGCATCGTCGGCGCGGTCCGGCAGGAAGTGAAGGCACTGGATCCTGATCAGCCGATTTCCGCTGTGAAAAGGATGAGCGACTGGGTTGATTCGTCGGTGAGTTCGCAGCGATACAGCACCACGTTGCTCGCAGCGTTTGCAGCTCTCGCGATGATTCTTGCGGCCACGGGAATTTACGGCGTGATGTCCTACACGGTCGCGCAGCGAACACATGAGATCGGTGTGCGCATGGCATTGGGCGCGCGACGGCGAGATGTTTTGAAGCTGGTTGTGAGGCACGGAATGTTGCTCACGCTTGTTGGCGTGATCATTGGGGTGGCTGGTGCGTTGGGTCTGACGCGAGTGATGGCGTCGTTGTTGTTCGGAGTTACTGCGAAGGATCCGTTGACGTTTGTCGCGGTGGCGGGGTTGTTGAGTGCGGTGGCATTCATTGCGTGCTTCGTGCCGGCACTGCGTGCGACGAAGGTGGATCCACTCGTGGCGCTCCGGTACGAATAGGACCAATAAGATCTATAGGACCGATTATGGATTCAATCATCAAAGACATTCGCTATGGCGTGCGAGGGTTGCTGAAGCATCCGGGGTTTACGGCGCTGATCGTGATCACCCTCGCGCTCGGTATCGGCGCAAGTACAGCGATCTTCAGTATTGTTGACAGCGTGCTCTTGCGTCGTTTGCCTTACACGACAGCATCTCGCATCGTTGCCATTCAGGAATTGAGTCCGGACGGCAAACGAGTTCAGGTAACGTCGGCAAACTTCCTCGACTGGCGTACACAAAACACTGTCTTCGAGCATCTCGCTGCGATCAAAACGACGACGTCGAACCTCGCGCTCTCGGATCACGCCGAGCGCATCGACCTGGCGCAAACCAACGCAAACTTCTTCGACGTCTTCGGGATCAAACCGCAGTATGGCCGATTGTTTATTCCTCAGGATGAACAGGCGGGACACGAGCCGGTCGTTGTTGTCAGTAATGCGCTCTGGCAACGACGATTCGGCTCAGATCCGTCTCTGGTCGGAAAACCGATCACACTCGACGGCAAGAACTACACCGTCGTTGGCGTTGCTCCTGCTGGATTTCAGTATCCGGACAAAACGGAAGTCTGGGTTCCCCCTCTAAAACTCGCACCGGAGTTGTGGCCCAAGCAGGACGTGACGCAAACACGTGGCATGGGCTATCTCGCTGCGGTCGCGACGATGAAACCGGGCGTGTCGTTGCCGCAGGCTGCTTTCGAAATGGAGACGATCACCTCGCGTCTGCGACAGCAGTATCCGGATACAAACAACCGCCGTTTCAATCGCGTAGTTTCGCTTCACGAGCACCTCGTCGGCGATACAAACAAGCTGCTTTGGTTGCTGCTCGGCGCAGTCACATTCGTGTTGCTGATCGGCTGTGCGAATGTCGCGAATCTACTGCTTGCGAGTGGCGCTTCACGACAGAAAGAGATGGCGATTCGCACCGCGCTCGGAGCGTCGCGCGCGCGTGTCGTGCGGCAGTTGTTCACCGAAAGCACTTTGCTCGCACTCACTGGCGGCACGGTCGGGCTACTTATTGCCTACTGGGGAGTGGCCGGAATCACAAAACTGTTGCCCGGTGATTTTCCCCGTCTGAACGAGATCCACATGAACGTGCGTGTGCTCGGCTTCACGTTCGCGGCGTCAGTGCTCACCGGAATTCTTTTTGGTCTTGTTCCCGCACTGCAGATCTCGCGGCCCGACGTTCAGGAAGCGATTAGAGAAACTGGACGAGGAGTGTCGGGCAATCGGCGTCAAAGTCGCTTTCGCCAGGCGCTGATCGTTGTTGAAGTGGCGTTGTCAGTTGTGTTGCTGATCGGCGCGGGTTTGCTGTTCAGAAGTTTTCTGCGTCTGCAATCAGTGCACACTGGCTTCGTTTCAGAACACGTGTGGACCGCGAAGTTGACGCCTTCGGGAACGAGCTACAAGAACCAGGCTGACTACGACAAGTTTTACAGCCAGGTGCTCGAGAAAGTAAGTGCTGTTCCCGGTGTGCAGGACGCCGGCGTCATCAATACCCTCCCGCTGGATAAAGGACCAACCGCGGGATTCCGTGTCGACGGACGTCCCCTTACGACGCCCGACAAGTGGCCGATGGCAAACTATCGCGCAGTTAGTCCGAATTACTTTCGCGCGATGGGAATTCCCGTGCTTCAGGGTCGCGCTTACACCGATCGCGACAATTCAAACTCGCCGCCCGTGATGATCGTCAACCAGAAACTGGCGGACGAAGAGTTTTCGGGTGAGAACCCGATCGGAAAGCGGATCGCGTTCGGTAACAGCAATAACCAGCAGCCCGTCTGGTTTGAGATCGTGGGGGTGGTCGCGAATGTTCGCAGTTTGGAGTTGCGTGAAGAGCCGATTGCGGAACTCTACTTTGCGTCGTTGCAGGATTACTGGCCGGCGATGTCCCTCGTCGTGCGATCAAATGTCGACTCGCCGAATCTGAGTGCTTCGGTACGACAGATTGTTAACGAAGTTGATAAATCGGTTCCTGTTTCGAACGTGCAGATGATGGACCACGTCGTCAGCGCGTCAATTACTCAGCCGCGCTTCAATCTCTTTCTGTTGGGACTCTTCAGCACAGTCGCGATGCTTTTGTCAGCCGCCGGTATTTACGGCGTCACCGCATACTCGGTGACACAGCGCACGCACGAGCTCGGTATTCGCATCGCGTTGGGCGCACAGGTCGGTGACGTGTTGAAAATGATCCTGGGGCAGGGAATGGCCACGATTGGAGTCGGATTGGTCATTGGACTTGCAGCGGCGTTTGCCCTCGTGCGTTTGCTGAGAAGTTTCCTGTTTGGTGTTGGTGAGAAGGATCCATTCACGTTCGTGGCAATCACGGTGCTGTTGTTGCTCGTGGCGCTGCTCGCTTGCTACATCCCCGCGCGCCGCGCAACGAAAGTGGATCCACTCGAGGCGCTTCGCTACGAATGAGGAGGATAGGTCCTATAGGACCAATAGGACCTATTAGATGATTATGGATTCGATCATTAAGGACATCCGTTTCGGCCTTAGAGGATTGTGGAAGCGGCCGGGGTTCACTGCGATCGCCGTGATCACGCTCGCGCTTGGTATCGGAGCGAACACGGCGATCTTCAGCGTCGTGAATGCGGTGCTGCTGCGGCCGTTGCCGTTCAAAGATCCTGATCGACTGATGATGCTTTGGGAGCGCCGTGCTAATTCCGGGCGTGCAAATTTGCCGCTGTCGGGACACGAATACGCCGCGTTCAAAGAGCGCACAACCTCGTTCGAAGCCATCACACTTATTCAACCGAATGCTTACGCTCTCACTGGTCGCGGCGATCCGTTGCTGGTGGACGTCGGCGAGGTTTCGACCGACTACTTTCCGGTTGTCGGAGTCCAGCCATTATTAGGTCGCACGTTTGCGCCCGACGAAGATAAAAACGGCGGCGCGAAAGTTGTTGTCCTCAGTCATAGACTCTGGTCACAGCGATTCGGATCCGATCCCAACGTCATCAATCAATCCGTCCTCCTGAACGATCAGAGCTACACGATAGTCGGCGTGATGCCGTCGTTGGAGCTAGTGCCCGACGTCCTGGTGCCGATCGATTTACGTGGTGAGTTGCGGAAAGTCGGTAAGCATAGTCACCAGGTAATTGGCCGGTTGAAGCAGGCCGTACCTGTTGAACGGGCGCAGGCCGAGTTGGCCTACGTGGCCCAACAGATGGAGAACGAGTTTGCAGACGCCAATCGGGGGCATGGTGTCCACGTTGTCGGACTTCACGAACAGGTTACGGGCGACGCACAGCTTCCTTTGCTCACGCTTTTCGGAGCAGTGGGATTTGTGTTGCTGATTGCGTGTGCGAACGTAGCCAACCTGCTTTTGAGTCGCGCCGCAGTGCGTCAGAAGGAGATGGCGATTCGAACCGCGCTCGGCGCCGGTCGTTTGCGTTTGATTCGTCAAACACTCACGGAAAGTTTGTTGCTCGCGCTTCTTGGTGGTGGATTGGGATTGCTGTCCGCAGTCTGGCTCGTTACTTTTCTGAGTAAGATCACGGCAGTCAACATTCCTCGTCTCGACACGATCAGCATCGACAGTCGCGTTTTGCTGGCGACGTTCGGTTTCTCGATTCTCACCGGACTGCTGACCGGAATCGCTCCTGCATGGCGAAATTCGGAACCACGACTGTATGAGTGGATCAAAGACGGCATGCGCGGATCGTCTAACCCGGTGCGTCGTAGCGCCAGCAGCCTCCTCGTAATCGCAGAAGTCGCGCT
>Ga0105243_10003709_pt1 | contig 12272 bp, 11 predicted proteins | sample KBSM34metaG_FD_81525 | JGI IMG/M metagenome (GOLD analysis project Ga0105243, IMG submission 81525) | Miscanthus rhizosphere microbial communities from Kellogg Biological Station, Michigan, USA - KBS M3-4 metaG | ecosystem: Host-associated > Plants > Roots > Rhizosphere > Soil | place...
GACCTACGCCGGCCAGGGCTACGCCGTGGTGATGATCGACTTCCACGGTTCCACCGGCTACGGCCAGGCGTTCACCGATGCGATCAGCCAGCACTGGGGCGACCGCCCGCTGGAAGACCTGCAGAAGGGCTGGGCCGCGGCGCAGCAGCAGTACAAATTCCTCGATGGCGACAAGGCCTGCGCGCTCGGCGCCAGCTACGGCGGCTACATGGTGTACTGGATGGCCGGCAACTGGAACCAGCCGTGGAAGTGCCTGGTCGACCACGACGGCGTGTTCGACAACCGCACCATGGGCTACGCCACCGAGGAACTGTGGTTCAGCGAGTGGGAGAACGGCGGCACGCCGTGGCAGAACCCGGCCGGCTACGAGAAGTTCAACCCGGTGCTGCACGTGGACAAGTGGAAGGTGCCGATGCTGGTGATCCACGGCCAGCAGGATTTCCGCATCCCGGTGGAGCAGGGCCTGGCCGCGTTCAGCGCGCTGCAGCGCAAGGGCATCGACTCCAAGTTCCTGTACTTCCCGGACGAAAATCACTGGGTGCTGAAGCCGCAGAACAGCATCCTGTGGCACGACACGGTCAATGGCTGGTTGAAGCAGCATATCGGGCAGTGAGGCCAGGATTCGGGATTCGGGATTTGGACTCGGGACTCGGGACTCGGGACTCGGGACGGGTCGCACGGATGAGTGATCTATTCCATCCGCTGCGTCGATCGATGGTGCGGCGCTCGCGTTCGCGCCGTCCGGCTTTGCTCTTACGAGTCCCGATTCCCCTGTCCCCATTCCCGGCTTCCCAATGATCCACAACGACATCGTCATCTTCGGCCTGATCGCCGCCACGCTCGGGGCGGTGTTCTGGACCGCCGCGCGGCCGCATGGATTCTGGAAGCGCTTCTACAGCGTCGTGCCGGCGCTGCTGCTGTGCTACCTGATTCCCGGCATCTACAACACCGTCGGGCTGATCGACGGGCAGCACAACCGCCTGTACGACCCGGTCGCGCGCGACGTGCTGCTGCCGGCGGCGCTGGTGCTGCTGACGCTCACCGTCGACCTGAAAGGCATCCTGCGCCTGGGGCCGAAGCTGGTGGCGATGTACCTGGGTGCGTCCTTCAGCATCATGCTCGGCGCGGTGGTCGCGTTCCAGCTGATGAAGTGGCTGCATCCGGCCACGGTGGCCGGCGATACCTGGGCCGGCATGGCCGCACTGGCCGGCAGCTGGATCGGCGGCGGCGCCAACATGCTGGCGATGCGCGAAGTGTTCAACGTCGATGCCACCACCTTCGGTCAGTTCGCGGTGGTCGATGTCGGCGTCGGTTATGTGTGGATGGCCTTGCTGATCTTCCTCGCCCCGCGCGCGGCGGCGATCGACGCGCGCAGCGGTGCCGACACCAGCGGCATCGACGATCTCAAGCAGCGTATCGCGCAGTTCCAGGCGCAGCACGAACGCGTCGCCAGCCTGACCGACCTGATGCTGATCGTCGGCCTCGCGTTCGGTGCGGTCGGCCTGGCGCATGCGATCGCGGTGCCGACCGCGGCGTGGTTCGCGGCCAACGTCGCCTGGGCCAAGCAGTTCAGCCTCGGCTCGCCGTTCGTGTGGGTGGTGGTGCTGTCGACCACGATCGGCCTGCTGCTCAGCTTCACCCGCGCACGCACCCTGGAAGGCGCCGGCGCCTCGCGTATCGGCTCGCTGCTGCTGTATTTCCTGATCGCCTGCATCGGCATGCAGATGGACCTGCTGGCGCTGTTCGACCGCCCGTGGATCTTCCTGCTCGGGCTGATCTGGCTGTGCGTGCACATCCTGCTGTTGCTGGCGCTGGGCAAATTGCTGCGGGTGCCGTTCTTCTATTTCGCGATCGGCTCGCAGAGCAACGTCGGCGGCCCGGCCTCGGCACCGGTGGTGGCGGCCGCGTTCCATCCGGCGCTGGCGCCGGTCGGCGTGCTGCTGGGCACGATGGGCTATGCCACCGGCACCTACCTGGCGTATCTGGTCGGGATCACCTTGCGCGCGATGGCGGGCGCGGGATAGCGCACCGTCATGACCCTGTAGGAGCGGCTTCAGCCGCGACGGGCTTTACCGATACGTTCTGTCGCGGCTGAAGCCGCTCCTACATGGGATTTACGGCGGCCTACTGCTGCAGCGCGACCCGGCGCTGCTGCTCTTCCTGCTGCGGCACGTTCGCCTGCAGATTCTGTTGCTGCAGCTGGCCGACGTTGGCCTGCGCCGGTTCGTTGGCCGCTGCCGCGGTCTGCACCTGGCTGCGCAGATGCGCCGGGTCGTCGGCGCGGCCCTGCACCGCGAACAGGCGGTCGCCGTCGCGGCTGGGCACCAGCTGGTCGATCTGTTTGAGGCCGTCCTGTCCGGCATGCGCGGCGACGCTAGCGGCGGTGTTGAGGAACTGCGCGTCATCGCGCAGGCCGAGCCGCTCGCGCTGCCCGTCCAGTTGCACCACCGCGTCGTTGAACAGGCGGCTGCCGGTGGGCAGCGCGCGTTCCTGGGTCTGCGCGTGGCTCTGCGATTCCAGTTCCTGCGCCTTGATCACCGAATCGATGCCGTGCAGGTCCAGCCGATGCTTGAGCATCATCCCCGGCACCAGGCGCTGGCCGAACGACAGCGGATCCGGGTCCGGCAACTGGATCTGGTGGCCCGCGGCGTCGGGCATCGCCCATTTCAGCGGGATGCTGTCTTCCTGCAGGTGGGTCAGCAGTTCGTTCTTGACGTGGTAGCCGCGGATCAATCCATCGGCGGCGTAGTCCTTGGCGGCGGACGCGTCCAGGCCTTCGCGCTCCAGGGTGCGGTCGTTGACCCCGGCGGCGTTGTAGGTGACCGCCGGCACGTCGTTGACCATCGCCGAGGCCGCGGCCAGGCCGCCGCCGAGCGAATGCCCGGAGATCATCAGGTCCTGGCCGAACGCCTGCTTGGCCTGGCTGCCGAGCTGGATCGCCGAGGCGTACTGCGCGTCGGCGAAGCCCAGGCCCTGGCCGATGTTGTGCTTCCAGTCCTTGCCTTCGTCGGTGCCGCAGAACGCCAGCACCACGTTGCCCTGTTCGTTGCGGTAGAACGCGGCATCGAAGCCGCTCTTGGCATCGTGCAGCATGCCCGGATCGATGCCCGCGCGCTGCACGGCGCCATCGTCCAGGCGGGTCCAGCCGTCGGGCAGCGCCGCGAAGCTTTCCGCGCCGCCGGCGCGGCGCTGGGCGGCCGTGCCGTAGAGATCCTGCAGCAAGGTGGGAAGTTGCGTGTCCACCGCCTGCGGCTGCTGGCCGCGAACGGCTTCGGCGAACGGGGCGGACGCGTCGGTATTGGAAAGATCGTTCTGGCTCATGCGCGGCTCCTTGCGTGTGCTGCGAACAGCCGCCTCAGCGGCCCGCTTCCAGGGGGATGTCGTGGGCGCTCAACCAGTCGCGTACCGCGGCGCGGGTCTGCTGCGCGGTGCTGTTGAGCAGGCGCTCGGGCGTGGTGAAGAAATACGCCTGGAAGGTCTTCTGCTGCGCGTTGCGCAGGCCCGGATCGACCCCGGCCTGCAGCAGTTTCAGCACCCAGGGGTTGCCGGCGCTGCTCTGCGCGGCCAGGTGCAGCAGCGAGTTGCCGCTGGCATCGACCCGGTGCGGATCGGCGCCGGCCTGCAGCAGCAGCTGGATCTGTTCGTCGCGCTTGCTCTGCAGCGCGCGGAACAGCGGCGTCCAGTTGCCGCGCGCGCTGACCGGATCCACCGGCGCGCCATGCTGCAGCAGGATCTTCAGGTATTGCGGGTCCTTGGCCATCGCGGCCATGTGCACCACGGTTTCCTGGTCCATGCCCGGTTCGGCCGGATTCGCGCCAGCGTCCAGCAAGGCACTGAGCGCGCGCGGCTGTTCGTTCCAGATCGCGTATTCGAGCAGGGTGACGTTCTGGTCGCCGTGCGCGGACAGGTCCACGCCGGGCGCCAGTGCGGCGATGCGCGCCGCGTCGCCGCGCGCGACGGCGGCGGCGATGTCGGCGAGGTGGGGATCGCGGAACGCGACCGAGTGATCCTGCAGCGTGGCTGACATGGCAGAGTGCTCCTTGGCGCCGGGCGGGGCGGCGCATGAGACCGAGATGGACATCGAGGTCGCAAGCGCGATCAGGACGGGGAACTGCTTGCGCATGGAGGGCTCCTTTTCCTGTTCGCGTTCCTGTTGCCGGTGGCGACGTTCCTTGCCACCGTGACCGATGCTAGCAGCTGTCCGGCGCCGGTTCGGTAAGGTTTTGTTACAGCGCTGGCGCTCTGCATGGCGTGGCATGCGCGGTGGAGCGCATATCGACCCGGACGAATGTTTGCGCCGGGGGCGGAGAATGGCCCGATTGCGGCGCAATGCACCCGCCGGCGCCGCCGCACGCAGGTGGCGTACATGCGCAACTTGGCATAATGCGGGTTTTCCGCCGAGGCCCTTGCGATGACCGCGACCCCCTTCGACCTGCTGATCAGCGATTGCGACGGCGTGCTCGTCGACAGCGAGGTGCTGGCCGACCGGGTCATGTTCGACGCGCTGGGCGCCTACGTGCCGCGGGCCGAGCTGGAGGCCTACCTCGCCGGCAGTTTCGGCCAGACCGCGCACGAGATCGTGGAGCGGGTGCAGCGGCATTTCGCGGTGACCCTGCCGCCGGGCCTGTTCGAGGAAATCCGGGAACGTTCGGAAGCGTTGATCGCCGCCGAGGTGCAACCGATCGACGGCGTCCGCGAGGCGCTGCTGGCGTTGCCGCTGCCGCTGGCGGTCGCCTCCAACAGCCTGCGCCACAGCGTGGTGGCGTCGGTGGCGCGTGCCGGGCTGACCGAGCGGGTGAACGGCCACGTCTTCAGCGCCGACATGGTGGCGCGGCCGAAGCCGGCGCCGGACGTCTACCTGCTGGCCGCGCACACCCTGGGCGCGGCGCCGCCGCGGTGCCTGGTGATCGAGGACAGCGTCACCGGCGCCAGCGCGGCGCTGGCCGCGGGCATGACCGTGATCGGTTTCACCGGCGCAGCGCACATCCCGCCGGGCCACGCCGACACCCTGCGTCACCTCGGCGTGGCGGCGGTGATGGAGCACATGCGGCAGTTGCCGCAGGTCTACGCCGAACTGGTGCGCGCGGCGGCGGCGTAGTGTCGATCGGGGGCCGCGCGCCGGATGGCGGCGACGCACAAACGCGGAGTCGGGGCTGTCCGCTCGCTGTGGCCTTGCCGCGGAGCGTGGCGGACGGAGTAGAGCGTCTCCGGACAGCATCAGGCCATCCGTTGTGTGTGTGTCTTCTCCGGGCTGCCTGTCGCGGCTGAAGCCGCTCCTACACGGGGCGGCGCGTGTTCAAAGCATGTCGGAGTGCGCGCTTACGCATCGGAAGCGTCATGGCGTGTCTTCCGCAGCCGCGATGCCCTCAGGCACCGCGCTCCCGCCGTTGCCAATCCCGGCTTTCCACAGCCGAATGGCTGGTCATCCCCAATCCCGAATCCCGGCACCTCAACAACAACGAAACCCGCTCTTGCCGCCATAGCGCGCTTCCTGGCGCTCGCGGAAGAAGGTCTTGTAGTCCATCGGTTGCCGGTCGGGATGTTTCTCCAGCACGTGGCGCACGTAGTTGTCGTAGTCGGGAATGCCGCAGCACAGCCGCGCGGTCTGCACCAGGCGCCGCCACAGCCGGCGGTGCGCCTGGTATTGCCCGACCGGAACCAGGTCGTTGCTCATCACACGTCCGCCATCTGGTGCGGCTGCAGCGCCACGTACGCGGTTTCCTTGTCGCTGCGCTGCGGGTTGCGGCGCGCGGCGAGGATGGTCTTGACCGAGTAGATCAGGATCGAGAACACCACGAACAGGAACAGCGCGGTCAACCCGGTGTTGACGTAGGCGTTGGTGACGATCTGCTGCATCTGCGGCACCGTCTTGGCCGGTGCGGTGATGGTGCCGCTGGCGATCGCCTCCTGGAATTTGTGCGCCTGCGCCAGGAAGCCCTGCGCCGGGTTGGGGTCGAAGATCTTGATCAGTCCGGCGTAGGTGGTGCAGATCAGCAGCCACAGCGCCGGCACGATGGTGACCCAGGCGTAGCGGTCGCGCTTCATCTTGAACAGCACCACCGTGCCCAGCATCAGCGCGATGCCGGCGAGCATCTGGTTGGAGATGCCGAACAGCGGCCACAGCGTGCGGATGCCGCCGTACGGATCCTTGACCCCGGTGTAGAGCAGGTAGCCCCACAGCGCCACGCAGCCGCCGGTGGCGACGATGTTGGCGCCCCACGATTCGGTCCGCTTCAGCGCCGGCACGAAGTTGCCGAGCAGGTCCTGCAGCATGAAGCGCCCGGCGCGGGTGCCGGCGTCGACCGCGGTGAGGATGAACAGCGCCTCGAACAGGATCGCGAAGTGGTACCAGAACGCCATCATGTCCTCGCCCGGCAACAGCTGGTGCAGGATCTGCGCGATGCCCACCGCCAGGGTCGGCGCGCCGCCGGCGCGGGCCAGGATGGTGGTCTCGCCGATGTCGCGGGCAGTGGCTTCGAGCACTTCAGGAGTGATCGCGAAGCCCCATTCGCTGACCTTGGCCGCGACCGCGACGACGTCGCTGCCCACCATCGAGGCCGGCGCGTTCATCGCGAAATACACGCCCGGCTCGATGATCGAGGCGGCGACCAGCGCCATCACCGCGACGAACGATTCCATCAGCATGCCGCCGTAGCCGATGTAGCGCATGTGGCCTTCGTTGGCGAGCAGCTTGGGGGTGGTGCCGGAGGAGATCAGCGCATGGAAGCCGGACACCGCGCCGCAGGCGATGGTGATGAACAGGAACGGAAAGATGCCGCCGGTCCACACCGGGCCCATGCCGTTGTGCGCGTACTGGGTCAGCGCCGGCATCTTCAGGTCGGGCATGACCACCAGGATGCCGATGGCCAGGGCGATGATGGTGCCGATCTTGAGGAAGGTGGACAGGTAGTCGCGCGGCGCCAGCAGCAGCCACACCGGCAGCACCGAGGCGACGAAGCCGTAGCCGATCAGCATCCAGGTGATCTGCACGTCGGTGAAGGTGAAGGCCGGGCCCCAGGTCGGATCGGCGGCAACCTTGCCGCCGAACCAGATCGCGGCCAGCAGCAGGATCAGCCCCACCACCGAGATCTCGCCGATCTTGCCGGGGCGGATGTAGCGCATGTACACGCCCATCATGATCGCGATCGGCATCGTCGCGATCACCGTGAACATGCCCCAGGGACTCTCCGCCAGCGCCTTGACCACCACCATCGCCAGCACCGCCAGGATGATGATCATGATCAGGAATGCGCCGAACAGGGCGATGGTGCCGGGCACCTGGCCCATCTCCTCGCGCACCAGGTCGCCGAGCGAGCGGCCGTTGCGGCGGCTGGACAGGAACAGCACCACGAAGTCCTGCACCGCGCCGGCGAACACCACGCCGACCACCAGCCACAGCAGGCCGGGCAGGTAGCCCATCTGCGCGGCGAGCACCGGGCCGACCAGCGGTCCGGCGCCGGCGATGGCGGCGAAGTGGTGGCCGAACAGCACGTGCTTGTTGGTCGGCACGTAGTCCAGGCCGTCGTTGTTGAGCACGGCGGGCGTGGCCCGGGTGGGGTCCAGCTGCATCACCTTGGTGGCGATGAACAGGCTGTAGAAGCGATACGCGATCAGGTAGATCGAGACCGCGGCGACCACGATCCACAGCGCGTTGATGTGTTCGCCGCGGCGCAGGGCGATGGTGCCCAGGCAGAACGCCGCCAGCACCGCGAGCGCGGCCCAGGCCAGTTTGGAAAACCCTTTCATGCAGATCGCTCCCCCACAAGATTCCCGCAAGGGTCGCCCCGATGGCCTGGGGGGTCAATGCCGGGACAGGCGATGGCCCTAGTACTTTGGTCGTAGTCGGCGCCGTATTCGACGATCGCGCGGGTCGCGGGGACGCATGCCTGGCCGTGGCGATGGGGAGGCGGTGGGTCGAGACGGACTTTGCCTGATCGCTAGGCATCGCGCGGAGCATCGGGTGCAAGAGCGCGGCTGCGGGATCGGCGTGCTTGGCTGCAGTCGGGACTGAAGTCCCTCCCACAAGAGCGGTTATGGCCGGCACGCGCACCGGCACCGGCACCGGCATCGACATCCGCATCGCGCCCAAACGCGCCACGCCGCCACTTCCGGTGCAGCCGGTGCACCCGGCGCACGGCCGGCCGGCGCCCCTGCGATGGAACGATGGGTTGCGCCGATCGCGATTGGCCGCCGGCGGCGGCGCGCCCATGTACGGTGCTTCACCAGGAGATCGCCCGCCATGACCGACACCCTCACCGCCGCGCCCGCGCGCATTGCGCGCACCATCCGTGGCCGCGCCACCGCCGACGGCGACGGGGTCAGGCTGACCCGCGTCATCGGCGGCGGCGAACTGCCCGAGCTGGACCCGTTCCTGCTGCTCGACGAATTCGGCACCGACCGCGCCGAGGACTACATCGGCGGTTTCCCCAGCCATCCGCACCGCGGCTTCGAGACCGTCACCTACATGCTCGACGGGCGCATGCGGCACAAAGACAACCACGGCAACGAAGGCCTGCTGACCCCGGGCAGCGTGCAGTGGATGACCGCCGGCCGCGGCCTGGTGCATTCGGAGATGCCGGAGCAGGAGTCCGGGCGCATGCGCGGCTTCCAGCTGTGGGTGAACCTGCCGGCGCGCGACAAGATGACCGCGCCGCGCTACCAGGAATTCGCGCCCGAGCGCATCCCGCTGGCGCAGCCGGCGCCGGGGGTGACGGTCAAGGTGATCGCCGGGCAGGTCGGCGACGTGCACGGGCCGATCGTGCAGCCAGCCACCGATCCGCTGTATCTGGACATCGCGCTGGACGCCGACGCGCGCTGGGACCACCTGTTGCCGGCCGGGCACAACGCGTTCGCCTACGCCTACGAGGGCGCCGCGCTGCTGGGCGAGGGCGAGGCCGCGCGCGAGCTGCCGGCGCAGACCCTGGCCGTGCTCGGCGGCGGCGACCTGCTGCAGTTGCGGGCGGGCGCGGCGGGCGCGCGGCTGATCCTGGTCGCCGGCCGGCCGTTGCGCGAGCCGGTGGCGCGGCACGGGCCGTTCGTGATGAACACGCGCGAAGAACTGATGCAGGCCTTCGTCGACTTCCAGGAAGGGCGGTTCTAGCGGCCCGGGATGGCGATCAACACGCCATGAAACCCTGTAGGAGCGGCTTCAGCCGCGACAGGTCCTACCCGGAGGGACTCTGTCGCGGCTGAAGCCGCTCCTACAAAGGTGTCGGCAGGTTCAGCGATCCAGCGCCACGCTGGTCGGACGCATGTCCAGTCCCTGCACCAGCGACTGCAGCGATTGCAGCTCCTGCACGTCGCGGGCATCGATCCAGACCTGGGCGTAGTGGTCCTTGCCCAGCTCGACCACGGTGACCCGGCGCGAGGCCAAGCCCGGCGCATCGACTCCGCCCAGATCCGGCCGGTACCAATGCACGCTCTCGCCGGCGATGCTGCCTTTCTCTTCGCGCAGGTTGCGCGCCAGCGGGATGTTCGGATCGCGCGAGGTCAGCATCATGCCGAGCACCTGGCGGCCGTCGGCAGCCGTCGCGCGGCACACGATGAAGCCCTTGTCGCTGCGCTCGCTCCACTGCAGGTTGGACTGCGGCGGCAGTTGCGGACAGTTCTGCGCCTGTTGCGCCATGGCCGTGGCCGCCGCCAGCACGGCAGGCAGGACCGACAGGCCGGTGAGCCAGTTTGCAACCCTCATTCGCGATGTCCCCATGCACCGCCGCGTTGCGACGGTATCGATCTTCAGCGCACGCCGACGCAGGCGCACGGCACGTCACCCTCATTCCTTTGCGGGATCCGCGTGCAGTGCATACCCCTACGCAATGCGTGTCCCGGTGTGCGGCCGCCATTTCCCCGCCGCTGCCCGAACCATAGCCCAGCGAGCGGCACTTGACAATTGGAATGCGGGTCGAAAACCCGCGCGCCGGCGCCGGCGTGGGGCGGCGCTCGCCTGAATGCAGTCAGTGGGCGGTGGCCGCTGCGGCGCCCGCGCCGCGTTGAAGCAGGGGATGCCGCCGCGCCAGCAGGCGCATTGCGGTGTCGTCTTTCCATCCCTGTAAAGGAGTACAGCCCATGCCCAGCATCGATCCGCGCAGATTCGTCATCGTCGCCAGCTACCTGTCGCCCGGCGTCGCCGTCGGTGGCGGCGGTTTCGTCATCGTCGGCGGCAAGGTGATCAAGGTGCCGCCCAAGGGCCTGCGCCAGCTGCAGGCGGTCTACACCCTGCTCGAGGCCAGCGACGGCGTAAGCAACAAGGCCCTGGCGCAACAGCTGCAGCAGCTTGCGGTGGACTTGGCCGACGACGCGGTGCCGGCAAAGGGCCGCGTGGCGGCCGCTGCGGCGCGCTAGCGCGTTTCGCGATTCGCTTTTGACGCAGTGGGAAAGCGACTCCGGGTGGCCTCGCTCATCGGTCGCGACGGGCTTGACCGATGGTGCCCGCGGCGACAGGCGACACCAGGCCGCCCGGCGTCGCTCCCTCGGGTCGCGGCGTCCTGGTCGACATGCCGCGATGCGCGGCGCCGCGCCCGAATCGAGCCGGTCGCGCCGGCCGCCTTACTTGCCCGGTTCGGGCAGCGGGATGAATTCCTGGTCGTCGCCGGGGATCAGCCCGAAGCGGCCCTCGCGCCAGTCCCGCTTGGCCTGCTCGATGCGCTCGGTGGAACTGGACACGAAGTTCCACCACAGGTGGCGCGGCCCGTCCAACGGCTCGCCGCCCATCAGCATCGCCTTCAGCGGGGTCTTGGCGCGCAAGCGTCCGCGCGCGCCGGCTTCGGGCAGCACCAGGTACCGCGCGGGGATGTCCACGCCGTCCAGCTGCGCCTCGCCTTCCAGCACGTACAGCGAGCGCTGCACGTGGCCCGTGTCCAGGTCGATCTCCGCGTCCGCGTCCAGGTCCAGCGCCACGTTGAGCGTGTCGGCGAACACCTTGACCGGCGATTCCTCGCCGTAGGCGCGGCCGGCGATCACCCGCAGCCACACCCCGTCGCGGCGCTGCTGCGGCAGGCTGGCGGCGGCATGGTGGTAGAACGCCGGCGCGGTTTCCTCGGCCGATTTCGGCAGCGCCACCCAGGTCTGCATGCCGTGCAGCGGATGCGGCTGCGCGCGCAGCGATGTAGGCGTGCGCTCGGAATGGGCGATGCCGCGGCCGGCGGTCATCCAGTTGACGTCGCCGGCGCGGATCACCTGATCCGAGCCGAGCGTGTCGCGGTGACCGATCTCGCCGGACCACAGGAAGGTCACCGTGGCCAGGCCGATATGCGGATGCGGGCGCACGTCCACGCCGTGGCCGGGTTCGAAGATCGCCGGACCCATGTGGTCGATGAACACGAACGGGCCGACGCTGCGCGCCTGCAGGCTGGGCACCGAACGGCGCACTTCGAAACCGCCGATGTCGTGGACGCGGGGAGCGATCAGGGTGGGCATGCGCGGCCTCGCGGACGTGGGAACAAGGGGGACGAGCTTCGCATGCGCGATGGCCGAAGTGGGAGCGTTGCGGCAAGACGGACTGTCCCGGGCCGCAGTGTTTACTGTGTCGCATGGGGCGAGTCCTCCCAAGGCTGGGTCGGCGTTGCGCCGCGATTGGCATGCGTGGTCGGCATGCCAGACTAGCGAAATCGCATAGTGCTGAAGGGCGCGCGTTTTTTGTCTGCAAATTTGTAACTTTGAGTGATGTTATCGACGGCGAACCGGAATAATCGGGCGCTGCCGGCCGGGGCCGTCCCGGCCTGCAGCGTTGCAGCGCGCTCGCTGCATTCCTCCCCCAACTCGAGAGCATCCTGATGATCCGTTCGTCGAAATCCAGCAATACCGTCACCGCCGTGCTGTCGATCGCGATGGCGCTGGCGGCGTTTGCCGCCGTGCCTGCACAGGCGCAAAGCGCCGACATCAATGTCCCCACCGTGATCATCAACAACCTGTGGAACGCCAAGGCGTTGCTGGTGGCGGGCGGGCAGGGCGGCGGATGCTATCCGGTCAACAACGGCGGCCGCGTCGCCGGCCCGACGCTACGTACCAATATTCGTTACACCGCGATCGGCATGAGCTCGGCCAATTGCGCCGGCGGAACCGGCCTGGCCAGCGTCAACCTGCAGTTCTTCGCGCGCCCGCGCCCGGCCGGCATGTACATCCAGATCGTCAACGGCGGGATCAACATCGGCAACCGGTAGTCGCCAGCGATGCCCGCCGCCGGCCATGCGCGATCGACGCGTGGCCGGCGGCATCGCATCGCGCTGCTGCAGGCCGTGCTTGCCGCCGCCGCGCACCGCGCAGGCGGCACCCGA
>Ga0105243_10003714_pt1 | contig 12264 bp, 10 predicted proteins | sample KBSM34metaG_FD_81525 | JGI IMG/M metagenome (GOLD analysis project Ga0105243, IMG submission 81525) | Miscanthus rhizosphere microbial communities from Kellogg Biological Station, Michigan, USA - KBS M3-4 metaG | ecosystem: Host-associated > Plants > Roots > Rhizosphere > Soil | place...
CGAACAAGGACATCGCCACCCGGCTGTTCGTCTCACCCCGGACCGTGCAGTCGCACCTGCGGCATGTCTACAACAAGCTCAGCCTGACCTCACGCGTACAACTCGCCCAAGAGGCTGCCCGCCACGCCCTCGCGCCGAAATAGAATTCCCGGTCGTCAGTTGGGGGCGATAACGACCGGGAATTCTATTTCGCGGAACTAGCGGTGGGCCAGCCTGCGGCCGCGGCCACCGAACATGTTGCGCCAACCGCGGGGCCGCTCCTCGCCAGTCGGCTGGATCTCGGTGACCTCCTCCGACGGCGCCGGCTCAGCCTGCGCCGCAGCGACGTGACGCTGTTCGGCGTAGGGAGCCACGTGACGCTGTTCGGCGTAGGGAGCGACGGGGCGCTGCACGTAAGCGATATCGCGCGCGCTACGAACCGACACACGGCCCAGCGCGAGGGCGCCGAGGAAGATGATCAGCGCACCGAGCCCATAGAAGTAGGTCAGGTCCAGCCACACCCTTTTGACATCGGTGGCCGCCACCGGCGCACCGACATCACCGATTGCCAACGGTCCGGCCAGCGCGCGGCCAACGACAAACCACGCGCCGGCGAGCACCGTCAGCCAGCCACCGAGCATCGCGGTCGCGCGATTGCCCGATGTGAGCAGCAGTAGCCCGCCTAGCACGGTCGCCACGCCAGGCAACACCTCGAGCCAGCCCCTGGCGATCGTCCAGGTCCACTCGGTGTCCGGGGTGAAGGCGAAGTCGAAATACGGCCCGACGAACGGAATGAGGGCACCCCAGGCGCCCAACAAGATCAGCAGGAATCCACTTGCCGCACCACGGCTGCGCGGCATCTGCAGCCTGCCTCCGCGGGTCTGAACGCGTGTGTCACTCATGATGCCTCCTCGGTCGACGGTCGAATACCCGATCTGTCAGCGCCATAACCTCGCCGATGCTGGCTAGGGTGACGGCATGCGCCTCGACGAGGACGCCGTGCGCGAGACTCTTGCCGACGCCTGGGAGCGATGGGCGCGCCGCTGCGCCGAGCTCACGCCTCAGCAATGGTCGACGGCAACGCGGTGCAGGCCCTGGGAGGTACGAGGACTGGTCGCGCATCTATGCCCGAGCCGTGCGATGTTCGACATGCTGACCGCGACCGCGACCGACGAACCCCCCGCGGTCACGGAAGCCGCGGAGATGCTGCGCCGCTTCAACGCCCCTGGCGGCATCGCCCACACGTCCGCCGACGGCGTCGCCGAGAGGGCGACCTCCGATGCGACGGCGCTCACACCTGACGATGCTGTGACACGTTTCACCCAGTGTGCCCAAATCCTGCGCGCCACACCGATGTCCAGAGAGACGGTGATCTCTTATCCCGTCGTCGGCACCACCACACTGGCCGTCGTCGCAGAGGTCGCCTTGATGGAGGCGACCGTGCACCTGCTCGACCTGGCCCACGCGGTGGGTGGCGACCGCCCGTCGGATAGCGCCCTGGCGGCGACGCGCGATTTGCTCATCGCGATCCCTGACCCGATCGCGGCCATCGAGGTCCTTGCCGGCCGGGCCGATCCGGCGACTGCGTTGCCTGCGATCCGGTGACAGCTATCACACCGTTCACAGCAAACTGACAGCCACCACTGGAATAAAGTTAGCTTTGCTAACGTACTTTACTTACAGCGCGGCGTTGCGCTACCACTTCCTGCGATTTGCTGAGGATTCCTGATGTCGACTGATACCCGTGAAGGGCGGCTCGAGCGCCGCATCTCCGATTTGTACGCCACAGACCAGCAGTTCGCCGATGCCCGACCCAGCGAATCAGTCGCGCATGCGATTGAGGCGCCCGACCTGCGGCTGCCGCAGGTCGTGCAGACCGTCATCGATGGCTACGCCGACCGGCCGGCGCTCGGGCAGCGCGCTGTTGAGTTCGTCACCGACCCGACAACGGGCCGGACATCCGCTGAACTGCTCCCCCGTTTTGACACCGTTACCTACCGCGAGCTGTCGGACAGGGTCAACGCAGTCGCGGCCGCGCTGACCGAGAATCCGGTGCGGCCCGGTGATCGGGTCGCGATTCTCGGGTTCACGAGCGTCGACTACACGACGGTCGACATGGCGCTGCTGCGCCTCGGCGCGGTGTCCGTCCCTCTTCAGACCAGCGCGCCGGTCGCGCAGCTGCGGCCCATCGCTGCTGAGACCGAGCCGGTGGCTATCGCATCGAGCATCGACTTCCTCGACGACGCCGTCGAACTCATGCTGACAGGTCATCTCCCTGAGCGGCTGGTCGTGTTCGATTACCACGCCGAGGTCGACGACCACCGGGAGGCGCTCGCGGCCGCAATCGACCGGCTCGCCGAAACCCCGATCGTTGTCGAGACTTTGGCTGATGCGCTCGTTCGCGGCAACACGCTGCCGACCCCACCGGCCTTCGACGCCGGTGACGACACCCTCGCGCTACTGATCTACACGTCCGGCAGCACGGGCACGCCGAAGGGCGCGATTTACCTGACGAAAGCGGTCACGAACTCGTGGCGCCGGTCCAGCATGGCGATGTGGGGCAACGGCGGCGCCATCCCGTCGATCACGCTGAACTTCATGCCGATGAGCCACATGATGGGACGCGGCATCCTGTACTCCACCCTCGGAGCCGGCGGCACAGCGTATTTCGTTGCCAAGAGCGATCTTTCGACCTTCTTCGATGACCTGGCGCTGGCGCGGCCCACCCAGTTGAGCTTTGTGCCGCGAATCTGGGACATGGTCTTCCAGCAGTACCAAAGCGAAGTCGACCGCCGATCGGCTGACGGCGGCGATCGATGGGCCGTCGAGGCCGATGTGCTTGCCGACCTGCGTCAGAACCTCCTCGGCGGTCGGTTCGTCTCGGCGATGACGGGCTCCGCGCCAATCTCGTCGGAGATGAAGGAGTTCGTCGAGTCGCTGCTCGACGTCCACCTGACCGATGGCTACGGCTCCACCGAGGCCGGTGCGGTCTTGACCGACGGTCACGTGCAACGTCCTCCCGTGCTCGACTACAAGCTGGTCGACGTTCCCGACCTCGGCTACTTCAGCACCGACCGGCCGTACCCGCGGGGTGAACTGCTGATCAAGTCGGAAACCATGTTCCCCGGCTACTACAAGCGCCCAGAGGTCACCGCGGACGTGTTCGACGCGGACGGGTACTACCGCACCGGCGACGTCGTTGCCGAGCTGGGACCGGATCAGCTCAAGTACCTCGACCGGCGCAACAACGTGCTCAAGCTGTCACAGGGCGAATTCGTCACCGTCTCGAAGCTGGAAGCGCTGTTCGTCGACAGCCCGCTGATTCGGCAGATCTTCGTGTACGGCAACAGCGCTCGCTCGTATCTGCTGGCCGTCGTCGTACCCACCGAAGATGCGCTGGCCAATCAGGACGCCGACACGCTGAAACCGCTTATCACCGAGTCGCTGCAGGACATCGCGCTGGCCGCGGGTCTGCAGTCCTACGAGATTCCGCGCGACTTCATCGTCGAGACAACGCCTTTCACGCTCGAGAACGGTCTGCTGACCGGCATCCGCAAGCTCGCACGGCCCAAGTTGAAGGAGTACTACGGCGATCGGCTCGAACAGCTCTACGCGGACTTGGCCGACAGCCAGGCCAACGAGCTGCGGGAGCTGCGCCTACACGGCGCCGACTGGCCGGTTCTGGAAACCATCAGCCGCGCCGCAGGCGCGCTACTGGGCGCTGCGGCCAGCGACCTTCAGCCCGACGCGCACTTCACCGATCTGGGTGGGGATTCCCTGTCCGCCTTGACATTCGCCAACCTGCTGCATGAGATCTTCGAGATCGATGTGCCGGTCGGGGTGATCGTCAGCCCGGCCAGCGACCTGGCCTCGCTGGCCGCCTACATCGAGTCAGAACGGCAGCCCGGTAGCAAGAGGCCGACGTTCGCGTCGGTGCACGGCCGCGACGCCACCGAAGTCCATGCCAGTGATCTGACACTGGACAAGTTCATCGATGCCAAGACTCTTGCCGCGGCTCCGTCGCTGCCGGGTCCGAGCGCAGAGGTGCGCACGGTGCTGTTGACCGGGGCGACGGGATTCCTCGGCCGCTACCTGGCCCTGGAATGGCTGGAGCGGATGGACATGGTCGACGGCAAGGTGATTTGCCTGGTGCGCGCCAAGGACGACGCCGCCGCACGCGAGCGCCTGGACAAGACGTTCGACTCGGGCGATCCCAAACTTCTGCGCCACTACCGTGAATTGGCGGCCGACCATCTCGAGGTCATCGCCGGCGACAAGGGCGAGGCCAACCTCGGACTGGATCCGCAGACGTGGCAACGGCTCGCCGATACAGTCGACCTGATCGTCGACCCCGCGGCGTTGGTCAACCACGTCCTGCCCTACAGCCAGCTGTTCGGTCCCAACGCGCTCGGCACCGCGGAGCTGATCCGCATTGCACTCACCACCAAGCAGAAGCCATTCGTGTATGTGTCGACGATCGGTGTGGGTGCGGGCATCGAGCCTGGCCAGTTCACCGAGGACGGCGACGTCCGGGTCATCAGCGCCACCCGCAAGGTCGACGACAGCTATGCCAACGGCTACGGCAACAGCAAGTGGGCCGGCGAGGTCCTGCTGCGCGAGGCCCACGACCTGTGCGGCCTTCCGGTCTCGGTGCTCCGCTGCGACTTGATCATGGCCGATACCACCTATGCGGGTCAGCTCAACGTGCCCGACATGTTCACCCGGTTGATCCTGAGCCTGATCGCCACCGGAATCGCACCCGGTTCGTTCTACGAGCTCGACGCCGACGGCAATCGGCAACGGGCCCACTACGACGGGCTGCCCGTCGAATTCATCGCCGAGGCGATCTCCACACTGGGCGAACGGGTGGTCGACGGGTTCGAGACGTATCACGTGATGAACCCGTACGATGACGGCATCGGGCTCGACGAGTACGTCGACTGGCTCATCGAAGCTGGATATCCGGTCGAGCGCGTCGGTGATTACGCCACCTGGGTGCAGCGGTTCGAGACGACGATCCGCGCTCTGCCGGAGCGCCAGCGCCAGGCTTCGGTGCTCCCGCTGCTGCACAGCTACCAGCGCCCGGAAACCCCGATTCGCGGCTCGATCGCCCCGACGGATCGGTTCCGCGCGGCAGTGCAGGACGCGAAGATCGGTCCGGACAAAGACATTCCGCATGTGACGCGGGAAGTCATCGTCAAGTACGTGACCGATCTGCAACTGCTCGGACTGCTGTAGCGACGGTCGCCGAGTGTGAACCTACCGCGAAGAATCGTTGACAATCCCGCGGTAGGTTCACACTCGCGCGCAAGCCGTTAGATCGCCAACCCGATCACCAGCAGCACAACCGCGATCAGCGGCAACGTTCCCTGTGTGATCGCCGCGCGAGCCTTGTCCGGTGACGACAGCAGGAGCACCAGCGCCGCGGCGAGCATCGACCCGACGCCCGCGAACACCAGTGCGACACCGACAGCCTTGGCGCCTATGAGGACGGCGGCCACCCCGATCGCGGTGACGATCGCCAGGAACAAGTTGTAGAAGCCCTGGTTGAACGCCAGCTCCTTGGTGGTCTCTGCGGTCTCCGGCGTCGTGCCGAACGTCGCGCGGGTGCGCGGTGAGGTCCACGTCAGCGACTCCATGACGAAGATGTAGACGTGCAGCAGTGCGGCTAGAACCGCCAAAACCAAACCAGCAGTGATCAATTGACCCCCTAGTCGAATAGCCCGGCCTGACCCAGGCCACTGACCCCGTTGGGCGGGGTCAGGCCGAGATGCGTCCACGCCTGGGCGGTGGCGACGCGGCCGCGCGGGGTGCGGGCAAGCATCCCGGCTCGCACCAGGAACGGCTCGCACACCTCCTCGACGGTGGAGGCTTCCTCGCCGACCGCGACGGCGAGCGTCGACACCCCGACAGGTCCGCCCCCGAAACTGCGTGTCAGGGCGGATAGTACGGCGCGGTCGAGCCGGTCCAGGCCCAGCTCGTCGACGTCGTAGACCTCCAGCGCTGACTTGGCGATGTCGCGGGTGATCACGCCGTCGGCACGAACCTCCGCGTAGTCGCGGACCCGGCGCAGCAGCCGGTTGGCGATGCGTGGCGTGCCCCGGGAGCGACGCGCGATCTCGGCGCCGGCCTCGGCACCCAACTCGATGCCCAGGATGCCCGCCGACCGGGACAGCACCCGCTCCAACTCGGCTGGCTCGTAGAAGTCCATGTGCGCGGTGAACCCGAACCGGTCACGCAGTGGTCCGGTCAGTGCGCCTGACCGGGTGGTCGCCCCGACCAACGTGAACGGCGCGACCTCGAGCGGAATCGATGTGGCGCCAGGGCCTTTGCCGACGATGACGTCGACGCGGAAATCCTCCATCGCCAGGTACAGCATCTCCTCGGCGGGCCGTGCGATGCGATGGATCTCGTCGATGAACAGCACGTCGTGCTCGACGAGATTCGACAGCATGGCCGCCAGGTCGCCCGCGCGCTCCAGTGCGGGACCCGAGGTGACCCGCAGCGACGATCCGAGTTCGGCGGCGATGATCATCGCCAGCGAGGTCTTGCCCAGGCCGGGCGGACCCGACAGCAGAATGTGATCCGGTGTGCCGCCGCGGTTCTTGGCGCCCTCGATGACCAACTGCAACTGCTCGCGCACCCGCGGCTGTCCGATGAACTCGCGCAGCGACCGCGGCCGCAGGCTGGCGTCGATATCGCCTTCACCGACGGTCAGCGCCGGCGAGACGTCCCGGTCCTCGACGTCGTCCGAGAGGTCGGGGTCTTCGAATCGGCTCATGATCGTCTGTTCTTCGCGCGAGCGCTCATCAATTCTTACCCAGCATGGAAAGCGCTGCTCGCAGCGCGCTCGACGTGGTCGCCTCCGGCTCGTTGGCCAGCACCTTGTCCGTGGCTTCCTCGGCCTGCTTCACCGCAAAGCCAAGTCCGACAAGTGCTTCCACGACCGGGCCGCGCACCGAGTGGCCGTTCAAGGCAACGGCACCGGCCGGGGTCACCGAACCGATCTTGTCGCGCAGTTCGAGGACCATACGTTCGGCGCCGCGCTTCCCGATGCCCGGCACCCGGGTCAGCGCGGTCACGTCGCCGTCGGCAAGGGCCTGCCGCAGCGAGGGCGCGTCATAGACCGCGAGGGTGGCCAGCGCGATCTTCGGCCCCACCCCCGACACGCCGAGCAGCGTCAGGAACAGGTCACGCGCGTCGGCGCCGCCGAAGCCGTACAGCGTTTGGGAGTCTTCGCGCACGATCATCGCGGTGATCAGCCTGGCCTCACTGCCGCGGCGCAGCGTCGCGAGGGTGGACGGGGTCGCCATCACCTTGTAGCCGACGCCGCACGCTTCGATGACAACGTGGTCGAGTGCGATATCGAGAACTTCGCCGCGAACGGATGCGATCATCGTGCCGCCTTCAATTTCGCCTTGTACTTCCGTTGTTGTTCGGCGGCCATCGCCTCGGCCGCCGCCATCCGGGCGATCATCGGGGCGCGCCAACAGTGGCAGATCGCCAGCGCCAGCGCGTCGGCGGCATCGGCGGGCGTCGGTTTCGCCTGCAGCGCAAGGATTTTGGTGACCATCGCGGTGACCTGCGCCTTACCGGCGTTGCCGCTGCCGGTGACGGCGGCCTTGACCTCGCTCGGCGTGTGGAAGTGCACGTCGATGCCGCGTTTGGCGGCCGCCAGCGCGATCACGCCGCCCGCCTGCGCGGTGCCCATGACGGTGGAGACGTTCTGCTGCGAGAACACCCGCTCGATGGCGATGACGTCGGGACGGTGGGTGTCCATCCAATACGCGACGGCGTCGCTGATGGTGAGCAACCGGTGGGGCAGTGGCTCGTCGGACGGGGTGCGGACCACGTCGACGTCCAGCGCGGTGACCTGGCGACCCTGACCGCCCTCGATGACGCACAAGCCGCAGCGGGTCAGTCCGGGGTCGACTCCCATTACCCGCACGTCAGGCCCCTTCTGTGAACATCTGTTCGAGAGCTTAACGTTCTCCGCGGACATGATCGGGTAGAGACACGCCCTACCGCCTGGTACGCGCCGATCTCGATGTGACGACGAGGACGACCGACGCTAACGTCTCCAGAGACGCCGACCCCGATCCGTGGAGCTGAATTCATCCGATGCCCGACGAGAAAGAGCTGGAGTCCGCAACCAATCTCGCCGTCACCTTGGCGTGGGCCGCAGGCGCTGTGGTCATCGCATGTCTGGCGGGGGTGATCCTGACCTGGGCGCTGACGCGCATCGGACGCCGAAGTGCCGTGCTCGGCGACATCGCGGCGCTCACACGCATGTCGGTGCGTGCCACCCTGATGGTCCTCGCCGCGTCGATCGCGGTGCAGCGCACCTCCAGCGCCGCTGACTCGTGGCGCCCATGGGTGGATCACGGCCTGCTGATTCTGCTGATCGCGACGCTCACGTGGCTGCTGACCAACCTGGTCATGGTCGTGGAACGTCGCATGATCTCCGTGTACGCCGGTGGCGACGACGAGATAACCGACGCCGACCGCAGGTGGCGGCGAATCCGCACGCAGGTGACGGTGTTGCGTAGGCTTGCCATCGCAATCGTGGTGGTACTGGGCGTGGCAGCGATCCTCACGACGTTCCCGTCGTTCTCCAACATCGGCACCACCGTGTTCGCTTCCGCCGGCGTGCTGTCGGTGGTCGCGGGGCTCGCCGCACAAACGTCGCTGGGTGCGGTGTTCGCGGGCATGCAGATCGCCTTTTCGGGCGCGATTCGCGTGGGTGACGTCGTCGAACTCGAGGAAGGCCGGTGGTGGGGCCGCATCGAGGAGATCACGTTGACCTATGTCGTCGTCCGACTCTGGGATGAGCGGCGGCTGGTGCTGCCGTGCACGTACTTCACGACGACGCCGTTCGAGAACTGGACGCGCAGCGCCACCGAGATCATGGGCGCGGTCGAGTTCGACGTCGACTTCTCCGTCCCCTTCCACGACATGCGCGCCGAACTGGACCGGTTGCTCGCCGGCAGCGACCAGTGGGATGGCAGGCGCGGGGTCCTTCAGGTGACCGACGCCGTCGGCGGTGTGGTGCGGGTGCGAATCGTCGTCAGCGCGCCCAACGCCGGCGCGCTGTTCGACCTGCGGTGCGCGGTGCGCGAGGGCATGGTCGATTGGGTGCGACGCACGGGCGGTCTGCCGACGCAACGCATCGAGCCCACCGCGCCAACCGCGGAACCGGAGGACCGCCGCGACGGCGAAGGCGAGACGCCGCGGGTGGCGGCGAGCTTGTTCTCCGGTAGCCCGGAGGCCGACGAGCGTGGGCGCGTGTTCGACGAAACGAGCGACTTCGAGAACGATTTCGCGAGGGCGAACGGGCGCGGGTAGCTTCGTCAGCCGCTGACTGACGTCGTGACGTGCGACGTCATCGGCACGCCCCGGTATCGCGGAGCCAGCGCCCCGCCCACGGCGTGCAGCGGTTCGGTGCTCCGCAGCGTGCGAGCGAGAACGAAGGCACCTTCCAACGCGCCGATCAAGGCGAGTGTCACCTCGCGAGCCTGCGAAGCATCGAGTCCGCGCGATGAAAAGTACGCGCTACCCCCGGCGACCCAGCCCTGGAACACCGTCGCCGAGGTTTCGCGGAGTTCCTCGACGGTGTCGGCGACCTCGGCGGCGACGCTGGCGACCGGGCACATGTTCACGAACCCGGTGCCGGCCATGTCCTCGGCGGCCTGGGTGAAAACGCCGTCGATCGCGTCGCCGACGTCGGTGTACTCGTCGACGATCGACGGGATGAGCAGCGCGTAGGCATGGCCTGCGTTGATCAGCGCCTCGCGCGCGATCTGGACCTTGCCGCCACGGAAGTGGTGGTACAGCGAGCCGATCGGCGCGCCGGATGCGGCAGCGATGTCCTTCATGCCGACCGCGCCGTAGCCCTTGTGCCGCATCAACTCCGCCGCGGCGGTCAGGATCGATTCCCTGGTCGACCTTGCCATTCTCGCCTCCCGGCTACAGACTAGAGCATACATTCTAGAATCGTCGTTCTAGTGCCGAAAGGTTGCCATGAAATCCGTCGATCTCACCGCCGGAACCATCGAATACCGCGAGCAGGGCGATCCGAACAGCGCTCCCGTCGTGCTGCTCCACGGTCTGCTCATGAACGATGCCCAGTGGAACCTGGCGCTGCCCCTGCTTCCCCAGGGCTACCGCTTTTTGCTGCCGATCCTGCCGATGGGCGGCCATCGCATCCCGATGCGCGACGACGCGGACCTGACCCTGCCGGGGATGGTTGACATCGTCGGAGATTTTCTGGACGCGCTGGACCTCGCCGACGTCACGCTGGTGGTCACCGACTGGGGTGGCGCACTCTTCCTCACCGACATCGGCCGCGACAAACGCGTTGCGCGGCTGGTGATCTGCCCATCGGAGGCGTTCGACAACTTTCCGCCCGGTTTCCCTGGCAAGGTCGCGTGGCTGGCCAGCCGCAACACGTTCACGGTGTCGATGGCGATGCGCCAGCTCAAGATCGGGTGGCTGCGACGGCAGTGGCTGATGTTCGGTCAGATGGCGAAGAAACCTGTCCCGCAAGGCATTGTCGACGAGTGGATGGCGGCGGGCCTGGCTGATCGCCGGATCCGGCAGGACCTTGTCAAGTATTGCCGGACCAAGTTCGACAAAGCCGATCTGATCCGGGCCACCAATCGGCTCGCCGACTTCGACGGCGACGTGCTGGTGCTGTGGAGCAGGAACCCGGTGATGCCGGACGGTCACGCGACGCGCCTGGCCGAGTTGACCGGCGGGACGCTGCGCTATGTGGACGACGCGAACGTGTTGGTCATGCTCGATCAGCCGGAGCAGACCGCGCGGGCGATCGACGAGTTTCTCGGCGGCTGATCGGGGCAGCGAGAGTACGGTTCGCCTATGCCCACGGTCCGAAGCTTCTGCCGGGTCTGCACATCGGTGTGCGGCATCCTCGTCGACATCGACGGGGACCGGGTGGTCGCGGTGCACGGCGACGGCGAGCATCCGTTCTCCCACGGCTACACCTGCCCGAAGGGCCGCGCGCTGCCGCAGATCCACCACCATCCCGACCGGCTCGAGCGTCCGCAGATGCGGATCGACGGCACGCTGCAAGACACCACGTGGGAGGCCTGCCTCGACGACCTCGGCGCCAAGCTGCGCGACACCATCGACACCTACGGGCCCGAATCCGTCGGCATCAACTTCGGTACCGGCGTCGGCATGGACGCGGTCGGCTATCGGATCGCGCAATCGCTGCACGCTGCCATCGGCACCCCTGCGAAGTTCAGCCCGTTGACGATCGACGGCACCGCCAAGGTCTTGATGTCCGAGCTGATGGGTGGCTCGTCGGCGCTGACCGGGCGGCCGGACTACGAAAACGCCGCGTTCATGATGTTGATCGGCAGCAATCCCGTTGTCTCCCACGGGCATACCATTGGGTTGCCGAACCCCCGCGGAGCGATCCGCGATCTCACGAAGCATGCCGACGTCTGGGTCGTCGACCCCCGCTATACCGAAACCGCGAGGCTCGCTGCGCATCACCTGGCGCCCAGGCCCGGCACCGACTACGCGGTGCTCGCCTATCTGGTGCGTGAAGTGCTGCGCGACGGTGTGAAAGCTTCCGCCCAGGACGTTGACGCGCTCGCTGCCACGGTCGAGCCGTTCACGTTGGGGCACGCCTCAACGATCTCAGATGTCCCCGAAGCCGAGCTCGAACGGCTACTGAGCGCGGTACGCCGGGCGGGTCGGATCGCGATCGATACCGGCACCGGAGTCACGATGTCCCCGAGTGCCAATGTGACGCAATGGCTTTCGTGGGCGTTGCTGATCATCACGGATTCGATGAATCGCCCCGGCGGGATCTGGTTCCATCCCGGCTACGCATACCAACTCGAACGCTTCGAACTGCCGATCACACCGCCGGAGGGGCGCTTCGGACCCGGTCCACGCAGTCGTCCGGAGACCCAGGCGTTTCTGCGGGAATGGCCGTGCGCCGCTCTGCCCGACGAGATCGATGCGGGCAATATCCGCGCCTTCCTGAACCTCGGTGGCAGCCTGCTCACCGCGTTCCCCGACGCCGGGTCGCTGCTGAAGGCGCTGCTGTTGTTCGACGTACTGGCCACCACCGAGATCCTCCCGACCGAGACGACGGCGGTGTCGACGCACCTGCTGCCCACTAAAGGTCAGCTCGAGCGGCCCGACGTCACGCTGTGGGACGTCCTCTGCCCGCGGGTCTCGGCGCAGCACACCGACGCGCTGGTTGCCCCTGTGGGACAACGACGTTCGATGTGGTGGGTGCTGGCGGAG
>Ga0105243_10003715_pt1 | contig 12246 bp, 10 predicted proteins | sample KBSM34metaG_FD_81525 | JGI IMG/M metagenome (GOLD analysis project Ga0105243, IMG submission 81525) | Miscanthus rhizosphere microbial communities from Kellogg Biological Station, Michigan, USA - KBS M3-4 metaG | ecosystem: Host-associated > Plants > Roots > Rhizosphere > Soil | place...
CACCTTTTGGCCCGGCCGGATGCGGTGATCTACGACTCCGGCGCGCACAACAGCATCATTACCGGCGCCCGCCTTTCCGGGGCCAAGACCTTCACCTATCCCAATGGCGATTGGGACGGGCTGGACGCGCTGCTGAACAAGGAACGCGCCGGCTTCCGCCGCGGGTTGATCGTGGCGGAAGGCGTCTACAGCATGGACGGCCAAATTCTGGACCTCAAGCGGGCGGTGGAAACCAAGAAGCGCCATGACATGCTGCTGATGGTCGACGAAGCCCATTCTTTCGGCATCGTGGGTAAGACCGGGCGCGGCGTCTGCGAGGAAGCCGGCATGCCGGTGGACAGCATCGACGTCTATATGGGCACCTTGAGCAAAACCCTGGCCTCCAGCGGCGGTTATATCGCCGGCGACCGCGGCCTGATCGAATATATGCGCTATCTTTGCCCCGGGCTGATCTTCAGCGTGGGCCTGTCGCCGGCGGACACCGCCGCCGCCATGGCGGCGCTCGATATCCTGGAGCGCGAGCCCCATCGCCCCAAGCGCCTGCGCGAGCGCGCCAAGTTCTTCCGCCAAGTGGCGCGCGAGAACGGCCTCTCCATCTGCGGTGACGAGGAATCTCCCGTCGCCTCGCTGATCGTGGGCGACGACAAGCTGGCCATGATGCTGTCCCACAATCTTTTGGAGCGCGGCATCGAAGTGCAGCCGATCGTGCGGCCGGCGGTTTCCGCCACCACAGCGCGCCTGCGCTTCTTCCTCACCGCCAACCACACCGAAGAGCAGATCCAGGAAACCGTTCCGGTGGTGGCCCAGGAACTGGAAAAGCTGCGCCGCATGGCCGGCTGATCATGTGGCCGTGAACTCGGGCCGGCCTTTGCGTGTCGCGCTCGTCACCAGCTCCTACAATTTCATCGCCGACGGCGTCGCCCTGACCCTCAACCGCTTGGTCGGATATCTGGAAAGCCAGGGCGTTCAAGTGCTGGTGTTCGCACCCGTGGCGCCCAGGCCGGCATTCGCGCACCAAGGCACCCTGGTGCCGGTGCCGTCGATTCCCCTGCCCATCCGCACCGAATACCGGCTGGCGCTGGGCATGGCCGGACATGTGAAACGGCAATTGCTGGATTTTCGGCCCGACATCATCCATCTCGCGGTGCCCGACCTGTTGGGCCAAGCCGCGCTGACCTTGGCGAGAGCGCACAATATCCCGGCGGTCGCCTCCTATCACACGCGATACGAAACCTATCTCAAGCATTACTGGTACCTGGCGCCCCTGGAAGGCCTGCTGAAACGCACCCTGAGAGGTTTCTACGGCGCATGCCGTGAAGTCTATGTCCCGTCGGAGTCGGTGCGCGATGCGCTTCTCGCCGATGGGTTGAAGGACAACTTCAAGCCCTGGCCGCGCGGTATCGATACGACGCGCTTCACGCCCGACAAACGCAGCGCCGCCTGGCGCGCCCGTTATGGCATTGGCGCCGACGAGCAGGTGATCCTGCATGTCTCGCGCCTGGTGCGGGAAAAACGGCTGGACACCCTGACCAAGTCGCTGAAGCGCATCGGCTCCGGCTGCCGGATCGTGATTGTTGGCGATGGCCCTGACCGCGATTATGCCGCGGCGGAATTGCCCCACGCCACCTTCACCGGCTTTTTGGACGGCGACGATTTGGCGGTCGCCTATGCTTCCAGCGACATATTCGTCTTCCCCAGCGACAGCGAAAGCTTCGGCAATGTCACCCTGGAGGCGATGGCCTCGGGGCTTCCTTGCGTCTGCGCCGATGCGACCGGCAGCTCGTCCCTGGTGGCGGCGGGGGAAACGGGCTACCTGGCGCCGGCGGACGATGCGGGTGCCTTTGCGGCCAACATCACCCGCCTCGCCCAGGACGGCGGCTTGCGCCGGCGGATGGGAGAGGCGGCGCGGGCCCGAGCCTTGGGCTTTTCCTGGGAGGAGACGATGGCGCGCATGCTGGGCTATTATCGCGCGCTGATTTGAAGATGGCACCGTGAAGATCGTAGACGTTTGCGAATTCTATTCGCCCACGGGCGGCGGCGTGCGGCGCTATATCAACCAGAAACTGGCGCTGGCGGGAAAATTCGGCCACGAACTAACCATCATCGCGCCGGGCGCGGAGACCCGCATGGAGGCCGCGCGCGGCGGCACCATCGCCTGGATCAAAAGCCCGCACCTGCCGTTCGACCGCAATTACCGGATGTTCTGGAATCACCAGCAGGTGTGGCGGACATTGGACCGGATCGCGCCCGATCTGGTGGAGGGCTCCTCGCCCTGGCGCGGCGGCTGGCTGGCGGCGCGCTGGCCCGGCAAGGCGGTGAAGGTCTTTTTCATGCATGCCGATCCGGTGGCGGTCTATCCCCAGACCTTCCTGGGCGGACTGCTGGGGCCGGAGCGGGTGGACCGGCTGTTCGGATTCTTTTGGCGCTATCTCAACCGGCTCAACAGCAACTATGACGCGGCCATCGTCACCAATCCGGCGCTGAAGGAGCGCTTTGCCGGCTTCGGCCTGGAAAATATCCAAGTCGCGCCTTTCGGCGTGGAGCGGAGTCATTTTTCGCCGGCTTTTTACGACGCCACCGCGCGGCGCGAGATGCTGGCGACGTGCGGCCTGGATGCGGAGGCCAAGCTGTTGATCGCGGTGGGACGGCACCACCCGGAAAAAAGACTGCGCACCATCATCCAGGCCGTGAGCCGCGCGCAGAAGCAACGCAAGATCGGTCTCTATATTGCCGGCGACGGCTTCCTGCGTGCTTCGGTGGAACGTTGGGCGCTGAATGCCCAAAATGTATATGTCGCGGGCCAGATCAACGATGCCGACCAGCTGGCGACAGTGATGGCAAGCGCCGACGCCTTGGTGCATGGCTCCGCCGCCGAAACCTTCGGCTTGGTGCTGGCCGAGGCGCTGTGTTCGGGCACGCCCTTGATCCTGCCCGATGCGGGGGCTTCCGCCACCTTCGCGGGACCGGACTATGCGGAGACCTATCGCGCCGGCGATGCCGCGGATGGCGCGCAGGCGATCCTGCGGCTGCTTGCCGGCGACCGCATGGTCCAGTCGCGCGCCGCCTTGGCGGCGGCGGATGCCCATGTGTTCACGGTGGAGCAGCACTTCGAAAAGCTGTTCGAGATTTACGAGCGGATCGTGGCGGAACGCTCGACCCGGTAAAGCGTGTACCAATAGAGCGGCAGCAGCTTGAGGGAGGGATGCCGTCTGGCGAAGGCCATATAAGCGCGAATGTAGTCCGTTCCGATCCCGCCAAGGCCGAAGCGCGCCAAGGGAAATTCCGAATAGAGCATGGTGACCCGGATGCCCTGCAGATCCGGTAACGGCGCCGGCGTCTGAAGCATCAGATGGACAGGGCCCTTATCCAGCAGGGGATCAAGCTCCACGGTGTTTATCAGCTTTTCCGAGCGGAAGCCGGCGGGCCGGAACATCGGGTAGGATTGGAACGGTTCGGAAAAGCTGTAAACCGTTCCCGGCCAGTGCCGGTAGAGATGGCGTGCCATCGGCAAGTGCGGCCTGACGCCAAAGGGATAGACGGCGAAGTAGGCCATGCCCAGCAGAGAAATGGCGGTCACGCTTTTGGCGGCCCAGGACGTGCGCCACGTCCATAGACGGGACCATGTCTCGCGCCACCGAGGCAGGCGCGGCGCGAAGCCCAGCACCAGAAACGACGTCGCCAGGATCGCCAGCGGAAACAGGAATCGCGCTTCCTTGTGAGCGACCGCCATATGCCCCAGGACAAAGGGCAAACTCGTCCAGCTGACCGGGTGGCGGGGATTGCGCAGCCACATGCACAGCATGGCGATCATCAGAAGGATGGTGATCGCAAAGAAGATCTGGGCCGGCAGCAGATAGAGATAGGCAAAGACGGGCTCTCGGCCGAACCGATGCGCGGCAAGGCCTTGCAGCAGATTGACATCGACATAACCGAGCGGCGGGAACACCCATTGTCCATAGCCCCACCGATCGGCCAGCGCGCCGATGGCCAAAGCCCCGGCACCGCCACTTAAAAATTGAGCCAGCTCCGCCAACTTGGCCCGTGCGATGACCGCGAGCCAGGCGAACAGGCCCAAACCCAGCAGCCCGGTCTGATAGCGGCTCTCGAAGGCCAGGCCGCAAAAAAGGCCGGCCAGGATCAGGCGCCGCGCCGATCTTTCGCCGATCGCAAGCGCCAGGCCCAGGGCAATAAAGGCAGCGGAGAAGGTTTCCGAAGACGTGCGCACGAACAGATAGGGCAGAAACCCAAACAGCGGCAGATAACGGACATAGGCACGCTTCTCCTCCTCGCCTTCGATCGAAGGCAGAACCGCGCGTGCGAACAGGAACAAGGCCGTCAGGGATAGCAGCCCCGTCACCAGCCGCAGAACAAAGGCGACGGCAAACATGTCTTTGAGCCCCAGCAGCAGAAGCGGCTTGGCGATCAGGAAATAGACAGAGGGCTGAAACCAAGGGCGGATGCGGGCGGAAAATTCCCAGGGCAATTCGGCAGCCGGCGTGATCCCCAGCTTGAGGGCCATGAATTCCAGGATTTGGTAGTGCTCGTCCGGGAAATAAAAGGTTTCGCTGAACCAAGCCGTGATCACCGTCACCGCCGCCAGGATCAGCAGGCTGCGTTGCAACTCTTTATCCATGGCCGGCCAGGCTATCGAACCAATCCAGATAGGCCTTGGCCCGGGCTTCGGGTTCAAAGGGCTTGGCCAGCGACCGCAAGCCTTCGGACGCGCGCGGCTTGCCGCAAACCGCCAAAAGCGCGGCGGCAAGATCGATCGGATCGCGCGAAGTCACGATGGTCCCGCTTTCCGGGGTGGTGATCAAATCGTGCAAGAGATAGGAACAGTCGGTGCTGACCACGGGCACATCCATCGCCAAAGCTTCAACCGCCACCGCCGGGCCGCCCTCATAGCGCGAAGTGATGAGCAGAGCATCGGTCTCGGCAAGATGGGATTCGATATCCGAGACATGTCCCATCAGCCTGACGCGGCCTTCCAGCTTCATTCCCGTGATTTGCCGTTCGATATCCGCGCGCAGACTGCCCTCGCCCAGCATGGTGAGCTGCGCCGCCGATGTGCCCATCGCCAACAGCGTTTTAAGCGCAAGCGCCGGATCTTTTTGCGGCTCCAGCCGTCCGATCCAGAGAATATTGTGATGACGCTCCCGCCGCCGCTCGATGGCGCGGCTACGGACATAACTCGGATCATGCAGGGTCACGATGTTACGCCCCGGCAGCATCGCCTCCAATTCGCGCGCCAGGCCGGAATTCATCGCGGCAAAGCCGTCCACGCCGCGCGTCAGGTGCCGGAAGAAAGAGGCGGTGAATGGGACAGAAAGGGGCACCGGCGGATTGGATATCTTGAGCGCGATCGCCGGGCGCGGATCGGCCTTGCGCAACGCATTGGCAAGCAGGGCGTGAAAATTGCCGGGGAGAAAAATCACATCGGGTCTGAGCGCCGCCAGCCGCTTGCCCATGGCCCGGCCAAGACGAAAGCGGGAGAGAAAGCCCCGCCGCACCGGGGGAGAAAGCACTTCGACCTTCACCTTTGAGGCCACCGTCTCACGCAAACCTCCTTCCGGGCTGCCGCACAGAATCGTGACATGGCGGCCGCCTGCCACCCAGTCCGCCGCCAGACCTAGCGCGACGCGCTCGGTGCCGCCGCGGGAAAAATCATGCAGGCAGATGAGGATTCTCTGCGCGGTCATATGTCTTGCGCTCAAATATCCAAATGGTTTCGTTCAAACTGTCATGGATGTGAACCGCTGGCCATACTTGGTTATATCGGGCGGTGTAGGCCAGCCGGTATCCGCCCGTCCCATCCGCCAACCGCGCAAAATACGCGCGCGCATCCCGGTTGCGGAAATCGGTTTGCTGCAACAGGGAATAGATATGTCCCGTGCCTAAAGGATTCTGCGGGCGCAGATAGCGCTCCGCCCATTTGGCGTTCACCACCACAAAGCGAGCGCCCCGCGGCGCGCCGAACGGCGCCCGCAGCTCGGTCACGCCCGGCAGCGGGTTGCGCAGTTTCAAGTCGCCCGGACCGACCCGGGCCACCCTGGCCGCTGACGGAAAGCGCGGCAGAAAGCAATTCTGGCCGTAAGTTTCAATCGTATCGCCCGCTTTGACATGCGCCCTCATCCAACCCTCGGCCGCGTAACGGGGATCGAAGAGAAAGGCGGCATTGACGGCAACCGCCTGATGCAGCGCCAAGAGCGCCGTCAAGACAAGCGTGGCGCGGGCGGCCCATCGCGGCCAGCTCGCGGCCGAAAAGGCCAGCGCTTCGGCGGCGATGCCGATATAGACACAGCCAAGAACAGCTTGTGGAAGCAGAAACCTGTCGTCGCCGCGCAAGGCCACAAGATTGAAGCACAGGGTGAAGGACAAGATGGCCAGGGCGGGCAAGAACCCGGCCAGGCGTAGGGCACCGGATGTGCGGCGCGCATGCAGAATAACGCCGGAAAAGGCAAGTGTGACCGCAAGCAGTCCATATCCCCTGGTGAAAGTGCGGCCCATATCGCCCAGCAAGGCCAGCCAGCCGGCCGGTCCGCGCAGATATTCGGCATAGCCTTGGCTGGCCGGCCCGGCGAGAAAATCCATGCGCCGGGCGAATCCGCTCCAATTGGTGATCGCGCCATCGACCAGCAGCAACAAGAGCAACGCCGCAGCGATGGCCGCAAGCAGCGTCCGCAGGATCTTTCCGGCATGGCTGCGCGGCCAGGCGTCGACAACAAACCAGCCCAACAGCAAAACCGGCAGGCTGAGCAGAAACAGCGCATAGGCCTGATCCTTGGTGGCGATGGCGGCGGCGGCAAACAGGGCCGCCGCCCAGAACAGCTTGGGCTGCTGCTCCACGATCGCACGCATGCACCAGAGCAAAGCCAACATGCCCCAGAAAAGATAAGGGACGTCCAGGTTGCTGACCTGGCCGTAATAAGTGAGGCCGAAATTCAGCGCGCAGGCGCCCGCTGCCAACAGACTGGCCCGGCGGCCTGCCGCCAGCCGCGCCATCTCACCCACGGCCCAAATGATGCCCAGCGACATCACCAGGTTCACCAGCCGGCCCAGCAGAGCGAAGAAAGTCATATAGGCGGGCTTGGTGAATTCGGCGATCACCTCGGCCTGGTGAAAACTCGGCGCCTGCAACAGCGCCATCACAATGCCCGGCGCGCTCAGCAGCGCCAGCAGAAAGGCGTGCAGCGGCGGATAGGTGAAATAAGCACCCGGCTTGTAAGTCAGCGCCAAGGCGGTGAGAAAATTGCGCGGTGCAAAGCCGTCATCGTCCCAGCCATCCGATGCCGGCAGTCCCCAAAAGAGTCCCGCCAGGCGCAAGCCCGCCGCCGCCGCCAAAATCCAGAACAGGGGATGGCGCAGCAGCGACCGCATCAAAGCGCCTTCCGGTCCAAAGCCCAAGCAAAACTCGCCACCGTGGCCGCCAGCATCAGGTCGGCAGCCGCCAGGATCACCAGCACCGTCGCCACCGGGGTCACCGAAACATTCGCCATGCCCGCCGCCGCGATGCCGGCGCCCACGAAGATCAAATCCTTGTTGGGCACCAAGGGCAGCCGCGTCACCACCAGCCGCAGCGCGACAAATTGCAGGCAGGCCACGGCCGACGGCAAGGCGCCGGACAATTCCCACAAGCCGAACTCCACCGCCAGCACCAGCGTCGCGCGGGCGAAATGAATGACAAAGGTGGCGGCGATCTGCCCGCGGCTGAGCGCGGTCAGCTTGCGGTGGCCCAGGAGCAAGGCAAGACAAAGGATCAAGGGCACCGTGCCCGCCAGCAAAAACGGCCAGCCATGGGTGTCCAAGGTGACCGGAATCTTCAAGCCGCCCACCGCCAACAGCGCCAACAGCATGAGATAGACCATCACCAGTCCGGCGCCGCCCGACAGGAGGTTGGAATCCTTGATGCCATGCACCAACAGACCAGGCTTGAGCTTCAGCCGCGCCTGGGCCCAGAAATAGAAAAAGGCCTCGCCGGAATAATCCAGCATGAAGGTGTTCAGCAGGCGCTTTCTCAGGATCACCGCCATCGGCGGCGTGTTCGCTCGTCCCCACAAGTTTCGATAGACCAGGAAATCTCCGAAGGGCTGCAGGAAGAATTGCAGCACCAACAGCAGATAGAAGCCCAGATTGCCGGGACGCGCCGCCCAGATCTCGCGCCAGCCAAGCTCGGTCAGGCGCCGGCCGATGATCAGCAGCAATGCGACAGGAATGCCCCAGCGCAGCAGTTGCACGAACAGCCGGCCGCTGCGGCTGGCGGCCAGCCGCGCCACCAGGCTCGATTCCGGGCCGAGATCGGGTTCGGCCGTCATACGCGCGACATCACCCACCGCACCAGGCCCCGGGGGAGCAGGTCGGTGACGGCGCGCATCACACGGATTTGCCAGGGCACGACGATGACGCGGGCGCCTAGAGCGATCTTCAGCGCAATGATCCGGGCCGCCTTGTCGGCGTCCATCAGGAAAGGCTTGGGCTCGGTGACCCCCCTGCTCATCGGCGTGTCGATAAAGCCCGGCGACACCAAGGTGACGGCCACGCCGAACGTCTTCATCCGCAGGCCCAGTGCTTCGGCGAACAGGCGCAAACCGGCCTTGCTTGCGGCATAGGTGGGCGCCATCGGCAAGGGGTAGGATTCGCTAATCGAGCCCACCAGCACGATCTGGCCCCTGCCCCGTTTGGCCATGGCGCCCGCCAGCAGACTGGCGCCGGCAACCGGAGCGACGAAATTGACTTGCGCGATCGCTTGCGCGCGCTCGGGCGATTCCGCGAATTCGGTCTTGGCGACGGTGCCTCCCAGGCCCGCATTGAAGATCGCAAGATCGATCGGAGTTTTGGCATCGGCGGCGGACAGTCGCGTCACAAAGCCGGGCGCATCGCGCAGGTCGAAGGATTCGGTGAGCGCCTCCGCGCCCAGCGCGCGGCATTCCCGGGCGGTCTCATTCAGCCGCGATTCATCGCGGCCCCATAACAGAAGTGTAACGCCGAACTTTGCATAGGCCTTGGCATGCGCCCGCGCCAAAGCGGCGCCGATGCCGCTGGATGCGCCGGTGATCAGGATGGTCTTGGGGTTCATTTGCCTGTGCGCATTCAACCGCGGAAATGCGGCAATTGCTTCCTATCAAATCGGAGCCTTGGAGGCTATGGTGCCGCGCTTTTTGCGGATATCTGTCCTGTGAGCGCGGCACTCGAAATCGTCCCGGTACAGACCAAAGCCCAGTGGCGCGATTTCCATCACCTTCCCTTCAAGATCTACCGGGACGATCCGCAATGGGTGGCGCCGTTGCTGCTGGAGCGGCAATTCCACTTCCAGGCAAAGCACAATCCCTATTTCCAGCATGCCCGCGCCGCCTTTTTCCTGGCCTATCGGGGGCGCGAGCCGGTCGGGCGCATCACCGCCCAGATCGACCGGCTGGTCCAGGAGCGCTATCCGGGCATGGGCCATTTCGGATTCATCGAAGGACTGGACGACCCAGAGCTGTTCGCCGCGCTGCTCAACACCGCGGAAGACTGGCTGCGTCACCAAGGCATGACCCGCGTCGCCGGTCCGATCAGCTTTTCGCTATGGGATCAGCCGGGCCTGCTGGTCAAGGGGTTCGACACCCCGCCCTCGGTGATGATGAACCATCACCGTCCTTATTACGAAGCCCGCATCGCGGCCCAAGGCTATCGCAAGGCCGAGGACATGATCGCCTATCATTATGGGCCGGACGCGCCCATGGAAATGATGAACAAGTTGGCGGATCGGGGCTTTCGAAACGGCGTCACCGTGCGCAACATCCGCATGGGCAAGGCGCATTTCGAATCCGAAGTGGCGCTGCTGCTCGACATCATCAATGACGCCTGGTCGGACAATTGGGGCTTTGTGCCCATGACCAAGGCCGAGATCCACGACCTGTCCGGCATCCTCAAGCTCCTGCTCCGGCCCGGCGATGTCGCGATCGCGGAGTATCAAGGCAAAGCACAGGCCTTTGCGGCGATCTTTCCCAATCTCAACGAAGCCATCCGCGACATGAACGGCCGGCTGTTTCCGTTCAACTGGATCAGGCTTTTGTGGCGCATGAAGGTGAGGCACACCGCCACGGCGCGCATGCCGATGATGGGCGTACGCAAGGAGATGCAGAATTCCTCGCTTGGCGCCGCCCTGGCCTTGGCGGTGATCCGCTCCACGCGCAATTTCAATGTCGAAAACGGCACGGCGGACGCAGAACTGTCCTGGATTCTGGAAAGCAACATCCGCGTGCGAAAGGTCATCGAAATGGTGGGCGGCGTGCCCTACAAGACCTACCGGCTGTTTGAAAAACCGCTTTAGAAAGAGTCCGGATCGAAGCCGTGAATGGTACAGACCCGCTTGGCCAGCTTGCGGAACTTGGGATTGTGGTGGCCGCGCGCGGTGCCGGTCTCATCCTGATAGAGATGGATCATCTCATGCGCCATGGTCGAGATCAGCAGGTCGGTCGACTTGACCAGGCCGGCGGAGATGGCGATCTCGCTGAATCCGTCATCGCCTTGCGCCTTGCGATGGCGTCCGCGGAAATGGCCGAAGCGATCCTTGGCGCCCAGCACCCGAAACATCACCTGATCGGCATGCGGCAAACCCCAACTGCAAAAAGGCGGGCTGACGCGCAGATATTCATACGCGCCTTCCAGCATTTCCGGGGTGAGGGTCAGATTGGACATGGATAGGGGATAGTCGAGCCGAAAAAGCTTAGCGCGTCCAGCCTCGGCCAGGGGCGCGACGGGGCGTCGCGGCCCGCAAAAACACTGATTTTACTGGGTTTTTCTCGGCCATCCGTGTACGGAGACACTTCTTATAAGAGCGACATAAAAGAGCGGGCCTGGGACGCAAAATGAGCATGGAATTTCAGCCAAACCGCTGAGCCGCGCACCCTGTCCCGGTCACCTGATCAAGGAGTTGGGCCAGGCCATCCCCCTGGCCGAAGCGCTTGTGGAGAGGGACCTCGGCACCCCGCAATCCCCCTACAAGTGTAGTGGCATTGGACGCCTGCCAGGTCCGGCCGGCCCCGGTTCCGGAGCGGCCGCCAGGGGTCGGAACCTTGGCTACCGGGTCCCGGGTCTTGAGGCTATAAGGGCGCCGCAAAAACAGGCCGGCACGGCCCTTTCGGAGAAAATGGATGAATCACGATCGTATGGCGGTGTTGCAGGCAATGGTGGCCCAGGGCGTGATCCCGGTCTTTTTCCATCCCGACACCGATGTCTGCCTCAAGGTGATCCAGGCCTGCGCCAATGGCGGCGCCAAGTGCATCGAGTTCACCAACCGCGGCGATTTCGCGGCCCAGACTTTCCTGGACGTCGCACGCCATTTCGCCAAGGCCGACCCCAGCGTGATTATGGGCGTGGGTTCGGTGGTGGATGCGCCGACCGCCGGCCTGTTCATCGCCAATGGCGCCAAGTTCGTGGTCGGGCCGATCCTCAACGCCGACGTGGCCAAGGTCTGCAACCGCCGCAAGATTCCCTACAGCCCCGGCTGCGGCTCGGCTTCGGAAATTTCCGCCGCCGAGGAATTGGGCTGCGAGATCGTCAAGGTCTTTCCCGGTTCCAGCGTCGGCGGACCGGAATTCGTCAAGAATGTGCTGGGGCCCATGCCGTGGACCCGCATCATGCCCACCGGCGGCGTCGACACGTCGGAGGAATCTTTGAAGAAGTGGTTCGGCGCCGGCATTGTCGCCTGCGGCATCGGATCGAACCTCATCACCAAGGAATTGCTGGCAGCCAAGGATTATGCCGGCATCGAAAAGAAGGTGGCCGAGACCATCGCCCTTATCAAGCGCATCCGGGGAAAGTAAGTCATGAGCGACGTGTTGAAGATCCGCCCCGCCGCGGACGTGAAATGGGACTGCGTCTCGTTCGGCGAGATCATGCTGCGCTTCGATCCCGGCTTCGGCCGCGTGCGCACCGCCCGCCAATTCCAAGTGTGGGAAGGCGGCGGCGAATACAATGTCGCCCGCGCCATGCGCAAATGCTGGGGCAAGCGCGCCAGCGTGGTCACCGCCCTGCCCAAGAACGACCTGGGCTGGCTGGTGGAGGATTTCATCTGCCAGGGCGGCGTCGACACCTCGCACATCATCTGGCGTGATTTCGACGGCTTGGGCCGCAACACCCGCGTAGGCCTCAACTTCACCGAAAAGGGCTTCGGCATCCGCGCCGCCCTGGGCTGCTCGGACCGCGGCCACAGCGCCGCCTCGCAGATCAGGCCCGGTGAAGTGAATTGGGAAAAGCTGTTCGGCG
>Ga0105243_10003717_pt1 | contig 12245 bp, 3 predicted proteins | sample KBSM34metaG_FD_81525 | JGI IMG/M metagenome (GOLD analysis project Ga0105243, IMG submission 81525) | Miscanthus rhizosphere microbial communities from Kellogg Biological Station, Michigan, USA - KBS M3-4 metaG | ecosystem: Host-associated > Plants > Roots > Rhizosphere > Soil | place: Michigan...
ATTCAGGTGGGAATGGATGACTTCCAAATCGCGCTCAATAGAATTCTGCTCAATCGGTGGTCGGTGATCGCCTATTTTCTCACGCATGGCATCTGCCCAGGCGAAGAGTCGCGCAGCGCGTCCGGGTTGTCCCTGACCTACATGGAGGCTCGCTACTCCTTCTATAGTATAGACCAGGCCAATCATATTATTCGTGTCTTGGAAATGTCGAAGAACATTCTTGAACATAGATTGCGCTTGCATAATTTCACCCTGCCGTAAAGTTACGTAGGCAAGCCTGACACGGAACCATGATTCCATGAACAACGAACCCGTTTGCTCGTATAGTGCAATACTTTCTTCGAGAAAAATGCGCGCCTGTTCATAATCACCTTGCCAAAAAGCTATCCGTCCAAGTAGATCAAACGTATCTGCTTTTCCAGATTTATCCCCTAACTGATCATAAATCATCCGCGCCTCTTCCAGCCAACCTGTAATGTTAGACGAGAAATCACCCTCCAAAATTGTTCGTTGGGCTAAAGCTGTTAAATACCCGGCAATGGGATATAGATGGCCTAACTCGCGGTAGAGTCGTAACGCGTCTCTTGCAAAAGCCTTGGAACGTTCTAAGTCATTCTTATTAAAGCTCAACCAGCCCGTTGCATTCGCTTGTCCTAGTGTATCTTTCAGGTCTTGAGACAATACCAGGCTTTCTTGCGCGAGGAGATATCCCAACTCAATATTACCTTGAAAACTTATCACTTTTCCTAAGTTCAGAAGGCTAAATGCCTCTGTCTTCTTATCTGCCAGAGTGCGCGCTAATTTCAGGCTTTGCTCAGCGAGCAGGCGAGCTTTATCCAAATTTCCAATATCAACGACACATTGGGATTGGATCGCCAAAGCCTTGGCACGCAGTGAATTAGATTTGTCATATCTCTGCAAGAGTTGTACCAGCCAATTTTCCAGCTCATTCGGAGTACTGCGTAAAACCCAAAACAGAGTAGTATTGGTGATTATTCGCAAACCGTATTCTTCATCACCAGACGACGCCCGCTCCAACGAAATACGCAGGTTATCGAGTTCATCATCCAATTTATTCAACCAGAAGGCTTGATTAGAACGATACAGCTCGTGCTCAGCCTGTTCTGCCAGCTTGACGAAATAAGCAAGATGTTGCTGGCGAATTATTTCACTGCCTCCTGCTTCGAGTAACTTCTCACGCGCATACTGGCGGATGGTCTCCAACATGCGATAACGCGTTTCGCCGCTTTCCGAATGTTCCATCACAACGACAAGCGATTTGTTGACGAGTTGAGTCAGCAAATCCAATACATCGAGGGATTCAATACCATCACCTGCACAGACCTCTTCCGCGGCTTCGAGTGTCCAGCCGCCCGCAAAGACGGAGAGTCGGTGTAGAAGCAAGCGCTCCTTTTCACTAAGGAGATCATAGCTCCAGTCAATCAGCGAACGCAAGGTTTGCTGGCGTGGCAGAGCTGTCCGTGCGCCGCCCGTTAACAAGCGGAAACGGTCGTCGAGTCGTTTAGAGATCTGTTCTACAGACAGCATCTTGATGCGCGCCGCGGCAAGTTCTATCGCCAAAGGAATGCCGTCAAGACGGTGGCAGATTTGGGCGATGAAGGGCGCGTTATCTTTGTCCACAATAAAGTGTGGAGCAACAAGCAAGGCGCGGTCGATGAAGAGACGCACCGCTTCATACTGCGAGATTTGTTCGATTGTGGGCAGATGCTTCGGGTCGGGCAGTGAAAGCGAAGGGACGGGGTAAGCCACCTCCCCTTTGACACCGAGCGCCTCACGGCTCGAAGCCAGAACTTTGAGTTTGGGTGCGGCGTTAAGCAAAGCATTCGTCACCTGTGCGCTGGCTTCGATGAGATGTTCGCAGTTATCGAACACGATCAAGGTTTGTTTTTCATGCAAATAATCCTTCAACACTTCAAGCGGAGTTTTGCCCGGTTGTTCTCGAATGCTGATGGCGGAGAGAATGGTTTGCGGAATCAGATCTGGATCAGCCAGAGACGCCAGTTCGACAAACCAAATGCCATGATCGAATTTTTCGAGCAAGTCCGCTGCGACTTGAAGGGAAAGACGGGTCTTACCGGTGCCGCCTGAACCCGTGAGTGTGACAAGGCGATGCAATTCCAATTCTTGTTTGACTTCGGCAATCTCGTTCTCGCGTCCGATGAAGGTTGTGAGTTGTGTAGGAAGATTGTTCAGGAATATGTCCAGCGTTTTTAAGGGCGGGAAGCTCGATGGCAACCCTGATATATTAAGCTGATATAGATGCTCAGGACGCAATAAGTCCTTGAGCCGCTTCTCTCCCATATCCTGAAATTCAGAATCTGCTGGAAGCATATCGCGCACAAGTCCACATGTTGCGCCTGAGACGAGAATTTGTCCTCCATGCCCTGCAGACATGATGCGCTGGGTTGATGCCAGTGTTGCGTAGCCTGAATAAGCATTATCATTTGAATCGATTTGCAACTGTGCCGCACCTGTATGAATCCCTATGCGCACTTTGATAGGTGCGGGAATCCATGCTTCGTTGGATAGCTTTCGTTGCGCATCCACTGCGGCATCCAGCGCGTCACTGGCGGAGTTGAATGCGGCGGCAAAAGAATCACCCACAACTTGAAAGACATATCCGTTATGGACTTCGATCGCCTGATGTAAGATTTGATTATGTCGCGCTAACAACGCAGGCAGCTCATCAGGATGATTCTGCGCGAGTTTGGTCGAGCCTTCAATATCCGTGAACAGGAAGGTGACGGTGCCGGAGGGAAGGTTAGCCATCCGATTCCTCTAAAGCATATTCAACAGCCTGCTCTAACGACATGGAGCGCCCCTCTGCCCAGAGCTTTATGAAATCATCTTCATTCATGCCCTCGCGCAAATCTCCAACTTCGCGATCATATTCGGCTTGTTCCATGCCATTCATGGGAATATGGATGACCTCCCGGATCATCTCTGCTGCGCCGAAGAGTTTTGCAGCTCGTTCGGTTTGTTCCCGGATTTTGGCGATGAACGCCAAACACTCTAATTGATTCGCAACGGCGGCGCGGTGACCGAGGCGTTTCCATTCCACGATGGTTTTGCGGTACAGCTGTGCAGCTTTTTCGTAATGACCCTCAAGCCGTTCCATATGCGCTGTTTCGCTGTGGATCATGTTGGTGCGGTGATAATCGCCCATGGCGGCAAAGATGGGAAGCAGGATGACAAACTTTTCGCGTGCTTCTGCGAAGCGTCCCTGAAAGCGCGAGCCCATACCTATAGAGAAGAGCACCATGCCATACCCAAAACGATTACTATGTTCTTTTAATAGCGAGAGACTTTTCGTCGTGTATTCTTTGGCGGTTTCCAAATCACGCCCCGCCATCATCATCCGTGAGCCGATCATGCCGAATGCCATGCCTAATGCAAAAGTATCGCCCGATTCATGTGCAGCGTTCAAAGCTTCGTCCACAATGACATCAATATTTTCGAAGTTCCCCGAATTCATCCGGGATGCTGCTTCGAAGCTCAATACGAGGGCAAGCAACTGCTTGTTGCCAAGTTGGCGCGCCAGCGTCGCGCAGGTTGCAGAAGCAACAATTGCCTTCGCCATATTGCCCTGACTGAAGGACATCCACGCTGAAGCCTGCCATGCCTTGGCGATGATGACCATGCGTTGACGCGCTTCAGCACCCTCGACTTGCGGCAGGGCATCTGCGTGCGCGAGCGCCTCTTCCATCCATTTAATGGCTTCGCTTTCATAACCGCGCCTGAACCAAAAGTTTGGCAATGCGCCTCCCATGCGCAACACCGCAAGTACATCATTATCCATGCCCCATTCAATTGCAGTACGTAGGTTGTCATACTCCGCTTCGAGGCGGTTGACCCAGTTCAGCGCCATGCTTCCGAATAACTCTCCTTCGGAATTTTCTGAAAACTGCACGTAGTAATCCAAATGACGATTGCGCATCTCGGCGGCTTCGCCCATGTCCAATAATTTATCGCGTGCATACTGGCGAATCGTTTCAAGCAAACGATAACGCGGCTCATCGCCCTCTTCGTCCACCGTCACCAAAGACTTATTGACGAGTTGACTCAAGAGCGTCAACACATCTAGGTCGCTGCAAATCGCTTCTGCGGCTTCAAATGTCCAGCCGCCCGCGAAAACTGAAAGGCTTCGCAGCAACATACATTCTTCCTTCGGCAGGATGTCGTAACTCCAATCAATCAACGCGCGCAGAGTCTGTTGACGCGGTAATGCAGTGCGGCTTCCTCCGGTGAGCAGTTTGAATCGGTCATCAAGACGTGATGCGATTTGTTCTGCAGAGAAAACCGTTACGCGCGCTGCGGCCAACTCAAGGGCGAGTGGAATGCCATCGAGACGGCGACAGATTTGGGCAACGGAGGGTGCGTTCTTTTCTGTCAGATCGAATTTTGGATTCGCCGCCCGCGCTCTTTCTACAAACAATTGAATCGACTCAAATCCCGCCAACACCTCATACGAAGCGGAAGCCTGATTCGGCAACCCAAGCGACGGCACACGATAGACAGTTTCTCCGCCGATGCTCAGAGCCTCGCGACTGCTTGCGACGATCTTGATGTTTGGCGCGTTGTGCAGAAAATCATCTGCGAGTTGCGCGCTGGCTTCAACGAGATGTTCGCAGTTGTCGAAGATCAGCAAAAGATTTTTACCGCGCAGAAAATCCTGGACGACATTTATCAGCGGCATGCCCATTTGCGCACGCACACCGAGCACAGAAGCGACGGTCTGTAAAATAAGCGCTGGGTCTGCCAGCGGAGCAAGTTCGATAAACCAGACACCCTCTGCAAAAAGCGGCAGAACGTCCGCGCCAAGTTGAAGTGATAAACGCGTCTTGCCTGTGCCGCCGGGTCCGATCAGGGTTAATAACCGCGCCGCCAAAAGTCTTTCCCTGGCTTCTTTCAATTCGCGCTCACGCCCAATAAAGGATGTAAGCTGGGTGGGCAGGTTGTTCGTCGCCATGGCAATGGACGTCAAGGGTGGGAACTCTTTTTGCAAATCTGGCCCAAGCACTTGAAAGATCTGTTCCGAGCGACTCAGTCCTTTGAGATTGTATTCACCAAGATCAAGCAGTGTTATATCATCCGATAAATGTTCACGTGCCACTTGCGCTGTGACGCCTGAAACTAAAATCTGCCCGCCGTGCCCTGCTGACATAATCCGCGCCGCGCGGTTGAGGGTTTGCCCGTAATAATCATTATCGCGCAATTCGGCTTCGCCGGTGTGCAACCCCATACGGGCTTTGAGAGCGAATGATGAAGAATTTAGATTGAAGACTGAATGTAGGTTGCGCTGGGCCAGGATGGATGCGTTGATCGCATCAATTGCTGTGCTAAATACCGTATGAACCCCGTCACCTGTGGTTTTGATGATATAGCCTTTGTTCGATTCAATTATTTCTTTCAGAATCGAATCGTGTTTTGCCAGAGCGGCTTTCATCGCTTCGGGGTTTTGCTCCCAAAGTTTGGTGCTGCCTTCGATATCCGTAAAGAGGAAGGTGACGGTGCCAGTGGGGAGGCTACTCATGAGTCTCCTAACGCCAATTCTATCGCTTGCTCCATCGTCATAGATCGTCCCTCCGCCCAGAGCGCATTGAATTCCGCTTCAGAGAGCATTCCGCGCAATTGCGCCACGAACTGATCGTATTCGACGCGTTCCTCATCTGACATCGGCGATTGGCTTCTTTCACGCAAAGCTCCCGCCGCGCCAAATAGCTTGATAGCGCGGGGGGGTTCCTCATCGTGGATGGCGAGAAACCCGAAACATTCCAGTTGATGGGCCACGGCGGCGCGATTGCCCAAATGCTGCCAGCCCTTAATACTCTCGCTGTAATTTTTTCTGGCACGCTTTATATCTCCAGTACGGCGGGCGATATGACCTAACTCACTCAAAAATATGGTTTCAAAATTTCTATTTCGTATACGCCTGAAAATATTCAGTCCGTTCTCGAAAATTTGTTTCGCAGTTTCGTAATTGCCACGCTCACTCTCTTCAAACGCAATGCCGAGAAAAAATACTCCAGACTGAAATGAAATAGGTACGTCTCGCAACAGTTCCTTGAGCTTTCCCAGGTATTTTTCCTTTTCGCTTAGATCGCCTTTTTGTGCAGCAATAATTACCATGTTTTGATAAGCCATACCAAGTCCCCAGGTATCGTTGATCTCCTCGGTAAAAATGCTCAAGCCTTCCTGGGCAGCCTCTGCTGCCTCTGGCGCCTCGCCGAACCTGGCAGCAGTGAAATACATTTCCAAACTATAACCTAACATGCGTCGATCACCTGTGAAGCGTGAAATGGCGATCGCTTCCTGCAAAGCCCTGATGGACGAGCTACCTCTGCCCATGTCAACCATCCCCAGCGCAAATAAAGCCCGGGCGATTAATTTTTGACGCTGAATATGGGCATCTCCCTCTACAGGTGGCAGAGACTTGATGCGCTCGATGGCTGATTTAACCAATGCAAGGTCTTCTCTCAGACCGCTTATCCAGCTTGAAACAATGCAAAAGTTTGCAACTAAATGGATGGCACCTTCCAAATTGTTCTCCAGTGCCCACTCCAACGCAGCACGGAGATTTTCAAGCTCGTCATCCACTTTGTCGCGCCAGGCAAGTTGATCGGTTGACGAGCGGAACGCCTCCCACATCTTTTCCGAAAGACCATCGAAATACATGAAGTGCCGATCACGTGCCACCGAAGCTTGCTTCGCTTCGAATAACTTTTCCCTCGCATATTGCCGGATCGTCTCCAAGAGGAAATAACGCATTTCGCTGCCGCGTTCTTCGGTCACCACCAACGATTTGTTGACGAGTCCCTCGAGATGTTCAATCGCATTCGGGTCTTCGGATACGGCTTCAAGCGCGTCCAAGGTCCAGCCGTCGGCGAATACCGACGCGGTTCTCAGCAGTTGTTTCTCTTCTTCTGAGAGCAGGTCATAACTCCAATCGATCAACGCCCGCAATGTTTGCTGGCGCGGCAATGCAGTACGGCTGCCGCCCACAAGTAGGCGGAAGAGGTCATCGAGGCGCGCTGAGATTTGGTCAACAGAGAGTAACTTGGTGCGCGCAGCGGCTAATTCAATCGCGAGGGGAATGCCGTCAAGACGGGAGCAGATTTGAGCAACGGCTGAAGCGTTGCTCTTTGTCAGATTAAAGCTTGGATTCACGGCGCGTGCGCGTTCCAGGAAAAGTTGTGTCGATTCGGAATCTGCCAGAGAAGGGATGCGATATGCAACTTCGCCCGCGATGCCCAAAGCTTCGCGACTGCTGGCAAGGATCTTGAGGCCTGTGCATTGATGCAGGAGATCATCGGCAAGACGCGCACAGGCTTCGATGAGATGCTCGCAGTTATCCAGAATGAGCAGAAGCTTTTTATCACGCAGATAATCCATGACAATTCTCGCAAATGGGTTGAAGGGCAGTTCTTGCAAACCAAAGACTTGCGCCATGGCGGGAATGATTTGGGAAGGATCAGCCAGCGGTGCCAGTTCGATCAACCAAACGCCATTTGCAAAATCAGGCAGTAATTCCATGCCTACTTCAATCGAAAGGCGTGTTTTGCCCGTTCCGCCTGAACCCGTCAGTGTAATGAGACGCGCCGAGCCGAGCATGGCTTTGATTTCAGTCCGCTCTTTTTCACGACCCACGAAAGATGTGAGTTGCGTTGGAAGGTTATGAGGAAACGCTTCGAATGTGTTGAGTGGCTGGAATTCGGATGGCAGATCTGGCGTGCTCAACTGATAAAGGTGTTCGGGTCTCAGCACATCCTTCAAACGACGTTCGCCCATGTCCACGAGTTGGGCTTTCTCCGGCAATCCGTCGCGGGTGAGATCGTATGCGCTTTGCGATAGCAGAATTTGCCCGCCATGCCCTGCCGACATGATGCGTTGGGTCAATGCCAGCGTCGCATAACCTGAATAGGTATTTTCTTTCGACCCACGATCCACTTGCGCCGCGCCTGTATTGATTCCCATGCGCACTTTGATCGGCGCGGGCGACCAGGCTTCATTGTGCAGCATTCTTTGTGCATCCAACGCGGCATTTAATGCATCGCTCGCGCTATGAAAGGCTGCCGAAAACGAATCGCCAATCACGCGAAAGACAAACCCATGCTGAGTTTCAATTGCCTGCTTCAGAATTTCATGATGACGCGCAAGCAGGGCTGACATCGCCTCAGGATATTGCTGAGCCAGTTTGGTGCTGCCTTCGATATCTGTGAAGAGGAACGTGACGGTGCCGGAGGGAAGAGTCATTATTTATCCCCGAGGGCTATTTTGATTGCCTGTTCCATGGTGAGTGTATCACCTTCAGCCCATAATCTCTCAAAGGTTGTCTTATTCAACTTGGAATGGATGACTGCCAGATCGTGCTCCACCGAAGCCTGCTCGACAGGCGGACGCTGATCGCCCATCTTCTCACGCGTGGCATCCGCCCAGGCGAAGAGCCGCGCCGCGCGTTCAGGTTGCCCCTGATTCACATGCAGGCTGGCTAGTCCTTCTATAGCGAAAACTAGAGCAATCACCAAGCCTGTCGTTTGCGTGCTTTGCATGCTTTCACTAAACATTTCACGGGCTTGTTGAATCTCACCCTGGCGCAAAACGGCGTAAGCCATATAAACATGCACCCAAAGGCTATGATAATGATCTCCGATTTTCTCGCTGAGCAGGTTTGCTTCTTCAAAATATGCAATTGCTTGTGGATAATCACCTCGCCAATAAGCAAAACTCCCATATGTATAGAGAGCACCTACTTCAAGTGCCTGATCGCCAAGTTGTCGGGAAATCGGAAGCGCTTCTTCCAGCCATCTGAAGGGTGATGTAAAATCTCCCTTCCAAAATGTCAATCGAGCCAATGTACATAAGCGAGAAACCATGCCTGATAGATCGCCCATTTCCCGGGTAAGCGCAAGGCTCTCCTTTGCATAAGCAATTGCACGTTCCATATCATTATTGTTTATAGATAACCATTCAGTCGTATCTGCCTGACCAATTTTGTCCCCGAGTGATCGGTAGATTGCAAGAGCCTGTTCAAGAATAGGAGTGCCATCTCCCGCTCTTCCTTGAAGCAAAGTGAATATTCCCAGGAAAGAAAGACTGAGTGCCTCAGTTTGTTTGTCGGACACGGTTTGCGCCATCTGCAAACTTTGCTTTGCCAACTTGATTGTTTCGAAAAAATCACCATGCCTAACAGTGCATATGGAATGAACTGCCAATGCTTGAGCATGCAGAACATTGGTTGCTTTGTATTGTTCCAATAGCTGCTTCAACCAGTCTCCCACCTCTTGAAGATAACTGCGTCCCTGCCAGAATCGCCAGGGAATAGCTGCTATTCGCAAACCCGATTCAACGTCACTAACAAGTGCCCACTCTACTGCCATGCGAATGTTATCAATTTCATCATCCAATTTGTTCAGCCAAAAAACTTGATTAGAACGATACAGTTCAGGCTCAGCTTGTTGTGCTAATTTGACAAAATAAGCCAGATGTCGATCACGGACAATTTCAGTACCTCCCGTTTCCAGCAATTTCTCACGCGCATACTGGCGAATGGTTTCTAACATGCGATAACGTGTCTCGCCGCTTTGTGAACCTTCCATGACAACGACAAGTGATTTGTTGACGAGTTGAGTGAGTAAGTCAAGAATATCATATGATTCGAGACCGTCACCCAAGCAAACATCCTCCGCCGCTTCGAGGGTCCAGCCGCCCGCGAAGACGGAGAGTCGGCGCAGGAGCAAACCCTCGTTTTCAGTGAGGAGGTCGTAACTCCAGTCAATCAAGGCGCGCAGCGTTTGTTGGCGCGGCAGGGCGGTGCGCGCGCCGCCTGTCAATAAACGGAAGCGGTCGTCGAGCCGCTGGGAAATCTGTTCAATGGACATCATTTTGATACGAGCTGCGGCAAGTTCAATGGCTAAGGGAATACCGTCGAGACGGTAGCAGATTTGAGCGATGAAAGGTGCGTTGTCCTTGTCCACCACGAAGTGCGGAGCGACAAGCAGAGCGCGGTCAATGAAGAGTCGCACAGCTTCATATTGCGAGAGCTGCTCGATGGTTGGCAGATGTTTGACATCAGGCAATGAAAGCGAAGGGACAGGATAGGACACTTCGCCTTTGACCCCGAGTGCTTCCCTGCTTGAAGCCAGGACCTTGAGCCCCGGCGCGGCGTTAAGCAAAGCATTCGTCACCTGCGCGCTGGCTTCGATGAGATGTTCGCAGTTATCGAGCACGATCAGCAACTTCTTCTCGTGTAGATATTCTTTCAAGATTTCCAGCGGAGTCTTATTCGGTTGCTCACTGATACCGATGGTCGAAAGGATCGTCTGCGGGATCAAGTCCGGGTCGGTGAGTGGAGCAAGTTCAACGAACCAGACGCCGTGATTGAAGTGATCGAGCAAGTCCGCCGCAACTTGGAGCGAAAGGCGTGTCTTGCCTGTGCCGCCCGAGCCTGTCAGCGTGACGAGGTGATGCACTTCCAATTCCTGTTTGAGTTCGGCAATCTCATTCTCACGCCCAATAAAGGTGGTTAGTTGAACAGGAAGATTGTTTGGGAAGGAATCAAGAGTCTTCAGCGGCGGGAAAGTTGCGGGGAGGTTTGATATGCTGAGCTGATACAAATGCTCGGGGCGCAGTAAATCCTTGAGGCGTTTCTCACCCAAATCCAGCAGTTCAGAATCTCCTGGAAGTGTATCCCGCACAAGTTCGCGCGTCACGCCTGAAATCAATATTTGTCCCCCATGCCCCGCGGACATAATGCGCTGGGTGGACGCTAAAGTTGCATACCCTGAATATACTATTTGAACTGAAGTGTTGTTGAGCTGTGCCGCACCTGTATGAATTCCCATTCGCACTTTGATGGGCGCTGGCGACCAGGATTCGTTATGCAGCAATCGCTGCGCATCCAACGCGGCATTCAGCGCGTCGTTGGCGGAGTGGAAGGCTGCCGCGAAGGAATCACCCACAACTTGAAAGACATATCCGTTATATGCTTGGATTGACTGATTCAGAATTTCATGATGCCGCGTCAGCAGTCTAGGCATGGAATCAGGATATTGCTGAGCCAGTTTGGTGCTGCCTTCGATATCTGTGAAGAGGAAGGTGACGGTACCGGAGGGGAATGTCACCTATTCCTCCAGTGCGAGAGCAATGGCTTGTTCCATGGTCATTGTGCGACCTTCTGCTGTGAGACGTGTAAATTCAGCATCATCCAGTTTGGAATGAACGGCTGCCAAATCTTTTTCAATAGAAGCCTGTTCAACCGGCGGACGAGGATCGCCTATCTTTTCGCGCATGGCATCTGCCCAGGCGAAAAGCTGCGGGGCGCGTTCGGGTTGGTTTTGATTCACATGCAGGCTGGCTAACCCCTCGATGGCGTAGACCAGTGGTATTATCAGACTGGCCTCGCTTATGGTTTTAATATTGTCTTTGAATAGCGCGCGGTCTTTTTGAATATCACCCTGACGCAAAACGACATATGCTTTATGAACACGCCCCCAAAGGTTTTGAAACCGATCCCCTATTTTTTCGCTCATTCCGATTGCTTCCTCATAGAATGCCATTGCCCCTTCATAATCGCCGCGCCAGTAAGCCAGGGTTCCATAGGCCAAAAGAGCCTCTACCTCACTTGCTTGACTACCAAGTTGACGGGAAGTCATGATTGCTTCGTCCAACATGGGGGCAGGTGCGGAAAAATCTCCTTGCCACATTGTTAGTCGCGCCAATGCCATCAGGCAGATTGTAATTCCAGATAGATCGTCCAACTCTCTATAGAGTCTGATGGCTTCCTTGATAAAGTCTGCGAGGTATTCTGGGTGACCCCTATTGACGACAGTCAGAAACCTTAGCGTATCTGCCTGACCAATTTTGTCTCCCAATGTACGATATATGGCAAGGCTCTCCTCCAGTAGACTCATCCCCTCTCCCACATTTCCTTGAAGCATGTTGAATGCTCCGAGAAAATTCAGACTGAACGCCTCTGTTTGCCTGTCTGACAGTTTGCGTGCCATCTGCAAACTTTGTCCGGCCAATCGGATCGTCTCAGGAAAGTTGCCTCGCTGAAAATGCCAGATGGAGTAAACTGCCAACGCCCGGGCATGCAAAATGTCAGTAGTGATATAGCGTTCCAAAAGTTGCTTGAACCATTCCCCCAAATCACCTGGATACCCATGTGCATTCCAAAACCGCCAGGGTATGGATGCGATTTGCAGGCCCGATTCGACATTGGCAAC
>Ga0105243_10003722_pt1 | contig 12235 bp, 11 predicted proteins | sample KBSM34metaG_FD_81525 | JGI IMG/M metagenome (GOLD analysis project Ga0105243, IMG submission 81525) | Miscanthus rhizosphere microbial communities from Kellogg Biological Station, Michigan, USA - KBS M3-4 metaG | ecosystem: Host-associated > Plants > Roots > Rhizosphere > Soil | place...
GATGTGACGACGGCACAGGCACTCGACTACCTGTTCCTTCAGGAAGGACTCTTCTTCCAGAAGCTCAGCCGCAGAACGATCCTCGTCGCCGACCAGGCACGTCGTCCGCAGTATCAACAACTCGTGCTGCGCACGTTCTTTCTTTCAAACATGAAACCGGCCGACGCGCGCCAACTCGTGCAGCAGGCGATTCCGCCGTCAGTTGGTCGTCCGCAAACGATCGTCGTTCCTGATGACGCGACGAACAGTTTGACCGTGCGCGACACGGCAGAAAACGTTCGCCTGATTGGCGACCTGCTTCAGAGCATCGACAAAGACCGCGCTGAAGTCGTGATGGATGTCAGCATCTATGAAGTTTCGAAGACAGACCTGATGCAGTTTGGTAATCAGGTTGGGATACCGGCCCAGGGCGCCAGCACATTCAGTATCGGTAGTTCACCCGGTTTCGCTCTGTTGACTGACAATGCCGTAACGCAAGGGGGCCGCGGGGTAAACCTCGGTATAACAACGCCAACAGCGCTGGCGGCTGCGCTTTTGATCCCGCCATCAGTCCTGACCGCGTTTCAAAGCAAGAACAATACGAAACTGATTGCATCGACTCAGGTGCATGCTTTCAATGGTGAAGAGTCGACCGCGCGCATCGGTCAACGCGTTCCGGTGCAAACAGCACAGGCGTATCCGTTTGGTATACAAACCGGATCGCCGACGCCCAATTCCAATGGTTTCCCGAGTGGCGGTTTCCCGGTCATCAACTATGAACCGACTGGTCTAACTCTGAAGTTCACCCCGCAGGTATTTCCGAATCTCGATGTGCAGGTGAAGATGAACATCGAATCGAAAGATGTTCTTGGAGCCGTTACGGATACTCCAACGTTCACAGAACGATCGATCACCGGCACCGCGCGCGTGCAAAACAACCGGACAATGATGTTGGCGAGCGTATCGCAGGACGTTCAGACTGCCGGACGTCAGGGACTGCCGTTTCTCGGCGGGCTCCCGATTCTCGGACGCTTCTTTACTTCGCCGACTCGCGACAATCGAACGGTCGACATCGTGATCTCAGTGACGCCGCGCGTGCTTCGTGCTCCGGCAGTTACTCCGCGTGACGAAGAGATGCGACCCAGCGGTACTCTGCAGTCGCCGACCACCGGTTCGCTGGCGGAAATGATTCGCGACGCCGATCGCGAAGATTCGATCGCAGCAGTGACTCGCGCCGCCGATCGCGAAGATCAATTTGCAGCGGCACGTTCGCTGCCTAAGAATGTCGTGATGCAGATTCCGGATGCGCCACTTGTCAAATCGGGTGAAACCGTAATGCAGAACACAACGCCGGCGAATCTGCCTCCTCCGGCGGGCGTGTATGCATTCGTTCCCGCACCTGGTGAGAAAAAGTCGGTGACTACTGCGGCGAACACCAAACCCGCGGGGATGGAAGAGCTGCCGTCGTTTGTTCCGGCGCCGAAATCGTTGATTAGCGATCAGGCGGCGGCGAATGTCGCGGCAGTTAATCCAGGGAATGGTGGAACGAATGTAGTTCTGACTTCATTGCCGAAAGCGACTGAGACGTCGCTCGATACGAAGACGAGCACGACTCGTGTCGCACAATTCAGTCTGTTGCCAACGGGCGATGTTTTGAAGGTGGGCGACAAACGACGTTATGCAGTTCAGTTGAACTCGGATGTGCCGTTGAAACTTGTCTTGCTCGCTTTACGATTCGATCCAAAGGTTGTCAAGGTGCATGGTCTAACTGCCGGAAGCATTCTTCCCAATTCAGAGACGGCGCCGGTCTTTACACCCGTGATCGATTCGACGGCAGGAACGTGTTTGATATCGATCTCGAGTATTAATGGAAGGGCGTCGTTCGGAGGCTCCGGACCGCTGCTGTTTATCGATATCGAAGCAATTGGCGAGGGCAATGCTTCGCTTGCCTTCGTGAAGGAAACGCTGCACCTTGTTGCTACTGACTCGCGTGACATCACGTCACAGATTGTGCAGGGCACGGCGACGGTGAAGCAGCAGTAGATGTTTGTCGGTTTGGCAGAGGCACAAAAAGCACAAGTTTAGCGAACTATCATTTGTGCTTTTTGTGCTTTTTTGCGACCTCAGGCGTGTAAAGGTTATGAAGCAGAGAGGCTTCTCATTAATCGAACTGGTGATCACGATCACCGTGCTGACTATACTGACGCTCGGCGTGTTGCCGCTCGTGAAGGTCTCGGTTAAGCGCCAGAAGGAGCAGCAACTGCGAGAGACTCTGCGCCAGATCCGAACGGCGATAGATGAGTTTCATCGCGATACGGTCGGAATTGTTTGTACCGGCAGCGTCTTACAGGCGGGACAACTACCGGGCGGCGGGCAGCCGAGCTCGTACATCGATCCGCGCAGCAAAGTCGTAGTGAGTGATTGCACGATCTTTGGTATCGATAATCCGGATCACTATCCGCCGGATCTCGAGACACTCGTGAATGGCGTCAATGTTATACCGCGAGGTTCGATGGGTGGTCGCGGACAGCCAGGGGTGAAGGCAACTGAAGTCGGTGACCCTCAGTTGTCCACCAAACAAAAGGTCTATTTGCGAGGGCTGCCGGTCGATCCGATGACGGGAAAATCAGATTGGGAGCTTCGCTCGTCGTACGACGCCGCCGACGCCGGCTCGTGGGGCGGTGAAAATGTTTTTGATGTGCGCTCGAAGTCGAGAGACACAGCGTTGAATGGGGAGAAGTACAGTGATTGGTAAGAGACAGGCCGGATTTACGTTGCTGGAGTTGATGATCGTGATTTCGATCATCATCATTCTCGCGTCCATCACCTTGCCACAGTATCAAAGGACGATCGTGCACACGCGCGAGACGGTGCTGAAAGACGACCTGCGCAAAATGCGTTCGCTGATCGATCAGTATGCGGCTGACAAGGGTCGCCTGCCTCAATCACTCGACGAGCTCGCCAGTTCGGGTTACATGCGCGAGGTTCCGATCGACCCGTTCACAGGACAGAAAGATTGGGCCATCACGACCGGAGAAGATCCGAATTCATCGGAAGGCGAACAGGGCATGACTGACGTCCACAGTGCATCCGCCGAAATCTCGACTGAAGGCACAGCTTATAGTGAGTGGTGAAATAGAGAAGAGTGCCCAACCTGCTATCAAGACTCATTGATCCCTGGTATCCCGCCACCGCAATCGGTTTGGAAAAGGGAGTTGCTTCTGTAGTTCAACTCGAACGCGTTAGGGGTTCGATGTGTAAACTGCGCCGCGCTGCTACTTTCAATATCGATGAATCTCTCGTTCGACCGGGCTTCGACGAACCAAACATCGCGAACAAAGCGCAACTCGCAGCAGTGTTGAAGGATCTGGCCGCGAGTGCCGGACTGATGCGACAGAAGCGCTGGTCGCTCTCGTTACCTGAAGCGAGTGCACGAACGCTCGTCCTCACTATCGAGAGCCAGTCGCAATCGGCGTCTGAACTTCAGGATGTACTGAAGTGGAAGATTGAACGTGGCTTTAGTGCTCCGCTGGAAGAGCTCTCCGTTTCCAGAGAGCGTCTGCAGAAAGATGCGCAGGGGCGCGATCGTTACCTGGTGATCGCAGTTAGGAAGGCGATCCTTGCCGAGTATGAGGCGGTCCTTGATTCGCTCTCGTGGCGTGCAGGTTTGATCGTGCCGCGGCACCTGGGTGAGGCACAGTGGTTAATGCGCAATGGAGCCTCCGGCGATTCACTGTTGGTGAGTGGTTCGAGACACGGTTTCACTGGCGTGATCTTTCGCGACAAGCACCTGCTGTTTGTTCGCACCGTGGAGTGTGCTGAAGACGAGTTTGAGGACGAGTTTTACCGGTTGTTGTTGTTCTATCGAGATCGCAGCACGCCTGAAACAGGTGAGAGTCGGGCTCTGATGCGGTTGATGGTTATTGGTGAGGGCATCACGAAACAGCGCGCCGGGGAAATCGTCAACGAAACGATCGGCGGAGACCTGCGACCGCTGCAGGCTGAAGACCTCGGACTACAACTACCCAACCGGGAATTCAGTTTCGACTCCATCGCCGCCCCAGCCGGTCTGGCCACCCTGTCATGGTAAGCGCCACAAAAGGGGCCACATAAAGCACATAAGGCACAAAACGCACAAAAAGGATATTCTGCATCGTTCGTCTCCTTGATTTGGTTTTTTATGTGCCTTTTGTGGCCCTATCTATTTGAAACAACTTTTTGTGGCTGCGCGTAAGACCCCTGTATTATGAATCTTGCTGCCTCCTCGGTTTCCCGTGCCTTTTCACGCGATTCGACTGCGGTCACTGACCGCGACCTCGTGGCCACTGCCGTCAGCGGCGTCGAAGGAAGTTTTGAAGAGCTTGTCCGTCGCTACCAGCGGCCGATCTCAGCCTACGTCTACCGCATGGTCGGCAACTACGAATCCGCCCTCGACCTGACCCAGGAAATCTTCATCAAGGTTTACAGTTCGCTCAGCCGCTATCGCGCCGAGTTCAAATTCTCGACTTGGATCTACAAGATTGCGCACAACGCAGCCGTCGATCACCTGCGCCGGACCGCGACTCGCGAACAGTCGCTCGTGATGGGACCCGAAGGTGATCAATTCGATCTGCCCGTTGAATGCGGCCGTTTGAGTCCCGAACAGGAAAGCGAACGCAAAGAGCGACGCGGCGAGATTGAGTCAGTGGTGAGAACCCTGCCCGCCAACTATCGGGAGTTGATTATTCTCCGTCACTCACAGGATCTCAGTTACGAAGAGATTGTTGAAGTAACGGGCCTGCCGCTCGGCACGGTTAAGAACCGGCTGTTTCGTGCGCGTGAGATGATGCGACAGCAGTTTGTAGAAAAAGGAATAACCGGTATTTAAGTGATGACCAGGGATCAGGAAAAGATCTGCGAACGAAATCTATTTGCCGCCTACGTCGATGGCGAACTGGATACAGATCTGACCCTGCTCTTTGAAGATCACCTGGATGGCTGTATCGAGTGTCGCGCGGAGTTGAGAGCGCATCGACTTCTGGTTTGCGAACTGGATGCGGCGATGTCGGAAAGTGCTGAGATTCCAGTGCCGGTTGATTTTTCGCGAATGGTTGCAGCGCGTGCGGCCAGCGATATGAGAGGGGTCCGCACGCGTTCCGAACATCGCAAGGCTTTGACCATTTGTGCGGTTCTCGCGTTCGTAGGGTTTGCACTACTCGGTGCTGCTGCGCGTAAGACTGTTTTCCTGATTGTCGAGAGATTTATTAATACTGTTTTCAGCCTCGTTAGTTTTGTAGCGAGTACTGCCTACGACACTGTCGCCGGGTTTGCAGTAGTCTTTAGAGTTGTGAGCAAGAAAGTCATCATCGAATCCGGTTCGGTTGGACCACTCGCCGGCTTGCTCGCTCTCGCCATTCTGATACTCTCGCGTTTGATCTCAAATTATCATCGCACGAGAGCAACCGAATAGGAGGTTGCCTCGAGCAATGGTCACTTACCTTTCAATACCCAGATCTCAACACTCCCTAAACAAACTCGACCTGAGTCGTTTGTTTGCCCTCCTCCTGTGCGTGCTGGTGCTTGTCGGTGTTGCCAGTGCACAAAACGCCAAAGAGACGCTTGTCATATCCGGGAAGAATGAAGGTCCAGTCGTCGCATTAGGTAAGTCCGTCAGAATCACTGGCAGTGCTCAGGAAGCCGTGTCACTCGGCGGCGACGTGATTGTCGAAGGTGTGGTTGACGGCGACGTTGCTGCGGTCGGCGGTTCGGTGATTCAAAAGGCCGGCGCACGCATCGGCGGCGACGTGATGGTGATCGGAGGGAGTTATCGATCAGAAGACCCTCATCCGAATCGCGATCCCAATGCGATGACGATGATGTATGCGGGTTACGAACAGGAACTCAGCAACATGATGAATAATCCGACGGGGATCTTCAGTCCGCGTTGGACCTCAACTTATCTCGGCACGAGATTGCTGGTCGTGCTTTTCTGGTTCCTCGTGTCACTCGGATTAACTCTCGTGATGCCAAATACGATCAGTCGCGGTGTTGCGCGGCTTCAGTTGACCAATTTGCGGGTCGCTGCGATTGGTTTAATCGGACTGGTGGTGCTGTTTGGATCTGTGCTTCTCTGCCTTTGGATTATGCCGCAGCCGATCCAGGTAATGATTGGGCTGCTCGCTTTACTGCTCCTGCTTGTCTCCGGAGTGTTTGGTCGGGTCATTCTTTACGCCGCCACGGGTCGCTTGTTACAACGAAAATATCTGGCGATTGGTAAGAATTCCGAGGCTGTGGCGTTATTACTAGGGACAAGTTTTTGGGTGCTTCTAACCTCGCTGCCCTACGTGTGGCCGTTTATCGCCGGCTTTATGGTGATTATCAGCTTCGGGCTGGCACTGACGGCACGCTACCGGGTCGGTTGGAATAACACGTAAATCACTTTTTGTGACTTTCGTGCCTCTTCGCGGCGAACCAAAATTCTGTATTTGGTAGTCATAAATCTGCGCTTTGTGGTGTTCAGTTAACAGAACAGAAAGGGACTTGTAATGAGGACGTTCTTTTTCGCGGCTGCGATTGCAATTATCAGCTTATTGGCATCGAGCCCCGCTTCATTCGCACAGACAGACGATCCAAATATCGCTGCCAAACACGCAATTGGCGAGATTAAATCGATTGATGCCGCCGCCAAACAGTTGACCATCAAGACCGACGCCGGGTCAGTTCTCACGGTTACGCTGAGCGATAAAACGACTTATAAAAAGCTCGCTCCGGGCGAGAAGTCACTCACCAACGCGACTGACCTTACCTTTGCCGACCTTGGCGAAGGCGACCGCGTAATGGCGCGAGGAACTGTCTCCGATGATCGTAAGACCGTGCCGGCTCTACAGGTCATCGTGATGACCAAGGGCGACCTCGCCAAGAAGCAGGAAGCGGAACGTCTCGAATGGCGACGGCGCGGAATTCTTGGTGTGATCACGGCACTCAAGCCCGATACCCACGAGATCACGATCTCGAACCGGACCATGGCCGGAACACAGGCAGTTGTGATTCCCGTCGGCGACAAGACCGAAATGCGACGTTACGCGCCCGATTCGATCCGGTTTGCCGACGCAAAGCCCAGTAGTTTTTCCGAGTTGAAGGTCGGCGATCAGTTACGTGCTCTCGGTGATCGCACTGAAGACCCACTTCGTTTCAATCCGCAGAAAGTCGTGACTGGAAGTTTCCGGACTATCGGAGGAGTCGTGACGGCTGTCGATCCAGCAACCGGTGAGATCCATATCAAGGAACTGGAGAAGAAGACTCCGCTCACAATCGTCATCAAGCAGGACGCTGTTTTGCGCCGCTTTCCTTCTGAAATGGGAATGATGGGTATGGGACGTCCTGGTGGTGGCGGCGGTGCTCCGGGCGGTGGCGCTCCTCAGGGTGGAGGTGCACAGCCTCAACAACGTCCGGCGGGTGGTGGCGCTGGTGGACCCGGTGGTCGTCCCGGCTTCAATATCAACGAGATGCTCGAACGATTGCCAACTATTTCGATCGCAGATGTTAAGGTTGGCGACACTATCATCGTTTCCAGTACGCAGGGTGTAGATCCGACCCGTCTGACAGCGATTTCTCTGGTCGCGGGTGCTGACACTCTGCTCGCGATGCTTGCTCCCCGTCCAGCGGCTGGACAAGCACCCAATCCCGCCGCCGGCTTAGGTGGCAGCGGCATTTCCTTCGGCATCGGCCTACCGTAAAAGGCCATCGACAGATTACGCAGATTGATTTTTGCAATCTGTGTAATCTGTGGATAAACCCGTCCCTTCGAGGTCTAAAATGAATTCTCTGAGAAATCTCCCCGGCAAGCTCTGTTGTGTCAGTTTACTCGTCATACTGTCCGCCGCACTTGTCACCGCACAACAATCACGCGGCGCCTTGCGAGGCTTAATCACTGACGAATTGGGCGCGGCGATTGTCGGCGCCAACGTCACTCTTACTGACGCCAGCGGAGTTCAAAAGAAGACTACGACCAACGGCGAGGGCGTCTACAACTTTGCCGGACTTACTCCGGGCAAGTACACGCTGCAAGCGTCTGCGCCAGGCTTCGCTGTGTCTGAGAATAAGGAAGTTGACATTACACCGGCACGACAGACACTCGATCTGACATTGAAGGTGACGATCGAAGAGAAAGTCACTGTTGCCGAAACTGCGGTCAACACCGAAGCAACGAACAATGCCAATCAAACCGTGATTGCTGGAAAAGATCTCGACGCGCTGCCGGACGACCCTGATGAACTCGCCGCTGCGCTTCAAGCCCTCGCCGGACCATCCGTCGGACCAAATGGCGGGCAGATCTTTATCGACGGTTTTACTGGCGGCAATCTTCCCTCGAAGGATGCGATCCGCGAGATTCGCATCAATCAAAATCCATTCGCAGCAGAGAACGATCAACCGTCAGCACGTATCGACATTCTCACGCGGCCAGGCACTGACAAATTCCGCGGCGGCGCCTCGATGAATTTCAACGACGAGAGTCTCAACTCACGCAATCCGTTTGCAGTCAGTTCCAGCAAGCGTACGCCGTTTCAGATCCGGCAGTACGAGATGAATATCAGTGGTCCACTAGTGAAGAAGAAAGCTTCGTTCTTCTTCAACTTCGGACGCATCGAAACGGACGACAACGATCTCGTACGGGCGAAAGTCCTCGATGACAATCTGAACGTTGTCGATTTAGGCCAGGCGTTTGTGGTGCCGCGTCGCAACCTGTTCCTGAGTCCTCGTTTTGATTACGCCATCAACACTAACAACACGCTCGTGGTTCGTTACAACTACAATCGATTCAAGGCTGAGAACCAGGGACTTGGCGGCTTTACGTTGCCCGAACGTGCCTTTGATTTACTGACGATAAATCAGAACGTGCAGGTCACAGAGACCGCGATTCTGAATCCGACCATGATCAACGAGAGTCGTTTTCAATTTACGCACAATCGCAACGAGCAAACCGGTAGCAATTCAATTCCGGCGCTGGATGTCAGCGGTTCATTCAGTTCGGGAGGTTCGCAGGTTGGTGAGTCTGTGAGCGTGCGCAAGAGTTGGGAATTGTCTAACTTCACCGCCAAGCAGCACGGCACACATGCGATCAAGTTTGGCGGACGCGTTCGTCACATCGAACTCGACGACACGAGCGAATCAAACTTTGGCGGTACCTGGACCTTCACCGGCGGTTTTGGTCTGACGAGTATTGAGCGCTATCAAAAGACGCTGGAACTTCAGCAGCAGGGTTTCACTCCGGCGCAGATTCGCGCTGCCGGCGGTGGCGCCACGCAGTTCAGACTCAACGCTGGAAATCCTTTCGCCGATATCAGTCAAACAGATTACGGCGTGTTCCTTCAGGATGATTGGCGCGTCAGACCAAACCTGACACTCAGTTACGGCCTGCGCTACGAGACACAAACGAACGCGCACAGCAAGCTGGACTTTGCACCGCGCATCGCTGTTGCATGGTCGCCGGGAGCCGCTAACAGTGCGAAGCCGCCGAAGATGGTGATTCGCTTCGGCACCGGCTTCTTTTACAACCGGTTCAATGAGAATTCTACGCTTCAGGCCATCAGGTTCAATGGTGTCAACGTGATTCAAACGCAGGTCACGGAGCCTTTTGATAAAAACTCTTCGCCGACGCTCGTCGAGCAACAAGCGCCGAATGTGGCTGCGATATATAACGTTCTGAATCAATGGAGCCCGACCGCTGTTCCAAATGTCTCTGCTGTACCCGTTACACAGCAAGCGGTCTGGCAAGTCGATCCCAAGCTGCAGATTCCCACTGTCTACGTGGTTGGGACGCAGGTTGAACGACAACTGCCGCGAAACATTACGATGTTCGTTGGCTTTTACAACATCCGCATCACTCATGTGATTCGCGCGCGCGACGTCAATGCGCCGCTGCCCGGCACGATCTCCGATGTTTTGCGTAACGGCATCCGCCCCGACCCGAGCCAGGGCGATATCTTTCGCTACGAAGCGAGTGGACAGTTTAATCAGCGACAGTTCTTCCTCGGCTTTAACAGCAGACTCAGTCGAATGTTCCAGCTCAACGGCAACTACTCTTTGAGCAAGACTACGAACGACACTGATGGTCAGGGTGGCGCGCTCTTTCCGATGAACTCTTATGATATGAGCGGAGAGTTTGGACGCAGCTCGTTTGATATTCGACATCGCTTTACAGTGTTCGGCACCGTGAATCTGCCGTGGTGGAAGGTGGTGCTCAATCCGTTCATCATTGCCAACACCGGACCGGGTTTCAATATCACGACCGGTCTCGATCGAAACCTCGATCGCCAGTACAACGAGCGGCCCAGCTTTGCGGCCGCCGATGCGCCTTGTTCGGAAACGATTAAGTGTACGCGCTTCGGCAAATTCAATCTGGATCCGTTACCGGGTGAGACGATCATTCCGCGAAACTACGGCCAGGCGCCGGGATCGTTTGTCGTCAATCTTCGAGTCAGTCGGGCGTTCGCTTTTGGTGTCATCCACAAAGGCAATGCGGCAGCGGCTGCAAGACCGGCTGCGACGGCGGGCGCGGGTGACAAGAGACCGGCGGGTGGCCCAGGTGGTCCGAACCTCTCAGCTGCCGGCGGTGGTGGTGGTCCGAGGGCCGGTGGTCCGCAGGGTGGTGGCGGCGGTGCAGCTCCGAGTGAGAAGAGATACACTCTCAACGTCTCCATCAATTTCCAGAACATCTTGAATCACGTCAATCTTGGCACGCCGGTTGGTAATCTTGCCTCTCCCAGTTTCGGCGAGTCGCTGAATGTGGGAGGACTGTTCGGTCCCTTTGGTGGTGGTGGCGGCGGCAGCGCCGGTGCCGGTAATCGTCGCATCTATGCTCAGGTACGATTGAACTTCTGAACAGCTTTGCTTGAAAGTCAGGATCCGCGGTTGGACGAGGTCAGTACCGTAACGCGGTAGCGTCGGGTGAGTCTCGCAACTCAATAATTCTTTGGTTAATGAGTCACAAGGCCGACCCGACGCTACCGCGTTACGGTACTGACCTCGTCCAATACTGGTTTTTTGAGGCAAAGTTTAGAAAGGGTTTTGAAATGAATCGAGTTGTTTTGTCCCTCGCAATTGTTATCTGTTTTGGCGCAACCGTTTTTGCACAGGAACACCCGCCCGCGAAGAGTGCTCCTGCGGGTAATGGCGAAGCTGCCACTGCGCCCGCAGTCGTGATCACGCCCGAGAGCACTCCGATGGAACTCGCGAAAGCGGCCTTCATCGCGCAGGGTGGCGAGAAGTTTCGCAGCGTGCAGAACATGATGTTGCGAGGATCGGTTTCGCTGTATCCACCGAACAGTCCGCAGTCGATTCCCGGTGCGTTCTCGATCGTGACTGCGAACGACAAGTTGAGATTGGAGATTGATGCGCGCCCGATCATCGTCTTCAAACAGATCTATGACGGGCAGCAGTCGTACAGTTCGATGCCAAACGTCCAGGTACCGCCACTTTCAAGGTTCGGACTGGGAGTGCTGAGTAAATTTGATCAGCCGGGATATAAGGTGACGGCCATTGCAAATAAGAAGAAGCTGCGCGGCTTTCGTATTGCCGATCCGGAAGAGTACACAACTGATTTCTATATCGACCCTACGAACGGCAGAGTGATGGAGTTTTTTCTATACTACAATGGCTATACATTTGGAACTGCGAACAGCAAGTTCAAGGACGTTGAGGGGGTGTTAATTCCTTTCAGCTTCTCGCAGCGTTTTGAGATGCCGCAGGGGGCATTCTTCGCAGAGTACAGCGTGAAGGAAGTAAAACTCAATCAAGCCTTAGGCGACGACGCGTTCGCCATTCCGAGATAGACTTAGCCGCGGATAAACACGGATTTGTAACGGATAATCCGCCTTCAATCCGCGTTTATCTGTGGCCCTAAACGTTCAAAAGCTCTTGTTCTTTGCTCTTCGCCATATCGTCGATCTTGGCGATGTTGGTGTCGGTGAGTTTTTGGACTTCGGCGAGTGCGTCACGTTCGGCGTCTTCGGAGATGAGTTTGTCCTTGAGCATCCGCTTTAGGCGATCGTTGGCGTCGCGACGGACGTTGCGGATTGCGGTGCGGTGATCTTCGGCGACCTCGTGGACCTGCTTAGCGAGTTGTCTGCGACGTTCTTCCGTCAACGGAGGAATCGGGACGCGAACGAGCTTGCCGTCATTGGAAGGATTCAAACCAAGATCGGCGGCGCGAATTGCCTTTTCGACGGCTGCAATCTGGGTCTGATCCCATGGCTGCACCGTAAGCATTTGCGGCTCC
>Ga0105243_10003732_pt1 | contig 12214 bp, 10 predicted proteins | sample KBSM34metaG_FD_81525 | JGI IMG/M metagenome (GOLD analysis project Ga0105243, IMG submission 81525) | Miscanthus rhizosphere microbial communities from Kellogg Biological Station, Michigan, USA - KBS M3-4 metaG | ecosystem: Host-associated > Plants > Roots > Rhizosphere > Soil | place...
CGCAGCCGTCGATGCCGACCAGCTTGAGGCGAACCTGCCGGCCCGGCCGCTGCCATCGCCGGCTGAGCCCGCGCACCGGCCAGTTTCCGCAACAGACAGCGCAGGGACCGACCCGTAGGTGCCGCGGGGCCTGCCCGTGCGGGGAGTGCCGTCGGGGAAGGACCGCTTCCAGGGTCGCCTAGGAGTGTGTGGGTTCTTCCACCAGCGCGGTGGCGATGCTGTCGGCGTCCTCGAGCGCGGACAGGAAGCGTTCGGCATCCAGGGCCGCGGCGCAGCCGGTGCCGGCGGCGGTGATGGCCTGGCGGTAGCGGTGGTCCACGGCGTCGCCGCAGGCGAAGACGCCAGTCAGGTTGGTGACCGTCGTAGGGGAGTCGACCTGGATGTAGCCGTCGGCATCGAGGTCTATCTGGCCGGCCAAAAGCTCGGTCCGGGGCACGTGCCCGATCGCGACGAAGATGCCCGTGGCGGCCTGCTGCCGGGTGTCGCCGGTGCGGGTGTCGGTCAGGGTCACTCCGGTGACCTTGCCGTTGCCGTGGATCGCGGTGACGGCGGAGTTCCAGGCGAACCTGATCTTGGGGTTGTCCTTGGCCCGCTGGGCCATGATCCGGGAGGCGCGCAGTTCGCCCTTGCGGACCACCACGGTCACCGATTTGCCGAAGCGGGTCAGGAAAGTGGCCTCCTCCATCGCCGAGTCGCCGCCGCCGACCACGATGATGTCCTGGTCGCGGAAGAAGAAGCCGTCGCAAGTGGCGCACCAGGACAGTCCGTGGCCGCTGAACTTCTTCTCCTCCGGCAGGCCCAGTTCCTTATACGCCGAGCCCGTGGCGAGGATGACGGCGGGCGCTTCATGTCTCGCCCCGGCGGCGGTGACCACACGCTTCAGGTGCCCGGCGAGCCGGACCTCGGTGACGTCGTCGAACACCACCTGCGCGCCAAACTTTTCGGCCTGCTGCTGCAGGCCGTCCATCAGTTCGGGGCCCTGGATGCCGCCCGGGAAACCGGGGAAGTTTTCCACCTCGGTGGTGTTCATCAGAGCGCCCCCGGCAGTGACCGCACCGGCGATGACGAGCGGCTTGAGCCCGGCCCGGGCGGCGTAGATCGCCGCGGTGTACCCCGCGGGACCGGACCCGATGATGATCAGCTTCTCGGTTGTCTTGATTGCGGCGCTCACGGTCGGGCTCCTTCGGTGACGGTTGCCGGGCATGTGCTGATCATCCCGCCCGGTGGGGCGCTTATCAACGCCCCCGGGGTTGATCCGGAGTCTAGACTCCCGGGAACGCTGCGCGGGAGCTGCCCGGGCGGCTAGGCGGAGGCCAGCGTCTGCGTCAGGATGGTGCCGCCAACCCCGACCAGGACCGCGCCTGAACTCCCGACGACGATCCGGCCGGTCCGGGGCCGGGCGAGGACTCCGGTCACTTTCTTGAGCGCGCTGAGCAGCAGCACGTACCAGGCCAACGCGATCAGCAGGAAGATGCCCGCCATCAATGCGTGCTGGGCGAGGGGCGGCAACGGGGCGACAGTGAACTGCGGGAACAGCGACAAGTAGAAGACGGCGACTTTCGGGTTGAGCAAGTTGCTCACCATTCCTTGCACGAAAGGCGAGCTGCCGCCGCGTTGGCGTTCCGCTGCCGGTGCCGGGGGTTGGCTGGGTTTGGGTGTTCTGGCGAACGCCTCAGCGAAGGCGCGCAGGCCCAGGTAGAGCAGGTAGGCGGCCCCGGCAATTCTGATCCCGGTCCCGACGACTTCCGAGGCCCCCAGCAGCGCCGTGACACCGAGCACCGCCAGCACGGCAAGGATCGTGTTGCCAACCATGATGCCGGCGGCGGCTGTGGTTGCCGCCCGTGTGCCGCGGGGCGCATTCCTGAGGACGAGTGCAAAGTCGGGTCCGGGCACCACCACTACGACCAGGCAGGTCAGCACGAAGGCTGCCAGTTGTTCCAGCATCGGGATTTCCTCCGGGCGTCAGTCTGTGGCGGTGGGTGGTGAATTTCTGTCCGGGAACGAAACCCGGGCAGTCTTCTACGTTAGGCCAACACGGGCACACTGGAGCGCAGCCCCGCTCGTCGCCGGCGGAAGGGGGCAGCAACCTCACCCGCTGGGCATGATTCGGTCTCGAGGCCGGACAGCTAGCTTTGCATCAGCATCGCATTGCGGTGGGCGCTGATGGGATGTGCCTGCAGGACCATGCTCATGCGTGAACTGCCCGGTCTGCTCCAGAGGAGGCAACATGTCCGGTTGTGTGGTGGACCCGAGCGAGCCAACGAGTGTGGGAGGCGGACCGCGATGAACCCTCCGAAGGACGCCGGGACCCCGCCGGTGCAGTTCAACCAAAGGCTGGCGCTGCTGCTGGCCATGGCGATGTTCGTGCTGGTTGTCGACACGTCGATCATGAACGTCTCGATCTCCGCCGTGGTGGACGACATAGGCGCGACCGTCAGCGGACTCCAGTCGACAATCGCCCTCGAGGCGCTGGTATCCGCGGCCTTTATCCTGATCGGCGGCAAGATCGGCGACCTGATCGGGCGCAAGCGCGCCTACGTCATTGGGCTTTCCTGCTACGCCGTCGGCGCCGTGGCGATGACGCTCGCCCAGACTCTCCTCCCGGTGATCATCTGCTGGGCCCTGATCGGCGGCCTTGGCGCCTCGCTGCTCCTTCCCGCCATGCAGTCCCTCATCCACGGAAATTTCGAGGGAGATGCCCAGCACCGGGTCTACGCCCTGGTCGGCGCGTCGGCCGCGATCGCCGCCGCCGTCGGGCCTCTGCTCGGGGGCTTCCTCACCACGTTCCTGTCCTGGCGCGTCGCCTTCCTGCTCGAGGCCCTCATCATCGCGGTCGTCCTGTCCGGAATCAAGCTCGTCAAAGACGTGCCCTACACCGGGCCCCGGGAACTGGATATCTTCGGATCACTTCTGTCCATCGTCGGCATGGGCGGCGTCGTGCTCGGAATCCTGGTCTGGCAGGAAGGCGGCGAGGCAGTGGGCGCACTCCTGGCCGTGGGTGCCGTCGGACTGGGCGGCCTGGTCTACTGGCTCCTTCAGCGCAAACGCCGCAACAAGCCGACGCTGCTGGATCCGGACCTGTTCCAAGCAAAAGCCTTCCGCTTTGGTGCCACGGGACAAATGCTCCAGCAGATCGCTCTGGGGGGCACCATGATCGTGCTGCCCATCTACCTTCAGATGGTGCTCGGATACAACGCGATGCAGTCAGGTCTGTCCATCGCCCCGCTCTCGCTGACCATGTTCGCTGTCGCCATGATCGTCGGGAAGAGGTCCGGGAGGCGGCGCCCGGCCAGCCTCATACGTTGGGGCTTTCTGTTTCTGATCGCGGGTTTGCTGGTGCTGGTCCCAATCGTGCCGCGAGCTGACTCCGGCTGGTGGCTGCTGATCCCGCTGATCATTTCAGGCTTTGGCCTGGGGCTGCTGGTATCCCAGCTCAACAACTACACCTTGTCCCCGATTTCGGACGAGCGGGTCAGCGAGGCCGCCAGCGTGAACTCGGCCGCGGGATCGTTCGGCTTGTCCTTCGGACTTGCGTTCGCCGGCGGCATCATGCTGGCATCGCTCTCGACCATCTTCATCGGCTTGTCCGATGCCAGCACGGTCCTCCCGCCCGACGACAAGCAGCAGGTCGCGATGGTACTGGAAGACGACGCCCAGGTGATGAGCGACGCGCAACTCCAGGAACAGATCGCCGGCCAGCCGGAGGACATCCAGAACGAAATCATCCGCATCAACACGGAGGCACGGCCCCTGGCCCTCCAGATTGCACTGTTCGTCCCGATCCTTGCCGGCCTCGCCGGGCTCGGCACCTCGTTCCGCATGATTCGGATCCCTGACCCCAAGCCCGCCGGCACCGGCGAGGGGAGCGTCCTGGGCTGAAGTCCACAGCGGCGAGCGTCCAGGTGCACCCCTGACAGCGGAATTCCCCGGGATCCGTCGAGGCGCGTGGTTTCGGGGTAGTCCCGATCAGAGCTGGAGAAGGCTGTAGCCCACGAGGAAGATCCCAATCGTCAGCGTCGCGATCGCCGCGATCCTGCGGCCATTGCGCTGCAGCCAGTTGAACAGGGCGGTCAAAGGCACTTGGGCCCGTTCGGGGGAGCGCAGCCACACAGCGACCGGAATGATGACGGCTGACTGGACCACGGCGGCGTAGGCGAGGACAAGCAGGCTGCTTGGCAGCGGCGGCAGTTCCTGGACACCGATCACGGCACCGGCGGTGACGGCCAGCAGGAGTGCCTTCGGGCGAAGGTTAAAGCCAAGGCCCAGGACGACGAATTCCCAGGGCCGGGCCGAGCGGAACCGCGACTTCATCTTGCCAAGCATGGCGTTGTCCCGGCCGCCCTTGCTCACGAGGAGGTATACGGCGTACGCAACCAGAAGCGCGCCGATCACAATGGCAAACTGTGCCACCCATTCGTCCTTACGCAGGCGCGGCGGTTTGACGGGCAGGAATTGCAGCCCGACCGCCGCCAGGCCCACGACCACGATCGAACCCGCGAGGCTGCCGATCAGGAAGGGAAGGGCGCCGCGGCGCGGACTTGGCGAGAGCAGAATCATGATCGTCACGCTGATAGGCACTGTGCTGAGAGCCCCGGCCAGGGCGAAGAGAGCCAGGCTGCTGAGAGTGCTCAGCATGCTCCCCTCACCTTCCCCCGGTAGCACCCCGACGGCATGTCATGCCTTCGGCCCGCTTCCGGTGTCCGGGCGGCCCGTCTTCAGTCGTCCGCGGCGTGCCCGGATCGCCTTGTCTTCTTCCTTGATGAGCAGCTCGAGGTCCTTATTGTCGCCCGTCAACGGCCGCCACCATGAAAGTGTCGGGTCGGAATCGAGCAGGATGGTTCGGAACAAGAGCGTCAGGGGAACGGCGAGGACGGCGCCCACAGGACCCAGGACCACTGCCCAGAAGAGGACGGAGAAGAAGGTCAACGTCTCACTCAGCGACACCGCGTTGCCCACGTATTTCGGCTGGATGATCGACTGGATGATGCTGTTGATTCCGCCATAGATGATGATGACTGCCACGAAGGTCGGCCAGCCCCCGGTGAGATAGCCGAAGAACAACGGTGGGATGATGGCGATGAAATACCCGATGTTGGGGATGAAGCTGCAGATGAAAGACAGCAGCCCCCAGAGCAGGGCGCCGGGGATCTGCAGGATGACCAGAACCAGCCAGTTGAACAACCCCTGCGCGATTCCGAGGACCGTGGTGGCGACCATGTAGCGGCGCACACCGGTTCCGAAGCCGTTGAGCGCTGAAACCAGTGCCGGCCGGTGATAGTTCAGGTGAATCAAGAGCGCCGGCACGCGCGAGCCGTCAATCGCCATAAGAATGAGCATCGTCAGGATGATCACGAGGCTGGTCACCAGGCTTGCGACGTTTCCCAGGAGGCCGCCGAGGAACCCGACGATGCGGCCCGGCGTAAACCCGTTCAGGACTGCCTGGGTTTGCTCCGGGCCAAATCCTACAGATTCCAGCATCGCGGAGATCCTTGCGCCGAACTCGGCCATTTGGGGGGCGTATTGCGGCAGCAACGCGGAGAACTGGGCGAGTGAGGCAATCAGGACTGCGGCGAAGGCGGTCAGCAATCCGAAGACAGCCGCGATTGTGGTTCCGGTGGCGATGCCCCGGGAAATTCCCCGTGCCTGCATCCAGCGGCGCAGCGGATGGACACAAAGCGTCAGCACGAAGGCAAAAAAGACGGGGGTGACTATTCCCTGGATCGCGCCGAGGCCGAACGCTGCAATCGTCGCGCTGGCCAGGGCGAGCAGGATTATTACGGTACGGGGGAGGGCCGAACGTGGATTGGATTCCGATGGTTCCGGCTCCATGAGCCCTCCTTGGTTCAGCCTAGCCATATCTTAGAAGCCTCATGGCCTCATGAATAGCGAGTTGGCCAGGCCTGCTCCTCGCGCCTCAACCCGGAGTCAGACGACGATCTTGCTCTTGATCTGGGCAAACTCCTCTGCACTGATGGTTCCCGCGTCCATGAGTGCTTTGGCTTTGGCGATCTCCTCGGTGGGGCTGGCCGTGGCGACACTGCGGATGTAGGCATCGGTTTCCTGCTGGGATTTGCGGGCCCGCGCCATTGACCGCTCCGCCATGCCCTTGCCCCGGGCAATCATGTATGCCAGCACGGTCAGGAACGGTATGAAGACCAGAAGGACGATCCAGACGGCTTTCCACCAGCCGCTGAGTTCGTTGTCGCGGAAGAGGTCGCCGATCACCATGAACACTGCATACAGGAAGGCGATAATCGCATAGAAGATGAACAACCACCAGAGAATATCCCAAAAGTTCTCGAAGAAATTCATTTTGGCTTCCCTACTTTCGCTTGGTGCGGCGTCGCCTACGAACGCAGCCTTGGATGGGAATGGGTTTCACCGCGGATATCCCGGAGGACCCGGGCTACCACTTGGCGTCATTCGAGAGATCGCTGATGGCGGCCTGCACGTTCGCGGCTTCGTCCTTGAGCGAGTTGGCCGCCTGCGTCAGGGTGGCGTCGTCGGGAACGGAGTTCACAGCAGAGGTGAACTTCTGTTGGGCAGCTTTAACGGCATCCACCCGATCTTTGGCCGCGTCGCTGGCCGCGTTGACCAGATCGTCGTAGCTCTTCCGCACCTGATCACGGGCCGCCTGGATCTGGCCGATCGTGGCGCCTGGCTTGAGGGAGTCCTTGAAATTCGTCAGGGCTGTTGAAAAGCCAGTGGCCGCAGCGCAAACCGGTGAAACGCTCGCCGTCGGGCTCGCGCTGGGGCTGCTGCTGGGTCCCGAGGTGGCGCAGCCGGCGAGCAGCGCAACCGCCGCCCCGAGCGCAGACATTCGCGCGAGGACTGGTTTTGGTGTCGACATTGGACTCACCTCTCCATGGGCTTTCGCCTGGCAGCCCAATCACTGGCAGGTACCACCAGTGTTGGGTGAGGGGCCCGCTTGCGCGTCACCCGCCGCGGGTGATCCTTTCACGCCGCTCCCCATGCCAGGCACGCCGCTGACCAGCGGGGACGCGACGCCGGAACTATCGAACACGGGTGGGACCCCATTACCTCCCACTCCGCGGCCCGAATCACCCCGGGGTGATGATGTGCCCGCTCCGTCGCCGTGATGGACTGCAGTCCACAACTGAGGGAGGATGCCATGTGTCGTTGGCTAGCGTATTCGGGTTCGCCGGTGCAACTGGAGGAGCTGTTGTACAAACCGACCAACTCGCTCGTGATGCAGAGCAAGCACGCTCGAATGGGCGTTGAAACCACCAACGGGGACGGCTTCGGCGTGGGCTGGTACGGATCCGCGCCGTATCCCGGGTTGTTCCACAGCACGGAGCCCGCGTGGAATGACCGCAACCTCCGCGAGTTGTCGGCCCAGGCGTCGGCCGGCCGGGTCTTCGCGCACATTCGGGCCTCGACCGGATCGGCGGTCCAACAGACCAACTGCCATCCATTCCGCCACGGCAGCTGGCTGTGGATGCACAACGGACTCATCCGGGAGTTCCCGACGGTGAAGCGCGACTTGGCCATGGCCGTTGAGCCATCGCTCTTTCCGCTGATCGAGGGAGCCACGGACTCAGAGCTCTTCTTCTTCCTCGCCCTGACCTTCGGGCTGGAGCAGGACCCCAGGGCGGCCGTAGCTGCCGCGGTTGGACTGATTGAAGACGTCGGCCGGCGCCACGGGATCGAGCAGCCAATCCAGATGACAGTGGCCACGACCGACGGCGACACCACCTGGGCGTTCCGCTACTCGAGTGAACGGCAGTCCCGGTCGCTGTTCCACAGCACCGACGTCGCGACCCTTCGCGTCCAGTACCCGGAGAACCCGTTGCTTCATGACCTGGCGGACAACGCGCGCCTGGTCGTCTCCGAACCGCTGGGGGATCTCCGCGGGGCGTGGCGGGAAGTACCCGAAGCCACCTGCGTGGTGGTGCACGGCGCCGGCGAGGACCTGTTCCCGTTCACGCCGACCGCCCCCTAGTGCCGGCGGCTGCGGCCCCCTCAGGGTCTGCGGCGGGTGCCGCTGCCGCGCAGCACCGGCTGGCGCGGCGCTAACTGGTGGTCCGGTCCCGCCGGTCCTTCACGCGCCGGTTCCTCCGGCGTCGGGCGCCCGGGGGATGGGAGTCGTGGGATACGTGTCATCGGGAGGGCCGCCCGCCGTGACCGGCTCACCGGTTGGCTCGGTGCCGGACTCGACACTGGACTCACCGCCGGGCTCGACGCCCGGCTCGCCTCCGGGTTCGGCGCCCGGCACGCCGGCTACGGCCGGCCGGCACAGCAGTTCGACCACGAGAATGACCAGCACGGCCAGGACGGCCGTCCAGATTGCGACGGCCGCCGTCGGGTCCTGCCAAAAGATCAGCACCAGCACAGCGATGCCGACGACGGTGGCTTCGATGATCCGCCGGTACCGGGCCAACCAGAGCTGCCATGGCTTGGCCTGGCCGCCGCCGATCTTGCCGGTGATGTAGTCGCCCGCCGTCGCCAGGCCGTGCCGGACATACTCCGCGGGACGCGAGTGGCCGCCCAGAAATGCTGCCAGGGCGATCAGCAGTCCGACGACGAAGACAAGGCGCAGGCTGGTGCGCAGCGGTACCAAGAGCGCCTCGACCAGGCTTTCTGCCGCCGCTGGGGAGACAGCACTCGTCGGAATCGAGTTCAGGACGTAGCTTCGCCCGATCACAAGGGACAGCGCCAGCACCGCCATCGACACCGCCACGGCCAACCCCACGCCGCTCGTCGTGCTCCGTCTCCGGCCCCGGGGGGCAACGGCAATGGCGCCCACGGCGCTGAGCACCGTCAGCCACGCCAGTATTGGGCCGAGTCGGTCCAGGGTCCGGATGGTTTCCGTGGCACGGACCAGTTCAGGCGACTGGAACAGGGCGATCTGCGCGTCAACTTCCGGGATCCTCGAGGCGATATCCACCCCTTGCTGGACAAGGAGAGTCTTGACCCGGGCGATGATCTCTTTCGTGGAAATCGACACCGTGCCGTTCTCATCAATACTGACCGTGCCTCCCGTACTTCCCGTGGCAAGGTTGACCAGCCCCTGGTGCGCGACCCGGTTCACCTGGATCCAAAGGTCCTGGAACTGCGGTGTCGCAACGAATCTGGCAACGGCGGTATGGATGAGCGTTTTGGTCTGCTCCGCTAGCATCGGGGCCAGCCCGGTGAGCACGGCCGCCACGCGGGGCGCCGTTTTAGCGAGCTCGTTCAGGGCATCGCGCGTGATGGTCTGGAAATCCACTGCGTCGGTGATCTGTTGGGTGACCTTGTCGGCGATTTCGGCCTGGATCGCAGGGTCCGAGGCCAACGGTGCGACGGTGGCGACGTAGTGATCGGTGTCGATGACTTCGCTGCGCAGGTAAAGGGCCGGAACTGTCGAGAAGGCCAACAGGCCAGTGATAACCACCAGCACGATTGCCACAATGCGCCGGGCCAGCCCCGTATGCCGCACGGCCGGCCTCGGCGGGGCCTTGCGGGCAGTGTCCCGTTCCTTCTGGAGACGGGCGACTTCGGCCCGTAACCGCAGAATTTCTTCCTGTTCCGGGCTAGCGGGGCCAGCGGGCTGATCGTTCAGCGACATGAGGGGATCCGCCTTAGCTTGTGTTCCGCGGCTGGGCATTTCACGGCTATTTTCATTGTTCACTCGGCGTGCCGGTCCAGCCCCACCCACACAGGGTGATCTGTCACGCCGGGGAAGGGCCCGCCACGGCCGTCCCTACGGGCTGGACGCCGCGCGTCGGACGTGCAGAGTGGCGCACCGAATCCCGGCACTGCCCGCGAAATTTCAGCCGGCCGGCCCGCTGTCATCCGTTTTGGGTGATGACGGCGGCGGATTCAGGATTCGCCGCCCAGACGCCGCCCGGCCGCGAAGAACGCGACTTTTGCGATCAATAGGAGTGCACCTAAATCGGCAATCATTTGGACGGACACGACACCCCTCGCCAGCTGGCTTACCGGCGTAATATCCCCGAACCCGACGGTGGCAAACGTGGAAGTGGTGAAGTAAAGGGCATCAGTTCGGCTCAGGGGCTCGCTAAACGCCGCCGCAGATGTGATCGACATTGATGTGTAAAGGAGCGCGAAGAGACACAAAAACATCAACAGGGTTTCGGCGACAGCCGCGGCCGCCCGAACCCTCGGAATATGCGCCACGAGTATCAGCCGCAATTGAATTGCCAGGACTGCGAAAAAGACCAGCACGACACCCGCCAGGCGGATCCAGGCGGCCGCGGGATCGGCGTCATTGAATCCCCCGACGGGAATAAAGAAATACAGGGCGAGGACCACAACCGAAAATGCGACGAGACGTGCAATCGCGAAAATAATGACCCGCCTGCGGTCGGCCTTGTCGAGGTCATGAAGGAAAATCGGGTCTGTCGGGCTGCCGTGCTTCATAGGCATGACTGATGATACAGCCGGGCACCCAATTCGTGCCGTGCCGCAATCGGGTCGTCCTAATCGCCGTATTGTCGCGCTATGGAGCGGCGCACAAGGGGTCTTTGCGCCCTGTTGGTGCCCTTTTGCCCCCACCTAGCATGTGGAATGTGAGAGATAGGCTAGAAACCGAATGGATACCGGGCCCACAGTTCAAGATCCGCCCGCCTGTGCGCGGTCTCGGAGCGCTGGAGCGTCCACGTCTGGAAAGCGCCCTGTCCGCGGCCGCAGATTCGCACCGCCTGACCCTCGTTGCGGCCCCGGCCGGCTACGGCAAGTCCACGTTCCTGGGTGATTGGGTCCGCAAGTGCGCTCTGCCGTGCGCATGGCTGTCACTTGACCGGTTCGACACGCAGCCCGCGCGGCTCTTTCACGGTGTCGTTGGGGCGATCCAGTCCGCGGCGAGCAAACTGCCGTTGCCCGGAACCGACGCCCTCCTGGCTCTTGACCCGAGCCTTGCCCATGACCGGGCGGCTTCCTACGACCTTCTCCTCGGGGCACTCGAGCACCTCACCGAACCGATTGTCCTGGTGATCGATGACGTCCATTTGGCCGGACCTGGGCTTGCGAACGGAATCGTCGGGGTGCTCGCAGCATCGGCACCCCCCTCACTGCGGCTGGTCCTCTCGGGACGCGGCCATACGTCCATCCAGCTCGAAAGATTCCGGTACGGCGAGGGACTGGGTGAACTTCGCGCCGCCGAACTGGCCTTCACGCGGGAGGAAGTTGCCCAGTTCGCCAGTGCGCTGGGACAGGATCAAACGTTCGACGCCGGGTCGCTCTGGAAGATGACTGCCGGCTGGCCTGTGGCAGTCCACGCCAGCCTGGTCACGTTGGCGCAGGCGCGCAACGTGCCGCTTGCAACGCCAGGCTCCGCGCCGACGCACGTCCCGCTCGCCGACTACGTCGCAGAAGAGATCCTCGACCAGATCGAACCGTCGCTGGCCGAATTCATTCTCAGGGCCACTGCCAGCGACTGGCTCGGCCGCCGGCTCGCCGTCGAACTCGAAGGCCGTCCCCGCGGCGGCGTGCTGCTTGAGGAATGCCTCCGTAACGGGCTCTTCATCGAGGAGCACGAATACCGTGCGGGCGAATCGATGTTCCGGTGGCATTCCCTCTTCGCGGCGCAGTGCCGGCGCATCCTGCAGCGGCGCGACCCTCTGCTCGCCGAGCGTCTGCACCGCGTGGCGGCGAGGTACTACCAGGACGTCGACGTCGTCGAGGGCGTCGCCCAGGCGCTGCAAGGAAGCGCACCCCGGCAAGCCGTGATTTCCCTCGGCGCCCATTGGCTCGAATTCCTGCTCGGAAACGACGTGCAGACCCTTGAACGGCTGTGCCTGGATCTCCCCGCACCGTGGGGCGAGGATCCGGAGATCCTGATGATCCGTTCGGTCTGCCGTGCCCTTTCCGGCGACGGCACCGCCGCAGCCGAGCTCACCGACCGGGCGCTGTCGCGGACCTTCGCGCTGGACGCAATTCGACGCCGGAGACTGGAGAGTTACCGGGCGCTCTACGAGCCGCTGCCTGCCGACGGCCGCCTGGACCCGCACACCGAGACGGACGACGGCCAGTCGACGACGGACATTTCAGGCGATGGGCGCTCCAGCTCCTTCTCGACAGGACTCTTCCTGCTGGCCCAGGCAGAGTTCCGGCTGCACCGCACCGGCGAACTTGCGACGGCGCTGCTCCAGGCAACGGCGGCCACCGGCAACCCGGAACAGCTGGAAGCCGTGGAAATCTGCGCCCAGGCCGAGCTCGCATTGGCTCACGCCATCGCCGGTAACCTCGCGAG
>Ga0105243_10003733_pt1 | contig 12212 bp, 7 predicted proteins | sample KBSM34metaG_FD_81525 | JGI IMG/M metagenome (GOLD analysis project Ga0105243, IMG submission 81525) | Miscanthus rhizosphere microbial communities from Kellogg Biological Station, Michigan, USA - KBS M3-4 metaG | ecosystem: Host-associated > Plants > Roots > Rhizosphere > Soil | place: Michigan...
AACAGATAATCCTGGACCACAGCGCGCAAAGTCACGTTCGGACTGAATCGCTGCGGCGTTTCGAGAGCCATCTGTGCGAGCTCTTCTGCGGTGTATTCACGTTCGTCTTCTTTCGCCTTGTACTTTCCATTCTCGACACGTGTAACTGCGTGGCGTTCCCCGTTCTCGTCATGAAGAAACAGCGGGAAAGAATTCGCGGTGGCGAGGACCTGCGCGTGATATCCGGCGCTCACAAGTTCGCTGCTGCGCTGCTCGATTGCCGCGGCGATCTCCGGCGCACGACGCGCGGCTTCGGAATAGAGCGGCGCGGCGAGTCGTTTCAGTTCGGCGTCCAATGGATCGAGGAAAATCAGACCATAACGCCCGAGCAGCGACGTCATCATTATCCCGAAGCATTCAGCGAAGCCACGACCAGGCTGCCAGGCGCTCTTCACCAGCGACTTGATGTCTTCGGCAAACTCGGAATTCGGTAACAACTCGAAAAGCTGGTCCACTACAGCATCGATCGATTCGTCAGTAATGACGTGGCCGACTGGCTGTCCTTCACGGTGCCATGAGCTGGAGACTTCGACATTCTTTAGCTGGCAGTCACGACCGATAAACTCTGCTTTTGCAACTTCCGCGAAATCGCCGTCTTCAGAAGCCATCCAAAAGACTGGCACCGCCTTGGTGCCGCGTTGGCTTAGACAGCCGGCCAGTTTCACTGCCGAGAGCGCTTTGTAGATTGTGTAGAGTGGACCAGTAAACAGACCTGCCTGCTGACCGGAGACAACCGCGATCGTGTCTGACTCACGCAGTAGCTCGATGTTCTTGAGCGTTGCCTCACCTGCTCCCCAGCGTTGATTCATCGCGGCGAGCCCGTTACAGACTGCGTCTCGATCGACTCGATAAGCCGCGAGCACTTCGGGCGCACGTTGTGGTAATTCGTGATGAAAGCGAACTGCTGAAGGATAAAAACGACGAAGCGCGACGGGATCTTTCAGGTATTCGAGAAATAGAGGCGTCTGCTGCGGGACTTGATCGAAGGGAAGAGTCTCGACGCGCAGTCCCGACTCTTCAGGGGTGCTATAACAAGCGGGTTCGGCAGTACTCAAGTGGTTCAGGCTCCTGTGCGCTCATTCTACAGGTCTCCTGCGAACTGGCAAAACATCCGTGGCTCGGAGTAACTGTGCAATCTCATTGCGGGCGGTTTCGTCAGGGGCACGTAAGGGTGCACGCACCGAACCGCCACGAAATCCCGCGAGGTCGAGCGCGGCTTTCAGACCGCCGATTCCGAAGCGAGTGGTGACGGCGGCGGCGAGCGGCGTTAGCGTCGATTGCAGAATCGCGGCGCGCTCTTCCTCGCCGGCTTTGAAAGCGTTGTAGATTTCCACGCAGACCTCGGGCACCACACAGCCGACAGCGAGTATCCCACCCGTGGCTCCGGCGCGTAGAGCATCGAGCAAGACAGTTCCATTACCGGTCATGACGGCGAAGTCATTTGGACACAGGCTGACCGTCTTACTAAATCCGGCAATGTCGTTGGAGCTGTCTTTCACGCCGATGATGTTTGCGTGTTCACTGAGTCGTGCGACGGTTTCGGGTTCGATCTTGATGCCGGTGAGCGGTGGCATGCTGTAGAGCAACACCGGGACTGGCGACTCGTCTGCAACGGCCGTGTAGAAGTTGATCAGTGTCTCCTGAGTGATTGCTGTGCGATAGAAAAACGGCGTGATAACGAGGACTGCATCAGCTCCTGCTTGAGCGGCATGCTTGATTTCTTTGATCGTGCCGATAGTGCTCTGCTGTCCTGCGCCGACGATGAAGATGGAGTCGCTCGGTGTAGCCGCGCGTGAAATTTCGATCGTCTCGAGGTACTCACGCTCGTCGAGATGTACACGCTCGCCGGTGGAGCCGAGGACGACAAATCCGATCACGCCCTTTGCGGTCCACGCTTGTATGTTCGAACTAATCGCGCCCGCCGAGATCCTTCCCTCCGCATCGAACGGCGTCGTCGTCGGCAGCAAAATCCCTTTCAAATCCATAGCCATAAATTAATCAGATACCATGGGACGAACTGTAGGGGCGGCCCTCCGTGGCCGCCCGGCGTTATTGCCGAGTCTTACGTCACACGGCCCGTCGGTATGTTGTGATCTCTAGAGATCGAGTTCCACGCCGGGCGGCCACGGAGGGCCGCCCCTACAGTACGTTCCGTGGCGCCAGTAATCCCGGCGGGTCTAATAGAACAGATCCCTGATCCCGATCGCAAAGAAGAGATTGCCGCGGCCTTCGCCGGGGCCGCGCTTTACATTGAACGCGTAACCGAGCGTGAAGTGCGCAGTCGTGGCGAGCTCCAGACGAACACCGGCGCCTGGTCCATAACGCGTGCCGCCGATCGATCCGCTGCGCGATCCAATCCTCGCAACGTCAAACACAAACACCGGACTAATCGAATAGATGTTCACATCCTTGAACAGCGTATTAAGCGAGCGACGAGTGAACGCCATGTCAGCACTCGCTTTCTTCTCTGACTTCGCCTGGTCGATTTGGTTGAATTCGGCTGTCAACGCTTGTCGCAAAGTTTCAACTCGCGTCGTTGCCGCTCGCAGCGTTTCGTCCTGCAGCGCGCCATTCAAATCACGCTCGCAGGCCGTCTTCACTTTCAACAAGTCACTATCGTCCGGATCGAGCACTGAAGCAATCGAACTATACTGATCACCCGCGGTCGGGTTGATCGCCTGGTTCATTCGCCTCAGTCCGACATTGACGGCCCGTGTGCACGCCTTGAACAGATCGGCAAACTGGTCCGCGCGTGCCGCCTGCGCATTCGTTACGACAGTCTTCAAATCCGTCATCGCCGTTTGGGCTGGAGGCAGTTGCGAAACTACGTTCTGGTAGTGGGGGTCTTTGGACGAGTAATAATTTTGCAGCGTACTGGTCACAGTTGTAATCGCACCATCGAGCTCCGATTTGAAATCATCATCGGTAGTTAGCTCTTCGGGCACGAGCGTCTGGCGCCAGATACCGTAAGCCGCCGTGAAGTTGTAACTGAAGAAATCCTTGCCGCCCGCGCCATCAGTGGTTTGAAAAAACTTGCTGCCCGGAATGGCGCGAATCACAGGATTGGCACGAATCTCCCAGTCGTCACTACCGATCAGAAACTCCTCGTTGTTGCCGCCAAAAAACCGCTCCGGCAAAGGAACTCTACCGGGTATCTGAAGTCGACCCGCGGTGAAATGAGATTCGAGATCGAGGAGATGATGGTTGCCGAACGAATACCAGAATTGGTGTCGCGCATCGACGATATGTTTACGCCAATCGATGCGCGCGGCTGGTCCAACCGATCCCAACTCGAGCGCGTGAGTCGCCGAGAAGATGTTATGCGCGAATCGCGAATCGACCGCGCCGTAGAGTTTCACCGTGCCGAAGCCTGCATTGAGCACGGTGTTCGGCGGCAGTATCAAACTACCGGCTTCAGTCTGACGATTCCCGCCATCGACCGCGGCACCGAAACGAAGACTCAGATTCCCACCCGCTAACGGCTTCGACACACCTGAGAAATGCGCGATCAAGTGTCCGCCTTTGATGTTTCCGGCGCCTGTCGGGAGTGAATAGTGCGAGAAGTTGAGCAGCCACGAAGCGTGCGCGAGCCAGCCCGGTGCTTCGACGTCCGAATCGTACGTTCCCTCGAGCGCGCCGGAAATGTTGTGCATGCGCGACGAAGCTTCGCCTTTGATGACGGCCGATTTGAAAGGCAGTCCAAAGAACCTGCGCGGCGTGTATTCGAAGCGCGCGCCACCGGAAAGAAGATTGGTGAAGTCGTAACCAGCATTCGGAGTGAAGTGAAACGGGCTGGCGTCTTTTGTCTCGACGGTAGTTTGTCCAGCAGCTGTTTGTGGAGTCTCGCGCTCTTTTACTCGCGCCTCCGGACGTGCGCTCAAGACGGGCATGATCTGCGTCGAGTAAATACCGTAGATGAGATCGACTCCACCGTCGGTGCAGTTTGCAACACTCACGATTTCGACTCGCAGTTTGACGCGGGCGTCGCTCGTGTCGGGCAGGAAGTTTTCGTTTTCGATGATGTCGAGAGCTTTGCCGGAAGCGTCGGTGTAGGTGAATGGCTTGTCTTTAATGAGCGCTGTGATCTGATCGGCGGCGCGACGTTGTCTCGCCTTCACCCACGGGAGGAAAGCGAACGGATCGCTGATGCGAATGCTTCTGACTTTAAGGCCCGCCTGCTCGAGATCGATTCCCTCGCACGAACCGGCGGCTTGTTTTTCCTCGACGACTTTGCGGAGCGCTGCCTTGGCTTTGTTTTTTGCTGCGGCAAGATCGATCAGATCGAATTCTTCCTGAATGTTTTGTGTGAGCGATTGTAGACGACCAGAAGACAGATCCGTCACACACGCCAGAACCTTCGCTAAACGGTTCTCGTCGTCTTCGCCGGGTATTGTGACCAGTGCGCGAATCAGCCCGTATTGAGGTTGTTCTGAAGATTGGATCGCGCTTGTGGTGCGGCGCAGTGCGATTTCGATCGGGCTTGAACAGGATTGTCCCGCGGCCACCTTCAAATCGTTCAGTGCGGATTGCAGTGAAGGAAGTTGCGCGACGATCCGTGCGTAATGCGGATCCCTGGTGGCGTAGTAGTTCTGAAGATTGCCAAGCTCCGTAACTTCGATGGCGCGCTCGTCCTGGGCGAAGCAGGGCTGCGCGCTGATAACGATGAGTAAGAGACAAAGTTCTCCCGCGAAGACGCAACGACGCAACGTCAATCTAATGTTTTTCTTTTTCACCTTAGCTTTTCGCGGGACACTTGGACAGGGTCAGTACCACCTCGCGGTAGCGGGTGGGTGCATGCGCAGCGTTTTTGGATTGGAGCCTACGGCGTACCCACCCGCTACCGCGAGGTGGTACTGACTGTGTCCAAGAACGGCCCATGTTTTTGACGTAAAGCTACTTCTTCTTCAGTGTGTTCTGTACTGTCTCCTGAGCATCTTCCGGGTCAATCTCACCAGCCTCAGCGGCCTTTGCGTCTTCGGCTGCCGGTCCGAGCGCGTGAGCACTCTGTCCGGCCGTGAGACCCTTTGCGGCTTTTTCTGCTTTCGCATTAAGAGCCTTGTCGACCTCGACATCCAACGAAACGATTGGATCGCCAAAAGGATCGCTCTTCTTGGCACGTTCAAATAACTGGAAATTGATGGTCCACTTAACAACGTTCCCTGCCGTCGCATCCTTCTCGAGCCCGAAGATAACTCTTCGCAGCCCGTTTGGAGTATTCAACTGAAAGTTGACTTTTAGTTTGATCACCGTTGCCGTTGTCGCCATTACTCACTCCTTATCCAACTAAAAATTAAGACTTAAACTCCGTGTTCGAAACATCACTCCCGGGGCTGCCCGGCTCCGCTTTGTGTCTCGACATTTTGTGTTGCACTCTTCTGCCTGAGCAAATTCTTGATGCCGAAGAGCGACTCCAACGCGTCCTGCCAGAACGGCGCGCCGACACTTAATAACATGACCATGACGGCCCAACCAACGATTGTGATGATGTTGTCCTTTCGACTCTCCCACCACTCCTCTCCGCTTTGCGCGTGCCAACTGGAAATCTCGTTGCCGTCCTTTAATTCTTTCGTGAGCTTGAAGCCGCCCCAACTGTGGTTGCCGTTGTCGTCCGGCCACGGTCTGGTCCAACCGCCCGTGCTCCAGATGAATGCCCGCAGTTCTTCAGAACTCAGCGGTTTGAAACCAAAACTTTCGTAAGTGCCGACTAGCGAGTCGATGTCCTGAAGATCTTTTTTCAACTCGGCTACTGTGTTCGGTGTCGGCGTCGGAGAAGCGTTAGAACTGGACGATGTTCTCGGTTGCGCTGTTGGAGTTCCAGTGGGGTTTGGACTGTTATCCTTCACCAGGTCTTCACCAGCGTCAACCAGCATGTTCCGCTGAATCTCATTCCTGGAAAGACTCTTGTAAACCTGAAAGAAGTTTGCGTTCAGCAGAATCACGACGATGATGCTGATGACGATGGAAATCGTCCGCATGTGACGCGTGTAACGTTCGTCGAAACTCTGCGTGACCGTGTCGAACCAGAGCTCGACCTGATCGATCTTGTTGCGCAGCGGTGAAATCGCATCCACAAACTTCTGACTCAGGTCGCCAATCAGTTTTGAGACTTGAGCGAGCTCGCCCGAGATCTTCTGCAGGGCTGCAACTTCACCCGGGGAGGTTGTGGCCGCTGTTTCCCTCGTGATTGCCTCCTGAGCTTCGTCCAGCAGATTGAGCAAACCATGAACGTCGATTTGTCCGAGTCGCAGCAAGTCGGCAAACAGAACTTTTGGTTTGACCTGTTGGCCATCGAGGATCGACTCGACGTTGTTGAAGATCGGCGCGAGAATGGACCGAATCTCGGCAATTTTCGTGCTGGCTGAGCCACGCAACATTGGGTCGTTGGTGATGTCTTCAATCGCCTGTCGCAGGTCTTTGATTTGATCGCAGAGCAATTGAAACTTCGGCACGTAGTCAGGGAAAAAGTCTTCCGATTCGAGTTTTCCCATGACTTTGAAGAGATCGTTTTTGGAGAGCGAGTCGAGCACGGCGTTTCCAAACAGAGTCTGCCGTCCGATGCTCTTGAACTGCTCCGTGACTTTGTCTTTGAAAACTTCGGCGGGCGTCGTGACAGCAGCCTTCTTCCTTCCCACCCAGCTCTTTATTGTCAACCAAACGTTGGATAAGACGGGGGTTGAAGGTGTGGTTTCGACTGGAGCGCCGACAACCTGTTCGTAAAGATCCTTTAATGAGTCTTCAATCTGGCGCGACTTGAGTTTCAGGATCTTCTTCAGCAGCGTTTGAATCGATTGCACCAGCAGGCTCAGAACCAGCAGCACAACCACGAGGGCGATGATGGTGTTGAGGATACCCAGATTCATAAGAGCTCCTTTTGGGGGAAAGTTGCACTCGACAATGCGAAGCAGCTCATTGGGTAAAGCTTGCGAACGAGGTGTAAATGGAAATGAAAGGCTAAACTGCGACTGCGCCGCTACGATATTAGATTTGGATCATTTGTTCAATAATCAAGTTTCACGCAAAGACGCAAAGTTCGCGCGAGTCGCAAAAAGAGCAGGAAAATTTCTTTGCGCCTTCACGTGAACTTTGCGTCTTTGCGTGAAACTGCTTTAATTTCAAACCATGCGTCCATATAGATTTCTACAGTTCGACGTTTTCACTGACCGCAAGTTTTGTGGCAATCCGTTGGCGGTCTTTCCGGAAGCTGAAGGAATCACCGACGAGCAGATGATGAAGATCGCTCGTGAGATGAACCTGTCGGAAACAGTCTTCGTGCTGAAACCGGAATCGGATGAGGTGCTTCGCCGCCTGCGCATCTTCACGCCTATGCGCGAGATTCCGTTCGCGGGTCATCCGATTGTCGGCACGTGGACTGCGCTCGCGCAGGAAGGTGTTGTCCCGCTTCCCGAAGGCGGAAACGGGTGGCAACGCATCTTTCACGAGGTTGGCATTGGAATTTTGCCGGTTGATATCGAATTTAAGGACGGGAAGCCGGTTCAAGTGGAGATGACTCAGGGGACTTTCAACATCATTCACGAGATCGACGACGCACACGAACAGGCTGAAGTCGCGCGTGCGCTCGGACTCGCGCGTGAGGATCTTGATGAGAGTCTTCCGATTCAAGTGATCACCACCGGGCTGTCGTGTCTGGCGGTTCCGATTCGTTCACTCGCAGACTTGCGCGACATTCGTGTTGACGCAACACTGCTGGCTGATGTTTACCAGCGTCACGGGGGCACGGGATGTCACGCGTTCACACGCGAGCCGATCGAAGTCGGCGCGTCTCGCGCACACGCGCGCTTCTTCGCTCCGGCAGATAACATCCCGGAAGATCCGGCGACAGGCAGTGCGTGCGGAGCACTGGGCGGTTACCTCGTGCATCACGGCGGCTTGTCTTTGGAGCCGGAGAATGGCCGGTATAAATTCGTTATCGAGCAGGGCGACTTCATTCACCGGCCGAGCCGGATCAATCTCGACGTGAAGGGGCAACCGGGCAAGGTTGAAGAAGTGAAGGTTGGCGGGCCGGCAGTGCTTGTGGCCAGAGGGGAAGTATTTGTCGAATAGGTCCTATAGGACCTATATGACCTATGTTAGATCTGATCATCATTGGTGCTGGCCCCGCGGGTCTCTCAGCTGCTGAAGCGGCAGTCGAGGCGGGGCTCGATTATCTCGTCATCGAAAAAGGAACGATCGCCAATACGATCCGGCAGTATCCGGTGGGCCGCGCGATGTTCTCCACTCCGAACGAGGTGGAGATGCACGAGGGCACGTTGAAGCCTGTGCGTGAGAAGCCCACGCGCGAAGAGATGCTGTCGCATTACATTCACTTCGTGCTCGACCTCGATCTGCGCATCAACACCGCTGAGAAGGTTATTTCCGTAAACGGGAACATACACGAGGGTTTCGCTATCAAAACAGATGCGTCTGAATACAAAGCTCGGCGTGTGTTGTTTGCTATCGGCGCGATGGAGAAACCGCGCCACCTGAACATTCCCGGCGAAGATCTTCCAAAAGTTCATCATCTGTTTGTTGAACCATACGCCTTCGTGCGGAAAGACGCGCTCGTAGTCGGTGGTGGGAATAGCGCCGCGGAAGCAGCATTGTTCCTCTCCGAAGAAGGCGCTCGCACGACGTTAGCCATCTGGCGCGAAGACTGGGAGAACCGCGACCCGAAAGCGGGTGCGATGAAGCACTGGGTGCGGACGCCGCTCGAAGCCGAAGTCGAAGCAGGCCGCCTCAAGGTCGTGCTTTACAAACACGTTGACGAGATGAGGGAAACCGAAGTGACGTTAACAACGGAGACAGGCGAGTCGCTGACGATCCCGAACGATGTTGTTTTTGTACTTGTCGGCAGTGACGCCGATCTCACGTTGTTGAAACAGCTCGGCGTGCAAACTGAAGCTGGCAAGCTCGCGGAAGTGCCGGTTTATGATCCGGAAACTTTCGAGACGAACGTGCGTGGTATTTATGTCGCCGGGCACTTCACGCACGCTCGTCATATAAAAGCCGCGATCGATGTGCCGCGTCGAATAGTTCCCCTCATCGCGCGAGAATTAAAAAGTAAATCTTGAAAAGGAGATGCTATGAAGCGCGTCGTGCTGGTTGTTTGTATTCTGCTCTGCCTGCCGTTTGTAATCAACGCGCAGAAAAAACCGGCCGTCGCAACCTCTTCACTCTGCACCAGGGACAATGCACTCGATACTACGAAGCAGCAGATCCTCTTCACACGCACGTTCGACAATCAAGTACATCGCATTGCGGTGCTACTCCGCGCCGCCGATCTGTTGTGGCCCCACGATCAAGAGAAAGCTCTCGCGACCTTCATGGAAGCTTTCGATCTCGCCGTCCAGAACTTCAAAGAGAACGGCGACGTCGTCACTCGCACTTCAAAGAGCGAGTTCGCAGCTCTTATCCCACTACCGGATCAGCGATTCATGGTAATGACCGCACTCGCAAAACGCGATCCGGCGCGCGCACGAAAATTGTCGGAGCAAATACTCCAGGACGACGCCCGAGAGACGGCCGATAAAGCGGCTGCCGGCAATCAAACACAAACTGGAGCTGCCGAAAAGTTGTTGTCACTTGCTCGCGGGCTGGTTCCGGATGACGTGAATACAGCAGTGAGCTTCGCTCGCCAGAGTCTTCGCTATCCAGCGACGCTGAATTTGCCGGCCTTCATTTATCACGTCGCGAAAACAAACAGGCAGGCAGCCGATCAGCTTTACGTTGAAGCCCTCGCAGCTTACGGGGCGAAGCCGATGGATCAGTTTCTTTACCTCTCTGCATATCCTTTTGGAAACACACGTGACGCCGGCGACATGCCTGCTTACACCGTGTATTCAGTCCCGGAAGGTTACGTGCCGAGCCCTTCGTTGCAGCGACAGTTCATGCAGATCCTTTTGGCGCGAAGCGAAGCGGCACTCGCAACTGCAGTCGAGCGGAAATCAAGCTACGAGTATCCGGATCAAGCACAAATGTGGCTCGCTCTCACGAGGCTCGAAAAACAGGTGCAGGACAATCTCCCCGATCTCGCAGACGCGACTGCGCGCGCAAAGGAGAGACTCTTCGCGGCGTTAGACCAGAGTATGCAGCAGGGTGTCACGAAAGAGATTTCCTCGGACAACCCGCCGGCGCAGTCGTTTGACGAGCAAATTGAGGCAGCGGAGAAACAGAAGGATGTCGGCCGGAGAGATCAGCTACTGACGTTCGCTGTAACCCGAGCGTCGAAGGATGTGCCTCTCGAGAAAGTTCTCAGCGTGATCGATAAGATCTCCGAAGCGAGCATCCGCGAGCCACTTCTCAACTGGTATTACTATTTCAATGCGCAGTCACTGATCGCGAGTAAAGATTTGGGCGAGGCGAGAAAGTTCGCGGCCAAGGTCACTGAACTGGACCAGCGTGCTTATCTGTTCACGCGTATCGCGGAGGAGTCGCTCAAACAAACTGAAGACCAGGCCGAAGCGCGCGACATACTCAATGAGATTTCACAAGCCATTGGTAAAGCGCCAAAGACGATCGTCACCGCGCGTGCGTTACTGGCGTTGGCTTATCTTTACGCAAAGATTGATGTGAATCGCGGCATTGAAGAGTTGGGGAACGCAGTCAGGACAATCAATGCGCTGGAGTCGCCTGATTTTTCACAGCAGTTTGTGATTATGAAGATCGAGGGGAAGACGTTTGGAAGTTTTGCTTCGTTCTCGACTCCGGGTTTCAATCCTGAGAACGCATTTCGCGAGATCGGCAAACTCGATTTCGATGGCAGCCTCATTCAGGCCACGACGTTCACGGACAAGTCATTACGAGCCCTAACAACACTCGCCGTCATCGAACCTTGTTTCTTGCCACAAAAAGGCACAAAAAGCACAAGAAAGAGTTTTTGATTTTAATCGGTGACTTCACTCTTCCGGCGGGCTACTCCGGTCTTGTAAGCTGCGGCTTCGACTTCGCGTGCGACTGCCTCTGCAACTCGTTTGTCGAAAACTGAAGGAATAATGTACTCGGGATGCAACTCAGCGTCGGTGATGATCCCTGCAATTGCACTAGAGGCCGCGAGCTTCATCTCTTCATTGATGCGTGAGGCGCGGCAAGCAAGTGCGCCGCGAAAGATGCCGGGAAAACTCAGCACGTTGTTGATCTGGTTCGGGTAGTCTGATCTTCCTGTGGCCATCACGGCGACATACGGAGCAGCGTCCTCCGGCATGATCTCAGGAGTCGGATTCGCCATTGCGAAGACGATTGGCTTGTCGGCCATGTGCTTCACGTCTTCCTCATTGATCACACCGGGTACTGACAAGCCGAAAAACACATCCGCACCCTTGATGACGTCGTGAACAGTTCCCTGCTCCTCATGCGGGTTTGTGTTCTGCGCGTACCAGTCTTTCATCCAATTCATGTTCTCGCGACGACCACGATAGAGCGCGCCCGTTTGATCGCAACCGACGATATTCTTTACGCCCGCAGCCATGATGATCTTCGTACACGCAACACCTGCGGCTCCCACTCCATTGACGACGACTTTGACCTCTTCCATCTTCTTGCCAACGTATTTGAGCGCATTGATCAGCGCGGCTAGCACGACGACCGCTGTACCGTGCTGATCGTCGTGGAATACAGGAATGTCGAGTTCTTCTCTGAGTCGCTCCTCGATTTGGAAACAGCGTGGCGCCGAGATGTCTTCGAGGTTGATCCCACCAAACACGGTCGAGATTGCTTTCACGGTGCGCACGATCTCGTCCGGATCTTTTGTGTTGAGACAGATCGGAAACGCATCGACGCCGGCGAATTCCTTGAACAGCATCGCCTTCCCTTCCATCACCGGCAGCGCCGCCGCTGGTCCAATATCACCGAGACCGAGAACCGCTGTTCCGTCAGTTACGATCGCGACTGTATTTCTTTTGATCGTGAGAGTGAAGACTTTTTCCGGTTCCTGGTAAATCGCCTCGCAGATACGCGCGACACCTGGCGTGTAAGCCATTGAAAGATCGGCGCGAGTTTTCAGAGGCACTTTGGGAACGACCTCAATCTTGCCGCCCAGGTGCATCAGGAAAGTCGGATCCGAAACCTGAAGAAGCTCGACGCCATCGACGTCTTTGACTGCTTCGACTATCTGTTCGCCGTGTTTACTCGAGATTGAGCTGACAGTGATATCGCGGATGATGAAGTCGTTTCCGACTGTG
>Ga0105243_10003734_pt1 | contig 12211 bp, 11 predicted proteins | sample KBSM34metaG_FD_81525 | JGI IMG/M metagenome (GOLD analysis project Ga0105243, IMG submission 81525) | Miscanthus rhizosphere microbial communities from Kellogg Biological Station, Michigan, USA - KBS M3-4 metaG | ecosystem: Host-associated > Plants > Roots > Rhizosphere > Soil | place...
GGGTGCGTCGCTCCCCGTCCTCATCACAGCACCTCCGACAGGAAGCGCTGAAGCCGTTCGCTGCGGGGATTGTCGAAGAGCTCGGCCGGCGTGCCGGCCTCCACCACCTCGCCCTCGTCCATGAAGACCACCTGATCGGCGACCTTGCGGGCGAAGCCCATTTCGTGCGTGACCACTAGCATGGTCATGCCGCGGCGGCCAAGGCCTGCCATGAGGTTCAGGACGCCCTTGACGAGCTCGGGGTCCAGGGCGCTGGTGGCTTCGTCGAAGAGCATCACTTCGGGTTCCATGGCCAAGGCCCGTGCAATGGCGACGCGCTGCTGCTGGCCGCCGGAGAGGTCCCGGGGGCGGTGGTCGGCGCGTTCGGCGAGGCCCACCTCGGCGAGGCGGCGGCGGGCGCGTTCCCTGGCCTCGGCCTTGGACATGCCCTTGACGCTCCAAAGAGCCAAGGCCACGTTCTCCAGGGCGGTGTGGTCCGGGAAGAGGTTGAAGTGCTGGAAGACCATACCGATACGGGCCCGCAGGATATCCGGCTTGACCTGGAGGGCGCTCTCGCCGGCCAGGATGACGTCCCCGCTCTTGGGTTCGTGCAGCCGGTTGACGCCGCGCAGCAAGGTGGACTTGCCCGAGCCGGACGGACCGATGATGCAGGTGGTGGTGCCGGGCGCCACGGTGAGGCTGACGTTGCGGAGCACCTCGATGTCTCCGTAGGCCATGGTGAGGTTCTTCAGTTCCAGGCTGGAGCCGTGGAAGGTCTCGACGGCTGTCTTGCTTGTGCCGGCGCTGGTGCTGCTGTTTGTGAGGTTCACGTGTTGCTCCCGGTAATCAGCGGCGAAGCCGCATCGAGTTCATTGACTTCCTTCAGGCCACTGGTGGGCGCGGAGGGGCGACGGCGGCCGGTCCGGAATCTGTTGTCGAAGTAGTTGACCAGGTGGGTCAAGGGCACGGTAATCACCAGGTAGAAGATGCCGGCCATGACCAGCGGCGAAAGGTTTCCGGACAGCACGGCGGCGTCCTGGCCCACGCGGAAGAGTTCGCGTTCGGAGATCAGCAGGCCCAGGAAGTAGACCAGAGAGGAGTCTTTGACGATCGCGATGAACTGGTTGACGAGGGCCGGCAGGACCCTGCGGATGCCTTGCGGGACCACCACCAGGGCCATGGATTTGGCGTAGCTCATCCCCAGCGCGCGGCAGGCTTCGCCCTGGCCCTTGTCCACGCTCTGGATGCCGGCGCGGAAGATCTCGCCGATGTAGGCGCTCGCAATCAGGCTGAGCGCGATGATCCCGAGGGGGTAGGGTGAGGGGCCGAAGATCGACTGGCTGAACCGGGCAAAGCCCTGGCCGATCAGCAGAATGGTCAGGATCGCGGGCAGGCCGCGGAAAAGGTCGGTGTAGATCCGGGCCGGAACACGCAGCCACTTGGACGGGGAGATCCCCATGACTGCGACGATCATGCCCAGCGCCATGCCGATGACGGTGGCAGCGACGGAAATAATGAGCGTGTTCAGGAGCCCGACCCCGAGGAGTTGGGGGAGGACTTCGGCCATCGCGCCGAAATCGAAGAAGGTGCGGATGATGGTGTTGAGCCAGTCCATGGTTGCTCTCAGACGTAGTTAGCTTGTGAATCCCGGGCGGACCGCACGGGGCGGTCCGCCCGGACATATGGTGGCCGGCCTAGCCGGCCTGCCCGCCTACTTGCTCGGGGCGGGAGTAGCCGTTTGCTCGGCCTTGGGCAGGTACTGCTCGGGCATCGGAGAACCGGGGAACCACTTCTGGTACAGCTTCTTCCAGGTGCCGTCCTCCATCGCTTCGGCCAGGCCCTTGTTGAGGGCCTCCTTGAGCGCGGTCTTGCCCTTCGCCATGGCGAATCCGGCAGGAGCGTCGAAGGACGGGATGTCCGCCGCGCTGACCAGGCCGTGCTGTTTCTCGTAGGACTTGGCCGCCTCGTAGTCCAGGAAGTGGGCGTCCACGGAGCCGTTGTTCAGCGCGGCAATCGCGGTGTTGTTGTCCGGGAAGCGCACCAGGTTCGCCGAGGTGAAGTTCTTCACCGCATAGGCTTCCTGGAGGGTTCCCTGGACCACGCCCAGACGCTTGCCGGCCAGGCCGTTTGCATCCTTGATGCCCGAGGTCTCGGTGGTGATGACGGTCAGGTAGCCGGCCAGGTAGCCGTCGGAGAAGTCAACTGTTTCCTTGCGCTTGTCCGTGATGCCGATGGCGGCCACGCCGACATCGAACTGGCCGTTCGCCACCGCCGCCAGCAGGCCGGAGAAGTCCTGTCCGGTGAAGACGACGTTGTCCACGCCTGCGCGGTGGGCCACATCCTTGAACAGTTCGACGTCGAATCCGGTGAAGTTGCCCTGGGCGTCGGCGAAAGTGTACGGCTTGGCGTCGCCCAGGCTTGCAACCCGGATGGTGCCGGGCTGGATGAGTCCGTAAGAGTTGCCCGCCGTCGAGGTGGTCGCGGGGGTCGATCCGCCGCAGCCGGAGAGTGCCAGGAGTGTTGCAACGGCTGCCGCAACGATCACCCCCGGGCGGAAGTTCAGTCGTTTGGTCACAGCATTTTCCAATCGTGGGAGCAGGAGGCGCCTTTGGCCTTTGGTAGGTGAGTCCTTGTTGAGTCCGGTCTCACCCGCTAGGATTGAGACCGGACTCACATCGGGGTTGATTAGAAATGTAACCTAAGCCACAGTGGCCGTCAAGGCCCTTCCGGAAGGCCAATATGAGCAGCAACAATCCGCGGCGGCGCGACGTCACAGTCGCCGACGTCGCCAAAGCCGCGCAGGTTTCCAAAGCCCAGGCCGCGCGCGCCCTGGGCAATTACGGCGCCGTGAGCGACGACGTCCGGGAGCGCGTGCTGGCTGCCGCCGAGGAACTCGCGTACCGGCCCAACGAACTTGCGCGCAGCATGAACACGGGCAAGTCGAACACCATCGGCGTGGTGGTGGGTGACATCGAAAACCCGCACTTCGGCCTCGCCACCCGCGGCATTACCGACACGGCAAAAAAGGCCGGTTTCAACGTCATCCTGATCAACACGGACGAGGACGTCTCTGCCGAGGTGGACGCCGTCCAGGTGCTTCTGGACAAGCGCGTGGACGGCTTGATCGTGGCTCCAGCGTCCTCGCTGAAGACCGGCCACCTGCAGCGGGTGCAGGAAGCCGCCCGCCCCCTGGTCCTGCTGGACCGCGCGGCCGGCGGGCTCGCTGCCCAGGCGGTGGCCGTGGACATGACGGAGATCGCCTACGAATCCACGCGCTACCTGCTCTCAGAAGGACATCGCCGGATTGCCTTCATCTCCACCCTGAAGACGGACGCCCCCTTCGCCGGAGGCATGCTCCTGGATTCCTCGCAGATCGCCGAGCGCCTGGACGGGATGGGCCGGGCACTGAGCGAGGAAGGGCTGGCGCTCTCCGCTGATCTGGTGCGCCTGAACGCTGGCGACGCCGCGTCCATCCGGAGCATCACGCGCGACGTTCTCCTCATGCCTGAGCCGGCCACCGCCGTCGTGGCTTCCGACGGCCTCATCGCCCTCAGCGTCATCGAAGCGATCCAGGAACTCGGACTATCCATCCCGGGAGACGTCTCGTTCCTGATGTACGACGATTTCGCCTGGACGAGGCTCACAACCCCACCCCTGACGGTCATCGCGCAGCCTGTGTACGACATGGGCGTGGCCGCGGCCAGCGCCCTGATCCGGCAGATCGAGGGGCGGAAGCCGACTGCGGCGCCGGACCTGGCCGCCCGGCTGATCAAACGGGGCTCGGTAGGTGCGCCGAGGACCGTCAAGGCCTACAGCTGACCGGATCCGTGGACGATGGCGCCGCTACGGCTGCCGGCTCGCGAAGACCACCTTGTTCCTGCCGAGGGCCTTGGCCTTGTAGAGCGCGGCGTCGGCGGCCTCGACCATCCGCGGAAGGTTGGCGTCGGCGATTGCGCTTGCCGCGACGCCGTAACTCACGGTGGGGAACACGACGCCGGGGGGCGCCGGCGAGTTGGCCAAGGCCCGGCTGATCACGGCAGCGATAACCTCCCCGGTTTCCTGTTCGGCTCCCGGGAGCAGGATGAGGAATTCTTCGCCACCGTACCGGCCCACGAGGTCGGTGGAGCGGATCGATGCCACGGCGGCGGAGGCGAACGCCTGGATCGCGGCGTCACCCGCTGCGTGGCCGTACTTGTCGTTGAGTGCCTTGAAATTGTCCAGGTCCGCCATGATCAACGTGGAGGCTGTTCCGCTCGAGTCCATGCGCTGCACTTCGCGGGCAGCCAGTTCCATGAAGGCCCTGCGGTTGAGGACGCCCGTGAGGCTGTCCCGGTTGGCGCGCTCGTTGAGGCCGTTGATCAGCTGGGCGTTGCTCAGCGCCGTCATGCTGAAGGACACCGTAACCAGGAGGCCGATGGTGAGCAGGCTGGTGACCGCGGGGCTGAAGTAGCTCCGGAAGAACGGCCCATCAGGTCCTTCCATGAGGTAGACGGGCCAGCGGCAAAGGTAGAAGGCTGCCAGGACGCCTGAGCCGACGGCCAGCGAGCGGTTGACGTAAGAGCTGCGGGGTTCCAGCAGCACAAGCTCGCGTGTTGCCAGGCCCATGCCAACGGCCATCAGGCCCAGGTACACGAGGCCGCCGGACCATTCGTTGGACTCCGGATGCTCCAGCACCGAAGCCACGGCCGTGACCACGGGGGCCGCGATGATCTGCCATAGCGGGGTGGGCAGCAGCCTCAACGAGCGGGCGCCGGCCCAGACGCTGAATGCCCCGCCGACCACGAAGGCGTTGCCGAGCGGGTCGGCCCAGACCTGGTGCGGAGTTCCGGTCAGAAGGAACGCCAGGTTCCCCGCCAGGAAGGCCACAAGCGAAATGCACCACCAGCCGCTGTACTGTGACCGCGTCTGGCGGAACGACGCGAAGAACAACAAACACAGGATCACTGTTACAACCCCGAGAGCCACCCTCAGGCTTAACGTATCGAGTTCCATGCCCTACCCCCTTGCCGAGGCTCAAGCTTAGGGCATTACGGCCGCCAACTGGAGTCAAGATGAAGCAACGGGATGCCCCGAACCGCCGCAGCGAAATGAAGGCACCGTGCGCGGGAGTCAATCGGGCCGCCAAGGCGTTGAATAGATGTAGCAGAAGATTTCCTCCCAAGGCCTTGGACCACGGTTTTTTGAGGCGGGGTCGGCGACGTGAGAGCTCCACGGGGCCCGGGGCCCGGGGCTCTCCCCCCAGCCGTCGTCGGCCCCCCCGGAACGTTCGACGGCGGCACCCGCCACTGCTTGCAAAGGCGCGGTGCCGCCGTCGAACCTTGTGCAAAGCCGTGATTGCGCCGCCATTTCCGGGGTCCTGCCTGTAAGCCCGCGGCCCTGCGGGTGGCCTTTGGGGCTGGTCCTGTCACGCCTGCCGGGTCTAGGCTCCAAAACGACGGCGTGTGCCCCGCACGCCCCGACCGTGGGTGGGTGGAACAGCTTGGACGCCTTCGACAACAAGCAGCAACTGGACGGTTTGGAAGCTACTGCGCGGGATGGCGGTGGGGAGGCGGCCAAGGGGAAGCCCGGGTTCAGCGGTCCGTACCACCACCCTGCGGCCGGTTGGGGAGCCGCAATGAGCGTGGGACGGATCCTGCTCCGTGAACGCACCCTGCTGGACGGCCCCCGGGCCATTTTCCGCATGAACCATGAGGGCAAGGGCTTCGACTGCCCGGGCTGTGCCTGGCCGGACGACACCAAGGGCCTGCACCTGGACATCTGCGAAAACGGCATCAAACACGTCACCTGGGAAATGACCCACAAACGGGTGGGCCGTGAGTTCTTCGCGGAGCATTCGGTGGAGGAACTGTCCGGATGGAGCGAATTCGAGCTGGAGAACAAGGGCCGGCTGACCGAGCCGATGGCCTACGACGCGGCCACGGACCACTACGTGCCGATCACCTGGGACGACGCCTTCGAGTTGATCGGCCGCTCCTTGCGGGAACTGGACGATCCTAACCAGGCTTCGTTCTATACCTCCGGGCGGCTGGGCAACGAGGCGACGTTCCTCTACCAGCTCCTCGCGCGGGAACTGGGCACCAACAACCTGCCGGACTGTTCCAACATGTGCCACGAAGCCAGCGGCCGCGCGCTCAAGGCAGCCCTGGGCACGGGCAAGGGGACCGTGGACCTGGCGGACTGGGAAGCCACCGATGCCCTGTTCATCATGGGCGTGAACGCGGCCTCGAACGCGCCCAGGATGCTGACCGCACTGGCGGAAGCACACCGCCGCGGGGCGCAGATCGTGCACATCAACCCCCTGGTCGAAGCCGCCGCGAGCCGCACGATCGTTCCGCATGACGTGCTGGACATGGCCGTCTTCCGCTCCACGAAGACCAGCACCCTGAACCTGCAGCCGCGCATTGGCGGCGACATGGCACTGATGCGCGGCATGGCCAAGGCGATCCTGGAAATGTCCGCCACCGACGCCAAGGCGCTGGACAAGGAGTTCATCGAACGGCACACCGCCGGTTTCGAGGAATACCGTGCCGTGTGCGAGGCCACCCCGTGGGATGACATTGAGCGGCAGTCCGGGCTGTCCCGGGCCGACGTCCTCAAGGCCGCCCGCGTCTACCGCAACGCCGACCGCAGCATCATCAGCTGGTGCTTGGGCATCACCCAGCACGAGCATGGCGTGGACACTATCCGGGAAATCGTCAACGTCCTGCTGCTGCGCGGCAATCTGGGCCGCGAAGGCGCCGGACCCTCGCCCGTGCGCGGACACAGCAACGTCCAAGGCAACCGGACCTGCGGCATCGACCACCGGCCCGCCGAGCAGTTCCTGGCCCGGCTGGACGAAGTATGCGGCATCGAATCCCCGCGCGGGCACGGCCTGGACACGGTGAGGACCATCGAAGCGATGCACCGCGGGGACGTGAAGGTCTTCGTAGGCATGGGCGGAAACTTCGCCCTCGCGGCCCCGGACACCCCGTACACCCAGGCCGGGCTCCGCAACTGCGAGCTGACGGTCCACGTGAGTACCAAACTCAACCGCAGCCACCTCGTCCACGGGCGCCAGGCCCTGATCCTGCCGTGCCTCGGCCGCACCGAGAAGGACGAACAGGCCAAGGGGCTCCAGAGCACCTCGGTGGAGGACTCCATGAGCATGGTCCATCTTTCGGTCGGCATGAAACGCCCGGCATCCCCGCAGCTGCGCTCCGAACCGGCCATCATCGCCGGCATCGCCAAGGCCGCCTTGCCGGGGAGCAAGACGCCCTGGGACTGGTACGTGGGGGACTACGACCGCATCCGGGACACCATGTCCAAGGTGCTGGATGGCTTCGAGGACTTCAACCGCCGCGTCCGGCTTCCGCTCGGTTTCCGGCTCAAGCAGCCCGCCCGGGAACTCGTGTTCGGTACGCCTTCCGGAAAAGCCGGCTTCTCCGCCGCGCCGCTGCCGGACGTCATCCCCGCTTCGGGAACCATCGCCCTGGGAACCATGCGTTCGCACGACCAGTGGAACACCACGATCTACTCGGACAACGACCGTTACCGCGGGATCAAGAACCTGCGCACCCTGGTCTTCATGAACGCCCAGGACATGGCGGACCGGGGCATCAAGGAACTCGACCCCGTGGACATCGTGAGCACGGCGAAGGACGGATCCGTGCGCTCGTTGGAGGGCTACCTCGCGGTCCCGTACGACATTCCCCGCAGCTGCGCGGCCGGCTACATGCCTGAGATGAATGTCCTCTGCGCGATCGGCGACTACAGCACGCAGAGCGACCAGCCGATCATGAAGCACCTGAAGGTCACCATCACGCGCAGCGCCTGATCCAAAGCCCGACGGCGGCACCCGGCCTTGCCGGTCAAGGTGCGGTGCCGCCGTCGGGCTGTTAACCCGTGCTGCTAAGCCGCGGGCCGGCTCACGAGCTGGATGAGGTTCCCGCAGGTGTCGTCGAGGACGGCGGTTACCACGGGGCCCATGGGGGTCGGTTGCTGCGTGAAGGCGACGCCCTTCGCTTCGAGTTCCTGGTGGGCGGCCTCGACGTCGTCAACGGCGAAGGACGCGGCCGGGATGCCGTCTGCCTTGAGCGCCTGCTTGTAGGCCTTCGCCGCGGGGTGCTGGTCCGGCTCGAGCAGGAGCTGGGTGCCCTCGGGTTCGCCTGCGCCGACCACGGTCAGCCACCGGTAGTCCCCGACCGGCACGTCTTCCTTGGGTACGAATCCCAGCTTGTCGGTGTAGAACTCCAGGGCCTTGGCTTGGTCGTCGACAAAGACGCTGGTCACATGGATCCTGGCCTGCATGGGCATCTCCTTGCTGGGTTCCGGTTGTGTGTACCGATCCTACGGGGTGGTGTCGACGGGAAGGCCGGCAAGTATTCGCTGGACCATTTCCACGCCGGCCTGACTGAAGGCGTAGTCTCCGATGCCGTGGCCCCACACCACCGTTCCCATGGCCTGGTTCAGGTTCTCAAGCTGCCAGATATCGCTTTCTGATTCCTCGATGCGGTTTTTCAGCCCGGCCATGAAGGCATCGGCCAGGGCCGGCCGGCCCAGGAACTGCTGATGGGAGAGCCTGACGAGGTCGTGGACCCAGGGGCGGGCATCTGCGCGGCCAAAGTCGATTACTTTGATGCGGCTGTTCTCCTGCAGCCAGTTCCTGGGCTGGTAGTCGCCGTGCGTGGTGACCAGATGCACCGGCCCGGGGGAGAGCGCCGCGAGTCGCTTGCCGAGGTGCTCGAGGGTGCCCGCATCCAGCAGGCCGCGGCCCTTCTTCATCAAGAGTGTGGTGGTGTAACTGAGCTTCTTCGCGTACTCCGTTGAGACCGTGACCGGACGGTGCAACCGGGCCAGCAGGACTCCGGCCTGGTGGTATGTCCCCGGATCGTCTTCGGCCGGCGTGCCCTCCACAGGTGCGCCCGGGAGGAATTCCGTGACGAGGATGCCGGCGTCCGCGGAAGCATGCCGAAGTGTGGGAAAACTCCCCTTCGGTCCGGGCATCCCAAGGCTGTGGGCGGCGATTTCCCGGCGGATGTGGTGGCTGGTGGTGCTGGCCTTGACGATGAAGCTGCCGTCCGCTGACGAAACGTGCAGGACGGCGGTGTCCTGCAGCGGCCAGGAGTGGTCCTTGAGGACGGAGTACGGTCCGAGCCATTGGCTCAGCAGCGAGTGTTGCTCCTCCGTGATCCCCTGCGGCATGGTCCCAGCATGCCACGCCCCTCCCGGTAGCACCGGCGCAAAAGCCCGACGCCGGCACGTCCACCAAAGGTGCGTGCCGGCGTCGGGCGTAAGGCGAAAACTAGGCCGTGACAGCCAGGGCGTCGATCTCGACGAGCATTACCTCGTGCGGCAGGTCGACGAAGACCGTGGTGCGGCTGGGGAGCTGGCCGCTGGGGACGTTCTCGTTGATGAACTCGCCGTAGACCTCGTTCATGGCGGCGAAGTCGTCGCGGGTGGTGAGGTAGACGCGGAACATGATGACGTCTTCAACCGAGGAGCCGCCGGCTTCGAGGATGGCCTTGACGTTCTCCAGGGTGCGGCGGGTCTGGACGCGGACGTCGCCGTCGCCGATGTACTGGTTGGTGGCCGGGTCCATGGGGCCCTGGCCCGACACCTGGAAGATGCCGCCCTTCTTCACACCCTGGGAGAAGGTGTGGGCCGGGGCGGGGGCGTTGTCGGTGCGCACGATGGTCTTGGCGCTCATACTGCGTTCCTTTCGGTTGGGGTCCAGCCGAGATCTTGTGAAATGGCTGCTGTGGTTTCGGTCAGTTCGGGGAGCAGGCCCATCAGGCCCTCGTAGTCGAGCATGACGATCGGCACGGAGCAGGATGCCGCGGCCACCACGGCGCCGCTCGCATCGCGGATGGGGGCCGCGATGCAGTGCACGAACGCTTCGTGCTCGGCGTTGTCATGGGCCCAGCCCTGCTTCCTGACCACGTCCAGCTCGGCCAGCAGTGCCTCGGGGGAGGTCAGGGTGTTCTCGGTGACTTTGACATAGTCCAGTCCGGCGGCGATCTTCTCCTGCCGGGCGCGCGGCAGGTCCGCCAGCAGGACCTTCGCGACGGCGGCCGAGTGCAGCGATGCCGTCAGGCCGATCCGCGAATACATCCGCACGGGATGATGGGACTCGAACTTGTCGATGTAGACGACGTCCTTGCCCTCGAAGGCCGCCAGGTGCACGGTGTGCCCGGTGCGGGCATTCAGCTCGGCCAGGTGCGGGCGGGCCACCTCGCGGATGTCCCGCTGCTCCAGGGCCAGGGAGGACAGCTCGAACAGCTTGGAGCCGAGCCGGAAACGCTGCTCGTCGTCGCGCACTACCATACGCTTCTCCTCCATGGCGTGCAGGAGGCGCATCACCGTGGTCTTGTGCACTGCGGCGCTCTTGGCGAGTTCGTCCAAGGTTGCAGGTTTCGCTGCGAGCTCGTTCAGCAGCTCGATCGCGCGCAGCAGGCTCTGGCTCACGGGGCCACGCTCCCTTCGGCCGGGGACGCTGCTGACGGCACCTCGAAGTGCCCGGTGGTGACCCGGATTCCGGCCCATTGTTCATCGCCGCAGTCCAGGATCGCTGCGAGTTCATCGGCCTCGGGAAGCGGGCCGCGGTCTCCGTGCACCGTCAGGGTGCAGGCGGCGGCGACGTGACCGCGGCGCAGGCTCGCCTTCTGGCTGAGCCCGAACAGCACGCCGCTGAGGTATCCGGCGGCGAAGGAGTCCCCCGCGCCCACCGGTTCCACCACCTCCACGGAGAGTGCCGGCACTTCGTCGCGGCGGCCGTCCCGGTGCAGCGCGATGGCGCTGATGGCTTCGTTCTTGATGACGACGACGGCGGGATCCGGCATGAGCGCGCGGAGCTCGCTTTCGTCCGTGGTGCCGAAGGCGTGTTCGGCTTCGTCTTTGCCCACCAGCACGATGTCCGCGAGGTTGGCCAGTTTCTGCAGCACGGACTTGTCCTGCCCGGCCCAGAGGGCGGGGCGCCAGTTGACGTCGAAGGTGATGAGCCGGCCGTCGCGCGGGGCCTTGAGGAGGAGCTCGAGGAGGGCGCGGCAATCGGCGGAAAGGGCGGCGGTGATGCCGCTGAGGTGGATGAGCCCGGCTTTCTCGATCAGCGCCGCGACGGCCGGGTTCGCCAGGGTGGACGGGGCCATGGCGGAGGCGGCGGAACCGTGCCGGTAGTACAGGACCGAACTGCCGGCGTCGGGATCCGATTCCTGGGCGGGAACCTTCACGTACAGCCCGGTGGGCAGGCTGGAATCCACTTCGACGCCGGTGACGCCCACGCCGTGGTCCCTGAGGTCTTCGATGATCCGGGTGCCGAAGCCGTCGTGGCCCACGCGGCCCACCCAGTGCGCGTCGAGGCCCATCGCTGCCAGGCCCATGGCGACGTTCGATTCGGCTCCGCCGATGCTGCAGTGCAGCTCCTCGGCCCGGTCCAGCGGAACCCCGTTCACGGGGGTCAGCATGGCCATGGTTTCGCCTATGCAGACAGCTGTTGACACGAAAGCTCCCCTAACTCCAGGTATACCGAAGGCCTTGACGCCCAATCCGGGACCATGTTAGACATATCTGCAACAGCTTTGCAACCAGCGTTGCAAAATACGCAACGCAGATCCTTGGGGCCGGACAATGACCGACCGGCCCCGTGAAAGGAACAGATTGGTGAACATGTCCGCCTCCGAAGCCGGATCAACAGCCTCCGCCATCGCCGCCGACGCCGTCGCGCGGCTTTCTTCGGTTCCGCTGAGCTGGCGGCACAAGGCCGTGCCCGCCGCCGCAAACGGAACGACTGCCGGCGACTTCGTCCATGCGCGCCACACGCTGGCGGAGCTGCAGACGCCGCTGCTCACGCTCGACGCCCGCGCGCTGGAAAGCAACGCCGACCGCCTGGCCGCCTGGTGCGCCGAACAGGGCGTCCGGCTCGCCCCGCACGGCAAGACCACCATGGCCCCGCAGCTCTGGGCCGAACAGCTCGAACGCGGCGCCTGGGGCATCACCCTGGCCAACTACGCCCAGCTCCGGGTGGCCCGCGAATTCGGCGTGCGCCGGCTCCAGCTGGCGAACAGCCTCACCGATCCGCACGCCATCGAATGGGTCGCCTCGGTCGTGGGACCGGAGCAAACCATCGTGTCCTGGGTGGATTCGGTGGCCACCGTTGAGCTGATCGGCAGCACCCTCGAAGCCGCCGGAAGCCGCGCCGTGCTGGACGTCCAGCACGGCGCGGCTTCCGGCGGCTTCGAGGGTGCTGCCGATCAGCTCA
>Ga0105243_10003738_pt1 | contig 12201 bp, 9 predicted proteins | sample KBSM34metaG_FD_81525 | JGI IMG/M metagenome (GOLD analysis project Ga0105243, IMG submission 81525) | Miscanthus rhizosphere microbial communities from Kellogg Biological Station, Michigan, USA - KBS M3-4 metaG | ecosystem: Host-associated > Plants > Roots > Rhizosphere > Soil | place: Michigan...
ATTGCTCGGCGGTCTTGCCGATGACCCGGCAACGTCCATGGCCCATGCCCCGGCATTCCACTTCGCGAAAAATCACCAACTGCCCGAACAGGCCGCTGACAAAGCCGATGGCATAGCCGGTTTCGGTCCAGCACACCGGATCCTGGCCGACGCCGTAGGCCCCCACATGTTCGTCGGCTTCGCAGGAGTGGTGCCAGAGAAACTCGCCTTCATAAAACCCCGAGTCGGCGTCGAACTTGAAGTGTAGAGGTTCGACCTTGGTCATGCCTTCCAGGGTGTGCAGGTGCGTCCCGGCACGGAACACGGCGGCAGCATCGGCCTGGGGCCAGCGCTCGCGGATCAATCGAGCATCCCGCGCGCCGGAGGCATAACCGGTGCGGGTGAACAGGCCGCGCGCCTGCTCCAGACCCAGGCGTTCGATGACCTCCCTGCGCAGGGCGCCGAAGGAGGAACTGTGCAGCAGCAACATGCGTTGGTCGTTGAGCCAGATACGCCCGTCCTGGGGAGAAAAGAACAGGCAGTCCGTCAGTTCCGCTGGTGTGGGAGAGCTGCTGTCGCTGAGTTGGCGGCTGTCACCGCGAGGATGATAGTGCGCCGTGGCCGCCCGGTCGTCGGGCAGCGCGTTGGGGGGATTAGTCATTGTTATGCCCCTGCAAAGCGAGTGATCGATATGAGTAACCGCTGAGATAGTTATTAAACATAACCTTATCAATTGAGCAAGTGTCAGGGTCGCGGTTTTTGCGGTTGCCCGGTGGCGGGGGAGCGTCTGGAGCGCGGCAGGCCCCGTTCCAGAGCCCTCGGTGGTTTATGTCAGTGTGATCTGGCGCAGGCGGCACAGCCTTTGCTCAAGGCTTGATGCGGCGTCTGCACCCGTGCAGACGATGACAATTACAAGAACCGGGAGTTGCCATGTCACTGTCTGAAACCACCCCGCTGTTACAGCGGGCCATAGCGTCCGAATGTCTGTTCAACGGCGATTGGATACCTGCTTCGGGCTCTGTGATGCCCGTGATCGAACCCGCCACCGGCGAAACCCTGATGCGCTGTGCCATGGCCAGCCCGGCCGACGTTGCCCTCGCCAGTCGCGGCGCGGCCCTGGCCCAGCCGGCCTGGGCTGCGTTCGGCCCACGGGAGCGCGCCGAGGTGTTTCGCAAGGCGGCCGACATAGCCCAGAAGTCATTTGCCGAACTGGCGCTGTATGTCGCCAGGGAAACCGGCGGCGCGCTGTTCAAGGGCGAGCACGAAGTACGCGAGGCGATTGTGCTGCTGCACCAGGCGGCGGGCATGCTGTCACAACCCCACGGGGTGGTACTGCCCAGCGCGGCCGGGCGTCTGTCTTATGCACGGCGCCAGCCCCATGGCGTAGTCGGGGTGATTTCACCGTTCAATTTTCCGCTGATCCTGTCGTTGCGCGCGGTGGCGCCGGCCCTGGCGACGGGCAATGCGGTGGTACTCAAGCCTGACCCGCAGACGCCGGTCAGCGGTGGTTTCCTCATCGCCCGGCTGTTCGAAGAGGCGGGCTTGCCCAAGGGCCTGCTGCATGTATTGCCCGGCGCTGCGCCGGAGGGTGAGGCCCTGTGTCGCGACCCCAATGTGCGAATGATCGCCTTCACCGGCTCCACGGCGGCAGGGCGCAAAGTGGCAGAAACAGCCGGGCGTCATCTGAAAAAAGTCGCCCTGGAACTGGGCGGCAAGAACCCGTTGATCATTCTTGAGGACGCCGACCTCGACTTGGCAGCGAGCAACGCCGCCTGGGGCGCCTGGATGCACCAGGGGCAAATCTGCATGGCGACCGGATTGATTCTGGTACATGAGTCCATCGCCGCCAGCCTGACCCGCAAGCTGGTGGACAAAGCCCGGGCGCTCACCGTGGGCAACGCCGCCCGGGGTGAAGCCGCACTCGGCCCATTGATCAACCAGCGCCAACTGCAGCGCCTGCACGAGATCGTCAGCGAGAGCCTGGAGGCCGGCGCACGTCTGGAAGCGGGTGGCGAATATCACCAGCTGTTCTATCGACCCACCGTGCTCAGCGGGGTACGGCCGGGCATGCGCGCCTTTGAAGAGGAACTGTTCGGCCCGGTGGCCACGGTGGTCAGTTTTGCCTCGGACGAGGAGGCCATCGAGCTGGCCAAGCGCACGGAATACGGCCTGTCGGCCGCCATCATTTCACCGTCGATAGGGCGCGCCATGGCCATGGCCGAGCGGCTCGACTGCGGCCTGTTGCACATCAACGACCAGACCGTGGCGGACGAGTGCATCAACCCCTTCGGCGGGCGTGGCGCCTCGGGGAATGGCGGCAGCGTGGGCGGGCCGGCTGACTGGGATGAATACACCCAGCTGCAATGGGTAACGGTGAAAAACACGCCGCCGAACTATCCCTTCTGAGGTATCCCTTTTGAACTCTCCCTTCTGAGCCTCGGCTCACGCATGCCTATACAACAATAAGAGGGCTTGACCATGAACCTGTACAACAAAACCTTGATCGTCACTGGCGTGGCCTCGGGTATTGGAGCGGAAGTTGCGCGATTGGCGCGCTTCCAGGGCGCCACGGTGATCGGCGTTGATCGCCATGAGCCGCAGTTGACGCTGGAGGGGTTTTTCCAGGCTGACCTGAGCGATCCCGCGAGCATCGATGCGCTGGTGGCGCGGCTGCCAGCGCGGGTCGATGGGCTGTGCAACATTGCAGGGGTGCCCGGAACGGCGCCCCTGCAAGCCGTGGCCACGGTCAATTACCTGGGGCTGCGGCACCTGACTCAATCCCTGCTGCCACGCATGCCGGCGGGCGGCAGCATCGTCAATGTCGCCTCAATTCTCGGCGCACAATGGCAGCAACGACTGGAGCTGCACAAGGCCCTGGCCGCGACGCAGAGTTTCGAGGCCGGGCAGCAGTGGCTCGCGGCAAACCCGGTCGAGCAGGCCACCTGTTATCAGTACTTCAAGGAAGCGCTGATCGTCTGGACCCTGCAGCAAGCCCAGGGCTGCTTTCGCGATCATGCGGTGCGCATCAACTGCGTCGCGCCAGGGCCGGTGTTCACCCCCATCCTGGGCGATTTCGTCAGCATGCTCGGCCCGGATCGGGTGGCCCAGGACAGCCAACGCATGACCCGTCCGGCTCTGGCCGATGAGGTGGCGTCGGTGATCGCCTTCCTCTGCTCGGACGCGGCGCGCTGGGTCAACGGGGTCAATCTGCCGGTGGATGGCGGATTGGCTGCCACCTACGTGTAGGGCGCGCCACCGCGCCAAACCCCGGTGCGGATCCACCACACCGGGGGTCTTGAACAACAACAAAAATACAGGACATACAAGATGCTCAAGCCACTCTTGCGCACGGCTGCGGCCACGACTTTTGTCGCACTGTCAGCCACTGCACACGCCTATGACTTGCCCGGACTCAACCTTGGCAGTACCAGTTTTTATGACGGTTCACCGGCACCGGCCGGTCCTGGTTGGTATCTGGAGGAGTACCTCACGTATTCGCGCGCCAGCCGCTTCAACGATGCCCAGGGCAACAAGCTGGCGCTGCCCCGACAGGACGTGGACGTGGTGGCGCCGACCACGCAGATCATTTACGTCGGCCAACCCCTGGCCAACGGCGCAATGCCTGGCTTTACCCTGATCAACACTTCCCTGGCCCATGTGGACGTGGACGATGGTCTGCATAACGCGGCATTGAGTTCTCGTGCAGGTTTGGGTGACTTGACCGTTGGCCCTTTCCTGCAGTTGCCGACCCTGAGCCATGCCGATGGCAGCCCGCTGCTGACCCAGCGGGTCGAAGTCGATGTGTCGATCCCGGTGGGGGCCTACGACCGCAATCGATCGATCAACCCAGGCAGCAACTTCTGGTCTTTCAACCCGTATTACGCGGCGACTTACTGGTTCAGCCCCAAGTGGTCGACAAGTGGGCGTTTCATGTACTTGTGGAATGGCAGGAATGATCAGCCGCAGGCCGGATTCGGTGATGTCTCCAACACCCAGGCCGGTCAGGCGTTGCATGCCAACCTGACGCTGCAGTATGCGATCGACCAACAGCTGAGTGTGGGGCTTAACGGCTACTGGTTGAAGCAGATCACCGACACCGAGGTGGATGGGCATGCGGTGAGTGGGCGCCGGGAAAAGGTCTGGGCCATTGGCCCAGGCCTGATCTACGCGTTCAGCAAGGAAAATACCCTGTCAGTGAACGCGTACTTCGAGCAACAGGCTGAGAACCGCACCCAGGGCAACAAGCTGGTACTTAACTGGCTACACCATTTCTAGAACTCGGCGTACCGGGCAGCGTCAGTGGCGCTGCACGCCAGAGGAGGGCGCCAGCAGCACCCCGGTGGGGCTGGCGCCCTCTGCCCTGGATCAGGGTGACGAATGCCCAGCAGGTTGGGTGAGCGAATTGATTGTCCCTGTTCATGGTTGCACCCACTGCACGCTATCAAACACAAAGCCAGGGCTCAGAAAGCCTTGGCCCGTTTTACCCGATGCCACGCCTATCTCCAGCGTGTTGACACCGGCATGCAGCGCTGCGGCCGGAATACTGATCTCGAAGAGGCTGTTGTTACCGCGATAAGTGCCTCGGGTGATACCACGGCTGTCGGGCTGGTTCGAGGCCGCAGGCACAGGCGCTTCCCAGTGCTGATTGACGCTCACTGCTGGGCGCCCTCCGGCTTGGGCCAGCGTAATGAACAGGCGCAATCGGTAATCCCTCACCTCGTTGGCGGCCAAGACGAACTGGATGCGGGTGGGGCTGTTGACGTCGCGCCACTGCGCGGCGGGGAACGTGTTGGGCGTGCTGGTGCCAACGGTGTAGGTGACCGGCGCCCATGGCGTCATGCGCGAATCGCTGGGGTGTGCGGAGGCCAGCAGGTGGGCATTGAGAAAACCTGCCGGCGTGCCGTCGGGCAGACCGATTTGCCATTTCACCTGGCCGGCCAGCGGTCGCGCCTGCAGGCTCGTTTGCGTCGTGCTGCCGGCGCTCACGGTGGCTGTGGTCTGCGCGACTTCCAGCTCATTCTGATACAGCGTGGCCCGGTATTGTCCCGGTCGAATCCCGGTCACGACGAACCGCCCGTTGCCGTCTGCACGGGCCCAGTACTCGGCGTTGGCATTACTCAAACCCACCACCGCCGGCAGCTCACTCGCCACGCCGGATACGTGGCCGGCCAGTGTGCCGCGCCCGGCGTTGTCCACGAAGCCCACAAGGCCCAGGTCTGTAGCGACAAAGCCCAGGTCGGTCAAGGTGGCAGCAGGCGCATCACCGTCGGTAAACAACAGCCCGTAAATCCCGTGCAGGCCGCCGCGATAGGGCTCGGTCTGGGTGTGGTTGGAGTACATGTAGTTGTAAAGTTCATGGGTAGTCGCGGTTTTCTGGGTGGCAATATCCTTGAAAAATGCACCGCCCGAGCTGAGCTCGCGATTACCCATCAGCATATACACCGCGACCCCGGGGCCTTTAACACCGTGCAGCGAGTCGTCGATCATCGGTTGTGCCGAATAGAACTTGGAACTGGTGCGTCCATCCGGCAGCAGGAACACGTCTTTGCCTTCGATCGCCGTGCCGACGTTGGAGTCGGTACCGTGCAGAGCCTTGGGCAGCTTGCTGACGTTGAGACGCGTCACGAAGCGCAACTCGCCCACGGGCAGCAGGGTGGGGGCGTAGGTCGCCATGTAAATGGCCGTGCGACCTTTTTTGGCCAGGTAGTAGTGGATCAAATCACCCGCCCGTACGCTGATGACGATCACGTCACCCACTGTGCGGGCGTCTACCTGTGCGCTGCCCAGCCCGGATGCGATCTGCGAGGCTTTGGGTTCGGTGGTCTGCAATTCGTTGTCGCGATAACGCAGGGAGACCAGATCGCCATTGTGCGTGTCCACGCTGAATAGCAGGTGTGCCTCGGTGTCGACGACAATTCGGGAGTCGGTGCGTACGAAGCCGAAACCGGCGGCGTGTGCGTGAATCGCAAGACTGCAACATACGATCAGAATGAGACGTCGCATCAGTGGCTTCCTGGGCTGAGGTGGTCCGCACCTTTTTTCATGCGATCGAAGTCTACCTCGGTATGCAAGGCGCCAAGATGAACGAATGTGCCGGTCAGGGCGTAAGGTGCGATCACGCTGTCTCCACAGGCTGGAAGCCAATGCCTCGTGATGTTTTGTCGCTTCAATGGTGTTGATTGCTGCGTAGGGTTTTCATCAGTCACTCACCTGCGACAACGGCCTGGCCACATGCTCCAGCGAGCGCCGCTCGGCGGCCACGCCCCAGAGTGCCTGGACCGCCGCCGCGATGATCATCAGCGCCGCCCCGATCAGGTAGCCGTACAGCACGTTGGTGCGCTGGCCGGTTTCGATCAGCGCGCCGAACAGGGTCGGGCCGACCAGCCCGCCCAGGCCGGTGCCGAAGGCATAGAACACCGCGATGGCCAGGGCGCGGATTTCCAGCGGGAAGGTTTCGGCCACGGTGAGGTAGGCCGAGCTGGCCGCCGCCGAGGCGAAGAAGAAAATCACCACCCAGGCGATGGTCTGCTGGGTGGCGTCGATCATCTGCTGCTGGAACAGGTAGCCGCTGAAACAGAGCAAGACCCCGGAAATCAGGTAGGTGCTGCTGATCATGATGCGCCGACCGACCACGTCGAACAGCCGGCCGAGCAGCAGCGGCCCGCAGAAGTTGCCGAGGGCGAAGGGCAGCAGGTACCAGCCGACGTGGGCGGACGGCACGTCGTAGAAGTCGGTGAGCACCAGGGCATAGGTGAAGAATATGGCGTTGTAGAAAAACGCCTGGGCGGTCAGCAGGGTCAGGCCGACGAACGCCCGGCGCCGGTGTTCGACGAACAGGCTGTGGAACACCTCTCGCAGCGGCGTGTGATCACGGGCGTGCAAGCGCAAGGGTGGTTCCTGCACCGGCGGCACCTCGATGCCGCGCTCACGGTAATGGCGTTCGATCTCGGCGACGATGCGCTCGGCCTCTTCCGGCTGGTTGTGGATCATCAGCCAGCGCGGGCTCTCCGGGACCCACAGGCGCATCAGCATGATGATCAGTCCGAGTGCGGCGCCAATGCCGAAGCACAGCCGCCAGCCCAGCTCACCGCCGGCCACGTCCGGGTCGAGCAGGATCACCGAACCCACCGCGCCCAGGGCGGCGCCGATCCAGAAGGTGCCATTGATGGTCAGGTCCACCCAGCCGCGATAGCGAGCCGGGGTGAATTCCTGGATGGTCGAGTTGATCGCCGTGTATTCGCCGCCGATGCCCGCTCCGGTCAGAAATCGGAACAGCAGGAAACTCCACAGGTTCCAGGAAAAGGCCGTGGCCGCGGTAGCGCCGATGTACAGGAACAGGGTGATGAAAAACAGTTTGCGCCGGCCCAGGCGGTCGGTCAGCCAGCCGAAGAACAACGCGCCCAGTACCGCACCGGCGATATAGGTGGCGCCCGCCAGCCCGATATCGGTATTGCTCATGGCCAGGCTGGGGCTGTCCTTGAGCGCACCGGATACGGCACCCGCGAGTGTCACCTCAAGGCCATCAAGCAGCCAGGTGATACCCAGCGCCAGCACCAGCAGGGTGTGGAAGCGGGTCCACGGCAGGCGGTCGAGGCGGGCAGGGATATCAGTGCTGTAGCAGCGCTCGTCCGCTGAGGCGCCTGGCGTGTCTTGCAGGGTTTGGGTCGTCATGGTCACTCCTGTTCGCCGACGGTGTTGCATAGCGATGGAGCTTTACGCAACGGAAGGAGTTCAAAAATCTGACGCCGTGGCGGTTCTGATGATCGAGAACCTGAGCTTCAACGGTGAGCGTGACTGTATTGACGCGGTACCCGGGTACGATACGGCGAAGCGCCTGTTCAGAACCCGGTCGCACTCCGAGGCGTTTTCACGGTCCATGGAAAACGAACCATTTATCGGAGGTGAATCTTGGCTAGAAAGAAAAGGCCCGTGCTCGACCGTATCGATCTGGCGGGGCTTTCTTCCAATCGCAAAGATCTGTTCTTCGCTGCCATGGAAACCAGTCACAGTGCGATGATCGTGACCGATCCCGCTCAGCCCGACAACCCGATCATCTTTGCCAACCAGGCGTTCCTGAGTCTTGTGGGGTTTGAACGCGACGAAGTCATCGGACGAAATTGCCGGTTCCTGCAGGGACCGGAAACCGACAAGCGTGTCCTGCAGCAGGTCCAGCTTGCGGTGCTGCACCACCATGAAGTGTGTGTGGAGGTGCTCAATTACCGTAAGGATGGCTCGGCCTTCTGGAACGAGCTGTTCATTTTTCCGTTATTCAACGAGCGCGGGCAACTGGTGTACTTTTTTGCCTCCCAGTTGGACGTGAGCCGGCGCCACGATGTGGAACCGCGTGTACGTCGCGCACAAGACCTGGAGGCCCTGGGGCAACTGACCGGCGGCATCGCCCATGATTTCAATAATCTGCTGCAGGTGATGGCCGGCTATCTCGAATTGATTCAACAGAGTGCCAAACGCCCTGGCAGCGACCCGCAGCGCATTTTCAACAGCGCCAGTCATGCGCGAGCGGCGGCCGAAAAGGCTCAAGCCTTGACTCAGCAGTTATTGGCGTTTTCGCGCAAGCAACGGCTCGAAAGCCGGGTGACCAATCTGAACACCTTGCTGAGCCGCCCCGACTTCATGGCGGGTGCGCTGTATGAGGCCGCTCTGCAGGTGGAACTCGCCGACGATTTATGGAACTGCTGCATCGACCCTTCCCAGGCGCAGTTGGCAGTCCAGCAACTCCTATCGAACGCCCAGGAAGCGCTGGAGGGGTGCGCCGATCCGACGGTGACCGTCAAAACCTGCAACGTCCGGGTTCCAGGCGATCCCCGTGTTCAGCACGATGGGCTGGCCGAGGGATGCTACGTAAGTCTCTCGGTCAGCGATAATGGCAAAGGCATCGCAGCCGATATCCAGGAAAAAGTCATGCAGCCGTTCTTCACCACCAAGGAAGAAGGCAAGGGCTCTGGCCTGGGGCTGTCGATGGTCTATGGTTTCGTCAAGCAATCGGGGGGCACGGCCCGTCTCTCTTCGTATCCGGGCATCGGTACGACAATACGCCTGTATTTTCCGGCCGATGGCAGCCAGCTCTGCGACGAGCAGAAGCCGACCGATCCTCCCTCGCTGCGAGGCCGGGAGAGAATCCTGATCGTGGAGGACCGGCCCGAGGTCGCGGAACTGGCACAGGTGATTCTGTCTGACTACGGTTACCCGGCAGACATAGCCCACGATGCCAGCAAGGCATTGACCCTGCTCAAGCATAAAACCTACGACCTGGTGTTCAGCGACTTGATCATGCCGGGAGCAATGGATGGCGCGGCCCTGGCGCGCGAGATATCACGCTTGTATCCGCACATCAGAATCTTGCTCACGACAGGTTATGCGAAAGACTCATTGGAGCGCGCGGATATCCAGGTGCATGAGTTCGAGCTGATTCTCAAACCTTACCAGCCCGCTGATCTACCCCGGAAAATCCGCACGGTGCTCGACGCCTAGCTGCATCGGCGCAAACGGCTACTGGACAGGCTGAGCGTCGCAGCCCGTACGAAGGCTGGATGGAACTTTCTCTATGGCAGGGCTGCCCACGTTGATAAGGGGCTGCTCGTCGCTGGCTCCAGTTGAAACATCCAGGGAGCATCGATATGGCCGATCCATTACGGGAGTATCAACACAAACGCGACCTCAATACGACGCCTGAACCCGTGGGACGCCAAAAGCACAAGCGGTCAGGCAGAGCACTGCACTATTGCATTCAGAAGCATGATGCCAGCCACCTGCATTACGACTTCCGCCTGGAGCTTGATGGCACGTTGAAAAGCTGGGCCATCCCCAAGGGGCCTTCTCTGGATCCCTCAGTCCGCCGTCTTGCCATACACGTTGAGGACCACCCCATGGAGTACGCCACTTTCGAGGGGCATATTCCCGAGGGGCACTATGGCGCAGGCGATGTGATTGTGTGGGACCAGGGAATATGGAGCCCCGAGGGTGACCCGCATGAAGGTTACGTACAGGGCAGGCTGCGATTTATCCTGCAGGGCGAAAAGCTCGGGGGAAGGTGGAACCTGTTTCGTACCCGCCTGGCTGGCAAGAAGGAACAATGGCTATTGGTTAAATCCAACGATGAGCAGGCCCGGGCTGAAGCTGATTACAACGTCCTGGAGGCTCAGCCTGAGAGTGTACTCAGTGGCCTCTCTCTGTGAGTCATCCGTTTTCTCCCTCGCGACAGCCCATGGGTTGCACGCGGGGAGCCATCGGGTGCAGGTACTGCTTATGTGCCGGCAGCCAGCCAGCAATCGCCGGAAAATGCCGGATGCAGTGAAAGCACAGAAAGATCAGGGGCGCCCTCCACCAGTAACCGCGGATCATCCGTTCCAGTGTGATGCGCTTGCAGTCTGAGTGGATGAGTTGGCGAAGATGATTGTGCAGCTGTTCGTTGAACAGGTTATCGCGGATGAACAGATTGGCTTCCAGGTTCAACGCCAGGCTCAGCGGATCGAGATTGCTGGAGCCTACCGTGGCCCATTCATCGTCCACCAGGGCGACCTTTCCATGCAGGGGGCGACGACAATATTCGAAGATCCTGACGCCATCGCGCAGCAGATAGTTGTACAACAGCCTGGAGAGTGAACGTACCCAACGCATGTCCGGCTGCCCCTGAAGAATCAGCGTCACCTCCACCCCGCGTCTGGCAGCATTGCGCAGTTCCCGAAGCAAACGATAACCCGGCAAGAAATAGGCGTTGGCAACCATCACTCGAAAGCGGGCGGCCTGAAAGGCTGCCAGGTACTGGCCCTCGATCGCAGTGGTGTGATGCTGATTGTCACGTTCAAGCAACCGTGCCCATGCCTGTCCGCCGTCAGGGCCGGTGGGGGCTGCTCGCCGGCTGGGAGGTTCTTCTGCGAGCAGGTGCAGGCAACAGTCTTCTATCTGGGCCACAACGGGGCCGGTGACCTCTACCGCATAGTCCTGTTTGGCCATGGGGCCGAATTCTTCCAGGTGATCAGCCGCATAGTTGAGCCCGCCGATAAACGCCTGCCGGCCATCAATCACGACGATCTTGCGATGCAGGCGCCGAAAGATATGGGTGCGAAGGCCCATCAAGCGTGGTTGCGGATCGAATACATGCAGGCGCACGCCCGCTGATATCATGGCCTGGATGAACGTCGGAGGCAGGTCGGCGGTACCGTAGCCATCGACCGTGACATCAATCTGTACGCCCCGTTGTGAGGCCTCTATGAGCACCTGCTGCAGTGCCTTGCCAACGACATCGTCAAAGAGGATGAAGGTTTCAAGCAGCACACGTTGTCGAGCGCGGCGAATGCTGTCGAAGACACGGCTGTAATAGTCATTGCCATTGATCAGCAATTGGACGTCATTGCCTTCCAGCCAGGGGGCGTTCACAGCGCCAGCTCCACCACCAGGGACGCATGGTCCGACAAGTGTGACCAGGGGCGTGCGCACAGCACTTTCGCGCCAAGGGGAGAGGCGTTGCGCAAGTAGACCCGGTCCAGGCGTAGCCACGGCAGTCGGGCAGGGAAGCTGCGCGCGGGTGCGCCTTGAAGCTGGGCAAAGGCTTCGATCAACGACCGAGCAGAGAGCCGACGGTCAGCGCGTCGACGCCAGTCGTTGAAGTCGCCGGCGATGATCACCGGTGCGTCGGGGGGCAATGACTCAAGGTAGTCGAGCAACAGACCGATCTGTTTTTGACGCTGAGCTTCGCGCAGGCCCAGGTGCACGCAAATGGCGAATACCTGAGCATGACCGGGTACATCGAGTGTGCAATGGAGCAATCCACGCTGCTCGTTGCCTTGGATTGAAACATCGCGGTTGCCGTAGGCCAGGATGGGAAATTTGGAGAGCAGTGCATTGCCGTGATCACCGTGGGGATACACCGCGTTACGTCCGTAGGCGAACTGCGGCCACATGCTGTCCGCCAGGTACTCGTACTGAGGTGCTGAAGGCCAGTTGGGGTAGCGCTGTTGGTGCAGGCGATGGCTGCCATGCACTTCCTGAAGAAAAACCAGATCAGCCCCGGTACTGCGCACGGCCTCGCGCAACTGCGGCAGAATGAAGCGCCGGTTGAACAGGGTGAAGCCCTTGTGCATATTGACGGTGAGCACCGTCAGCCGATGGACCGCATCGCCAGCCTGTTTCAGATTGGGCAGGCCCGGCAAAGGGGAGGGCTTGGTCACTGTTCTCCTCCTTCGAACTGTGCGCAACAAACTGACG
>Ga0105243_10003740_pt1 | contig 12194 bp, 9 predicted proteins | sample KBSM34metaG_FD_81525 | JGI IMG/M metagenome (GOLD analysis project Ga0105243, IMG submission 81525) | Miscanthus rhizosphere microbial communities from Kellogg Biological Station, Michigan, USA - KBS M3-4 metaG | ecosystem: Host-associated > Plants > Roots > Rhizosphere > Soil | place: Michigan...
ACGCTGGTGATGCTCACCACCGCGTTCTTCGCCGTTCCGCTCGGCGTCGCCGCCGGCGTCTACCTCGAGGAGTACGCGCCGAAGAACTGGGTCACCGACCTGATCGAGATCAACATCACCAACCTCGCCGGCGTGCCCTCGATCGTCTACGGCCTGCTGGCGCTCGGCCTTTTCGTCTACCAGTTCGGCTTCGGCCAGAGCATCCTGTCGGCGGGACTAACGCTCGCGCTGCTCATCCTGCCGGTGGTGATCGTCGCCACGCGCGAGGCGATCCGCTCCATCCCGCAAGTGATTCGCGAAGGCTCCTACGCACTCGGCGCCACCCAGTGGCAGACGGTGCGCTACCACATCCTGCCGTACTCCTCGGCCGGAATCCTGACCGGCGTGATCATCGGCATGGCGCGCGCGATCGGCGAGACCGCTCCCATCATCACCATCGGCGCGCTCACCTTCATCGCCTTCCTGCCGCCGGCGCCGGTGAAAGCCGAGCCGCCCTTCATTTCCTTCGAATGGCTGATGTCGCCGTTCTCGGTGATGCCGATCCAGATGTTCAACTGGACCTCGCGGCCGGAGGCGGCGTTTCACGCCAACGCGGCGGCCGCCGGCTTTGTCCTCGTCCTAATGACCCTTGCCATGAATGGACTCGCCATATGGCTGCGCTATCGCTTGCGACGCAACATCAAGTGGTAATGTCAGCGCCGGAAACCCACATGATGGAAGTGCTGGCGACAAAGGCGGAAGCGCGCGGGCTGAGCTTTTACTACGGCGACTTCCGCGCGCTCAAAAGCATCAGCATGACGGTGCACGAGCGCAAAGTGACCGCGCTCATCGGCCCGTCGGGCTGCGGCAAGTCGACCTTCCTGCGCTGCTTCAACCGCATGCACGACCTCTATCCGGGCAACCGCTACGAGGGCGAGATCCTGCTGCAGCCGGACAACGCCAACCTGCTCGCCGCCAGCGTCGACCCGATCGAAGTGCGCATGCGCATCGGCATGGTGTTCCAGAAGCCCAACCCGTTCCCCAAGACGGTGTTCGAGAACGTCGCCTACGGGTTGCGCGTGCGCGGCGAGCGCTCGCGGCGCCAGATCGAGGAGAAGGTCGAGCAGGCGCTGCAGGACGCGGCGCTGTGGGAGGAGGTCAAGGACCGCCTGCACCAGCCCGCGTACAATCTGTCCGGCGGGCAGCAGCAGCGCCTGTGCATCGCCCGCGCCCTCGCCACCGATCCGGAGCTGCTGCTGTTCGACGAGCCGACCTCGGCGCTCGACCCGATCGCCACGGCCTCGATCGAGGAGCTGATGCATGACCTCAAGGAGCGGGTGACGATCCTGATCGTCACGCACAACATGCAGCAGGCGGCGCGCGTCTCCGACTTCACCGCCTACATGTACCTCGGCGACCTGATCGAGTTCGGCGTCACCGATGAGCTCTTCATCAAGCCGAAGATGAAGCAGACCGAGGACTACATTACCGGCCGATTCGGGTAAGCGGGAGAACAACCATGGGCCAGATGACCGAGCACGCTTCCAAGCAGTACGACCTCGACCTGGGCTCGATCCGCTCCCGCGTGCTCGCGATGGGCGGGCTGGTGGAATCGCAGATCCGGCGCGCGATCGACTCGCTCACGACCGGCAACCTGTCCCTTTCCGAAGAGGTGATCGAGGCCGATCACAAGGTCAACGCGATGGAAGTGTCGCTCGACGAGGACTGCAGCCAGCTGATCGTGCGGCGCCAGCCGGCGGCCGGGGACCTGCGCATGATCTTCGCCATCATGAAGACCGTCACCGATCTCGAGCGCATCGGCGACGAGGCGCAGAAGATCGCGCGCATGGCGAAGAACATCAACGAGCGCGGCGGCCCGCAGGCGCCGCCGGTGGTCGAAGTGCGGCACGCGGCGGAAGCGGCGATTTCGATGCTGCGCCGCACGCTGGACTGCTTTGCGCGCCTCGACACCGACGGCGCGGCCGAAGTGATCCGCGACGACGCCGGCATCGACACCGAGTTCCGCTCGATCCTGCGCCAGCTCATCACCTACATGATGGAAGACCCGCGCACCATCTCGACCTCGCTCGAGATCGTGTGGATCGCCAAGGCGATCGAGCGTATCGGCGACCACGCCAAGAACATGGCGGAGTACGTGATCTACATCGTCAAGGGCACCGACGTGCGCCACACGGGCACCGCAAAGCTGGAGCCATGACCGCCACCGTCCTCGTCGTCGAAGACGAGCCGCAGATCCAGGAGCTGGTCGCCGTCAATCTCGAGCACAGCGGCCACAAGGTGCTGCGCGCCGCGAGCGCCGAGGAAGCCGAGGCCTCGATCCGCGCCGCGCTGCCCGACGTGCTGGTGCTCGACTGGATGCTGCCGGGCGAGTCCGGCCTCGCCTTCGCGCGACGCCTGCGCTCCGACGAGCGCACGCGCGACCTGCCGATCCTGATGCTCACCGCCCGCGCGATGGAGCAGGACAAGATCTCCGGCCTGGAAGCCGGCGCCGACGACTATCTGACCAAGCCGTTTTCCCCGAAGGAGCTCGCCGCGCGCATCAAGGCGGTGCTGCGCCGGCGCGCGCCGCAGCTCTCGGGCGACGCGGTCGAGGTCGAAGGCCTGCGCCTCGATCCGGCGGCGCGCCGCGTAAGCACCAAGGAAGGCAAAGTCGAGCTGTCGCCCTCCGAGTTCCGGCTACTGCACTTCCTCATGACCCATCCGGGACGGATCTACAGCCGCGCCCAGCTCCTCGACCAGGTGTGGGGCGACCACGTCTTCATCGAGGAGCGCACGGTCGACGTGCACATCCGGCGCCTGCGCAAGGCGCTCGAGCCCACCGGCCACGACGAGCTGATCGACACCGTGCGCGGCTCGGGCTACGGCCTGCGCACCGAGTGATCTACCGCAAGACCGCGCTCCTGCTGGTGGCCCTGGCGGGGCTCGCCGCGCTCGCCGGGCTCGCGGCCGGCGCCGTGGCGGGCTGGGCCTTCTTCGCCATCAGCGTCACCACCATCCTCGTTTGGCACGTGCGCCACCTCGCCCGGCTCGAGCGCTGGCTGGCCAACCCGCTGCCGGGCAAGGTGCCCGAGGGCCAAGGCATCTGGGACGAGGTGCTCGGCGCGCTGCACCGCCTCGAGCGAGAAACCGCCCGGCGCGAAAAGGACCTGGGCAACGCGCTCGCGCACATGCGCCGCGCGGTGCAAGCGCTGCCCGACGGGGTGGTGATCCTCGACAGCCAGAACCACATCGAATGGTTCAACCGCACCACCGAGGCCCAGCTGCAGCTCGACGTGCGTAGCGACCTCGGCCAGAACATCGCCAACCTGGTACGCGAGCCGGAGTTCATCGAATACCTGGAAGCCGCGCGCGACGACGCGGTGCGCATCACGCGCCCGGGGCTCGCGCTTTCGCTGCAGCTCATCTCCTTCGGCCAAGCGCAGAAGATGCTGCTGTCGCGCGACGTGACCCAGGCCGAGCGCGTCGACACCATGCGGCGCGACTTCGTCGCCAACGTGTCGCACGAGCTGCGCACGCCGCTCACCGTGCTCGTGGGGTTTCTGGAAACCATCCATAACTTGAAGCTGGACCCGCAACGGCAGCGCGACTACATCGGCATGATGCAGGAGCAAGCCTCGCGCATGCAGCGCATCATCGAGGACCTGCTCACTCTGTCGGCGCTCGATTCGGCGCCGCCGGCCACCGCCGACAGGAGCATCGCGTTGCAGCCTTTGCTGATGCGGCTGAAGGCCGACGCCGAAGCGCTCTCCGCCGGACGCCACACCATAAGGATGCAGTTTGAGGAGACCCCCGACCTCCTCGGCGTCGAGAGCGAGCTCGCGAGCGCGTTCGGCAACCTGGTGAGCAACGCGATCCGCTACACCCCGCCGGGCGGCACGGTCACGCTCGCCTGGCGCGAAAGCAATGAAGGCGCGCGCTTCAGTGTCGAGGACACCGGCATCGGCATCGAGGCCGACCACATCCCGCGCCTCACCGAGCGCTTCTACCGCGTCGACCGCAGCCGTTCGCGCGAGACCGGCGGCACCGGACTCGGCCTCGCCATCGCCAAGCACGCGCTCGCGCGCCACGACGCGACGCTCGAGATCGAAAGCACGCCCGGCAAGGGCAGCCGCTTCAGCGCGCGCTTCCCGGCACGCCGACTCGCTTCGAAGAATTTGACGGTTTGAAAACGCAAGTTGCCATCGTGGGCGCGGGTCCCGCCGGCTTGCTGCTGTCGCACCTTCTGCACCTCGAGGGCATCGCCTCGGTGGTGATCGAGTCGCGCACGCGCGAGGAGATCGAAGCCACGATCCGCGCCGGCGTGCTCGAGCAGGGCACCGTCGACCTGCTCGCGCAGAGCGGCGTCGGCGAGCGAATGCAGCGCGAGGGCTTCCGCCACGAAGGCATCTACCTGCGCTTCCGCGGCGCGAGTCATCGCATCGCGCTCACCGAGCTCACCGGCCGGGCCATCACCGTCTACGCGCAACACGAAGTGATCAAGGATCTGGTCGCCGCGCGCCTGGCGGCGGGCGGACAGATTCTCTTCGGGGTGAAGGACACCGCGCTCTACGACCTCGACTCCGGTTCTCCCAAAACGCGGTTCTACTGGAACGGCAAGGTCCAGGAAATCGAATCCGACTTCATTGCGGGTTGCGACGGCTTCCACGGCGTGTCGCGCCCGTCGGTCCCTTCGCGCCAGCGCCACGAGTTCACCCGCACTTACCCATTCGGCTGGTTCGGCATCCTGGTCGAAGCGCCGGCTTCGACCGAGGAACTGATCTACGCCCACCATGAGCGCGGCTTCGCCCTGGTGAGCACTCGCTCACCGCAAATCCAGCGTCTGTACTTCCAGTGTGATCCCGAGGACCAAGTGAAGAACTGGCCCGACGCGCGCATCTGGGAAGAGCTGCACACGCGCCTGGAGGGCACCGACGGCTGGAAGCTGGCCGAGGGCCGCATCTTCCAGAAGGGCATCATCGCCATGCGCAGCTTCGTGGTCGAGCCGCTGCGCTACGGGCGCCTGTTCCTCGCCGGCGATGCCGCGCACATCGTGCCGCCGACCGGGGCGAAGGGTTTGAACCTGGCTGTGAATGATGTCCGAGTACTGGCTTTCGCCTTGTCCCGCTACTTCAAGTCCAGGAACGAGGAAGATCTCAAGAGCTATTCCGCGACGGCCCTGAAGCGGGTATGGCGCGCCGAACACTTCTCCTGGTGGATGACCTCGATGCTGCACCGCTTCCACGATGACACGCCGTTCCAGCACCGCATCCAGCTCGCCGAGCTCGACTACGTGGTGAGCTCGAAAGCCAAGGCGCTCACCCTGGCCGAGAACTACGTCGGCTGATCGTCGTCCCCGCGAAGGCGGGGACCCATTTATTTAGTCGTACCGCGCGGTTTCCAATTCTTAAATTGGATCCCCGCCTTCGCGGGGATGACGGCAGACTTCCTTAGGCGGCCTGCAGTTTCGCGACCGCAAGCGCGAGCTGCTTGAGACCGTGGTCGCGGAAGTTGACCTGCACCCGCACGTCCTCTCCCTGCCCTTCCAGGTCGACGATGACACCAGCGCCGAACTTCGGATGCGTGACGTTCTGCCCGATTCTGAAGCCGCCGACGTCGCGTGGAGGTTTGGCCAAAGTGGTCCTTGTTTGACGGGAAAAGTCCGGAGCGAACGCCTTCTGCTTCGAAAACCTCGGCGTCAGCCATTTCAATAGCTGTTGCGGGATCTCCTCGAGGAAGCGCGAGGGGATGTTGTAGCGCGTCTGGCCGTGCAGCATGCGGGTCTGCGCGTGTGACAGGTACAAGCGATTGCGCGCGCGCGTGATCGCGACGTAGGCGAGGCGCCGCTCTTCTTCCAGCCCGTCGCGCTCCATCACGCTCTGCTCGTGCGGGAACAGGCCTTCCTCCAGGCCGGACATGAACACCACGTCGAACTCGAGGCCCTTGGCCGAGTGCACGGTCATCATCTGCAGCGCTTCCTGACCCTCGCCGGCCTGGTGCTCGCCCGCTTCCAGCGCGGCGTGCGTGAGGAAAGCAGTGAGCGGATCGACCGCCTCGCCCGACTCGTTCACGCGCTCTTCCTCGGTGAACGCGGTCGCGGCAGTCACCAGCTCGGCCAGGTTCTCGATGCGGTCGGCGCCTTCGCGCTCGGTCTTGTAGTGCTCGATAAGGCCGCTCTTGGCGATGACGACCTCGACCATCTCGCTGAGCGGCAGGCCCTGGGTCTCCGCCCTCAGGTCGTCGATCAGCTTCTTGAATAGTGCGGCCTTCGAGCCGTCCGCCACCTTCATGAGAGGGACATTCGCTTGCTTTGCGGCGTCCTGCAGCTGCTCGATGGTGCGCGCGCCGATGCCGCGCGGCGGGAAGTTGGCCACGCGCAGGAACGAGTTGTCGTCTTCCGGCGTGGCGATCAGACGCAGGTAGGCGAGCGCATGCTTGATCTCGGCGCGCTCGAAGAAGCGCAGGCCGCCGTAGACCCGGTAGGGAATGCCCTGCGAGAACAGCGCATGCTCGACGACGCGCGACTGCGCGTTCGAGCGGTAAAGCACCGCGACCTGCGAAAGGCGCGTGCCCTCGCGCGCCAGCGCCTGCACCTCGCCCACCAGCCAGCGCGCCTCGTCGTTGTCGGAGTCGCCTTCGAACACGCGCACCGGCTCGCCCTTGCCCGCCGCGGTCCACAGGTTCTTGCCCAGGCGGTTGCGGTTGTTGGCGATGAGCGCGTTGGCCGCGTCGAGGATGTTGCCGTGCGAGCGGTAGTTCTGCTCCAGGCGGATGACGTGCTTCACCTTGAACTCGCGCTCGAAGTCCGCCATGTTGCCGACGTGCGCGCCGCGGAAGGCATAGATCGACTGGTCGTCGTCGCCGACCGCGAAGTACTTAGCGTCCTGCGAGCGGAACAGCTTCAGCCAGCGGTACTGCAGGCGGTTGGTGTCCTGGAACTCGTCGATCAGCACGTAGCGGAATCGCCGCGCGTAGTGCTCGCGCAGAATTTCGTTTCTTGAAAGCAATTCATAAGAGCGCAGCAGGAGCTCGGAGAAATCGACCACGCCTTCGCGCTGGCACTGCTCGTCGTAGGCGGAATAGAGCTCGGCGAAGCGCCGCGTGTTCTCGTCGGCGAGCGGCACGTCGCGCCCGCGCACGCCCTCTTCCTTCTGCCCGTTGATGAAGTACTGCACCTCGCGCGGCGGGAAGCGCTCCTCGTCCACGTTCATGCCCTTCAGCAGGCGCTTGATGGCGGCGAGCTGGTCCTGCGAGTCGAGGATCTGGAATGCGCGCGGCAGCCCGGCTTCCTGCGCGTGCGCCCGCAGCATGCGGTTGCACAGGCCGTGGAAGGTGCCGACCCACATGCCGCGCGGGTCGACCGTCATCATCGCGCCGACGCGCGTCAGCATCTCGCGCGCCGCCTTGTTGGTGAAGGTGACCGCGAGGATGCCGGCCGGCGTGACGCGCCCGCCCTTGACCAGCCAGGCGATGCGCGTGGTGAGCACGCGCGTCTTGCCGCTGCCCGCGCCGGCGAGGATCAGCGCGTGCTCATCCGGCAGGGTGACTGCGGCGAGCTGTTCCGGGTTGAGGTGTTCGAGGTGGAGCGACAAGCTCCGCCATTTTACCCGGCGATCCTGGGCTCTTTCACTCCGAATTTGCCCTTCAGGCGATTGGCGAGGCTCTGCGCTTCTTCGCGCGAAGGAAGCTGGCGAATGCGCACGGTGTAGGTCACCTTCTCGCCTTCCTTGCGCTGCGCGACTTGCGCCGGATAGCCCGCCTCCTGCAGCTGGCGGCTGATCGCGCCGGCCCCGCTCTGGCTGTCGAGCGTGGCGAGCTCGACCATGTACTTGCCGCCGCGGCGCGCCGCGCCCTTGCCGGTTTCGATCTCGGTTTCCCTGCCCCATTGCTCGAGCTGCTTCGGATCGACCAGGCCGACCGGTTGGGTCTTGCCCTTGTCGCGCTGATAGAACTGCAGCGGCTTGTCCATGCGCACCGGCTTCTCGCCGTCGGCGCCGACGTCGATCGCGCCTTCGATCAGGCAGACGATCTGGCGCTCGTCGCGCGAGCGGCCCCAGAAGTCGGTGCCGCGGATCCCGGCGGTCACCTGCGACACGCGCACGCTGACCTCGCGCTTCTTGCCCTTGCCGACCAGCTCGGTGGTGAAACGGAACGCGCCCTCGAGCACCTGCAGCGTGGCCTTGAACAGGTCCTTGCCCGGCTGCATCTCGGCGAACACCAGCCGGCCGTTCTCGCCCAGCTTCACCACGCTTCCCTCGGAGAGCTTCACCTGCACGCGCGCGCCGCTGCCGGAGAAGATGCGGTCGCCCGCACGCAGCTCCATGCCGGGCGCGAGCGGAACGCGCTTGCCGTCGCGCTCGAGCCACGCGGGCATCTGCACGCCGTCGACCACCGCGCCCGACTGCTGCGCCGACACCGGCAACGCCACGACCGCGAGGAGAAAAGCCAGCAACAGCGTCTTCATCGAAGCCTCCGTTTCTTGCTGCTTTTATACGGGATCGCCTAGCCCGATGGATGCAATAAGGGATGCGATAATCCCGCGCTCCGCCAAATAAGTCACAAGCCTCTCAAGATGCAGGAAGTTTACGACGCCAGCGCAGTCGAGCGCGACGCCCAGGAATTCTGGCAGCAGAAGAATTCCTTCCGCTCGGTCGAAGACCAAGCCAAGCCCAAGTTCTACTGCCTGTCCATGTTTCCCTACCCGTCGGGGAAGCTGCACATGGGCCACGTGCGCAACTACACCATCGGCGACGTGCTCACGCGCTATCACCGCATGCGCGGCTTCAACGTGCTGCAGCCGATGGGCTGGGACGCGTTCGGCTTGCCCGCGGAAAACGCGGCGATGGCGAACCGGGTGCCGCCGGCGAAGTGGACCTACGACAACATCGCCTACATGAAGTCGCAGCTGCAGAGCCTCGGCTTCGCGCTCGACTGGACGCGCGAAGTCGCTACCTGCAAGCCGGACTACTACAAGTGGAACCAGTGGCTGTTCACGCGCCTGTTCAAGAAAGGCATCGCCTACAAGAAGACCGGCGTGGTGAACTGGGATCCGGTCGACCAGACCGTGCTTGCCAACGAGCAGGTGATCGAGGGCAAGGGCTGGCGCACCGGCGCGGTGGTGGAGAAGCGCGAGATCCCGATGTACTTCCTGCGCATCACCGCCTACGCCGAAGAGCTGCTCGGAGCGCTCGACAAGCTGCCCGGCTGGCCCGAGCAGGTGAAGCTGATGCAGAAGAACTGGATCGGCCGCTCGGAGGGCGTGCGCATCGGTTTTCCCTACCAGCTGGAAAACCAGGATCGTGTGCTGTGGGTGTTCACCACGCGCGCCGACACGCTGATGGGCGCGACCTTCATGGCAGTCGCCGCTGAACATCCGATTGCACAATCGGCAGCAAAGCGCGATCCGAAGATTGCCGCTTTCGTCGAAGCGTGCAAACGCGGCCCGGCGATGGAAGCCGAGCTCGCGCAGATCGAGAAGAAGGGCCTGCCCACCGGCATGTTCGTCACCCATCCGATCTCCGGAGAGAAGCTTCCGGTCTGGGTCGGCAACTACGTGCTGATGGGCTACGGCGAGGGCGCGGTGATGGGCGTGCCGGCGCACGACGAGCGCGACTTCGAGTTCGCGCTCAAGTACAAGCTGCCGATCAAGCCGGTGATCCGCCATCCGCTCGGCGACACCGTGCCCGCGCCGTGGAAGCCGGAGTACGCGGAATACGGGGTTTGCATCAACTCCGGTCCCTATGACGGTTTGGATTTCGGCAAAGCGGTCGATGCCATCGCCGCCGACCTGGCGAAGAAGAAGCTGGGCGAAAAGCAGGTGCAGTGGCGCCTGCGCGACTGGGGCATCTCGCGCCAGCGCTACTGGGGCACGCCGATTCCGATCGTCCACTGCCCCTCGTGCGGCGACGTGCCGGTGCCGGACGACCAGCTGCCGGTGAAGCTGCCGGAGAACGTGGTGCCCGACGGCACCGGCAACCCGTTGAACAAGCTGCCGTCGTTTACCGACACCAAGTGCCCATCGTGCGGCAAGCCGGCGAAGCGCGAGACCGACACCATGGACACGTTCGTCGACTCGTCCTGGTATTTCGTGCGCTTCTGCTGCCCTGGCCAGGACAAGGCGATGGCCGACGAGCGCGCCAACTACTGGATGGCGGTCGACCAGTACATCGGCGGCATCGAGCACGCCATCCTGCACCTGCTCTACTCGCGCTTCTTCCAGCGCGCGATGCAGGAGGAGACCGGCCTGATGCGCGGCGTGGACGAGCCGTTCACCAACCTGCTGACGCAGGGCATGGTGCTCGCCGAGTCCTACTACACCGACGCCGGCGGCCGACGCGAATGGGTCAATCCCGCCGAGGTTTCCGTAGAAAAGGATTCAAAAGGAAAAATCGTTTCTGCGCGCCGCACCAAGGATGGCGCAGCGGTGGTGTACGACGGCATCGGCACGATGTCGAAGTCCAAGAACAACGGCGTCGACCCGCAGGCCCTGATCGAGAAGTACGGCGCGGACACCGCGCGCTTCTACACCATCTTCGCCTCGCCGCCGACCAACACGCTCGAGTGGAGCGACGAAAGCGTCGAGGGGTCCTCGCGTTTTCTCAAGCGCGTGTGGACGTTCGCATTCCGCTTCTCGAAAGCGGCAAAGAGCATCGAAGTCGACCGCAAGATGCGGTACCGGATTCATGCCGAGCTGAAGCAGGCGAACTACGACATCCAGAAGCACCAGTTCAATACCGTCGCCTCCGCGTGCATGAAGATTCTCAACGCGCTCGAGGAGATCGCGGAGTGGAATGCGACGACGGGTGAAGGCCTGTCGATCCTGTTGCGGCTGCTCTCGCCGATCGCGCCGCATGTCGCGCATCATCTGTGGCGCGAGCTCAACTTCGGCGAGGACATCATGACGGCGGCGTGGCCCGAGCCCAACCCGGCGGCGCTCGAGCAGGACGAGATCGAGCTGGTGGTGCAGGTGAACGGCAAGCTGCGCGGCTCGATCGTGGTGCCGAAGCAGGCCGACAAAGCGACGATCGAGAGCCTGGCGCGCTCGAACGCGAACGTGCAGCGCTTCGTCGCCGGTCAGACGGTGAAGAAGGTGGTCGTGGTTCCCGGCCGACTGGTGAATCTTGTCGTCTAGGAACGCCCTGGTCGTCGCGCTGCTGCTGACGCTCGCCGCGTGCGGCTTCCGCCTGCGCGGTACGGCGGACGTGCCGTTCGAGACGATCTTCCTGCCGGGCGCGACCGGCGGCATCGCGCTCGACCTGAAGCGCAACATCCAGGTCGGCACCAACGCGAAAGTGGTCGACGATGCGGCGAAGGCGGAGGCGGTGCTGCAGTTCACCGAGGAAACAAAGCAGAAGGAAGTGCTCTCGCTCACCGGCACCGGCAAGGTGCGCGAGTTCCAGCTGCGCTACCGCGTCGGCTTCCGCGTGCACGACAACAAGGGCGGCGAGTACGTGCCGCAGAGCTCGATCCAGCTCACGCGCGACGTGACCTTCAACGACACCGAGATCCTCGCCAAGGAGCAGGAAGAGCAGATCCTGTTCCGCGACATGCAGACCGACATGGTGCAGCAGATCCTGCGCCGCCTGGCGGCCGCGAAGAAGCCGACGCCCAAGTAATGCAGATCAAGTCGGAGCAGCTCGCCTCCCAGCTGGAAAAGACGCTCAAGCCGGTCTACGCGATCCACGGCGACGAGGCGCTGCTCGTGCTGGAAGCCGCCGACGCGGTGCGCACGGCGGCGCGCAAGAATGGCTACGACCAGCGCGAGGTCTACGAGGTCTCCGGGCGCTCGTTCGACTGGAGCGAGCTCGCGCACGCCGGCGCGAGCATGTCGCTCTTCGGCGGCAAGAAGATCGTCGAGCTGCGCCTCACCGGCGGCAAGCCGAGCGCCCAGGCGTCCGAGGCGATCGTCGAGTGGTGCGACGATCCAAGCCCTGAAGCGCTGCTGCTCGTCACCATGCCGCGCCCGGAAGGCGGCGGCTGGTGGGAGGCGCCGTGGTTCGTCGCGCTCAGCAAGGCTGGCGTGATCGTGGAAGTGCAGCAGGTCGCGCGTAGCGCGCTGCCCGGCTGGCTGCAGAAGCGTCTGGGGTTGCAGAAGCAGGGCGCGCCGCGCGAGGTGCTCGAGTATCTCGCCGACCGCGTCGAGGGCAACCTGCTCGCCGCGCACCAGGAGGTGCAGAAGCTCGGGCTGCTCGCGCCCGAAGGCGAGCTCAGCTTCGATA
>Ga0105243_10003741_pt1 | contig 12193 bp, 12 predicted proteins | sample KBSM34metaG_FD_81525 | JGI IMG/M metagenome (GOLD analysis project Ga0105243, IMG submission 81525) | Miscanthus rhizosphere microbial communities from Kellogg Biological Station, Michigan, USA - KBS M3-4 metaG | ecosystem: Host-associated > Plants > Roots > Rhizosphere > Soil | place...
AATTCGAACGGATAAAATTGGCACCTTTACATTTGATGATCCAAGTGAAGCTGAACAGCAGCTGTAAGCAATACATTGCGAACTGAAACAAAAAACGCCTCTGCCTTTTCAGCATGAGGCGTTTTTTATGTAAAGGTGCCGTGTGAAAATGTTGATATAAAGAAGGTGGAGCTAATGAAAAAGAGTATTAAGGAAATAAAAGAAGAACTAAAGCAAGTGAGAAGCCCGGAAGATGCTTTATTTAAGGCATATGCGCAAGATGAGCGTAAAGGTGTGCAGCAGGTTATTATTCAAAAACAAAGGCAATTTGAAGCCGCTGAGCGCTTGAAGAAACAGTTTGATGAAATGATGGCATATGAAAATGAATTATATAGCCAAGGAGCAACCTATATTGCCGGAGTAGACGAAGTAGGAAGAGGGCCGTTAGCGGGACCGGTAGTAGCGGCTGCCGTTATTTTGCCTCCTGATTTTTTTCTTCCTGGTCTGACAGATTCCAAGAAGTTATCAGAGGCAAAGCGAGAAGCGTTTTATGAAGAAATTTGTAAAAGCGCTGTTGCTATCGGTATAGGCATTATAGGGGCAGAGGTTATTGATTCTATTAATATTTATGAAGCAACAAAAAAGGCAATGACTGAAGCAATTGAACTTCTAGCTGTTCAGCCTGATGAACTGCTTATTGATGCGATGAAGCTGCCGGTGCCTATTTCGCAGCAGTCAATCATCAAAGGCGATGCTACAAGCATTTCGATTGCTGCAAGTTCTGTTATTGCAAAAGTGACGCGAGATCGAATGATGAAAGAACTTGGTGAACGCTATCCTGCATATGGATTCGAAAAACATATGGGATATGGAACAAAACAACATTTAGAAGCAATCGAAAAATATGGAATTTTGCCAGAACATCGCCGATCTTTTGCACCGATAAAAAACCAAGTAAACTAGAACATGATACCCGAGCATATCTCTGCTTTTTAGCGCATGTTTCACATGCGGGATTTTAGGTTCAAAAAGAATATAGCCTATTTAAGTGGAGATATTGTAGAGGGTGAAGTTCGTAAATTATTTTCCTCTCAGTTCGCTTTAGTTATGAAGGTTGATTTACATGATCAACTATACGTTTAACGTCCGCAAAGCCTCATCGACTTCATAAGGTATAGTTAAGTACTATCTCCATAAAAATATCAATTTTCTTATTATTTCAATATTTTTCACTAGAATAGTAGACAATTAGACAATTATTTTTATACAATGAAAGCGCAGTCTATTTTGTGCAGTATAGTTTTGTGGTTGATTATGTTAGGAGGATGGGAAATGAATATCCATGAGTATCAAGGAAAAGAACTACTCAGAAAATATGGGGTTGCAGTACCAAACGGTCGAGTAGCTTTTACTGTTGAAGAAGCAGTTGAAGCAGCAAAGGAATTAGGTTCACAAGTATCAGTGGTGAAAGCACAAATCCATGCTGGTGGACGCGGTAAAGCGGGCGGTGTCAAAGTAGCAAAAAACTTAGATGAAGTTCGTACATATGCACAAGATATTTTAGGAAAGACCCTCGTAACACACCAAACAGGCCCTGAAGGAAAAGAAGTTAAGCGCTTGTTAGTTGAAGAGGGATGCGATATTAAGAAAGAATACTACATCGGTTTAGTTCTTGATCGTGCAACATCTCAAGTTGTATTGATGGGTTCTGAAGAAGGTGGAACTGAAATTGAAGAAGTGGCGGAAAAAACGCCTGAAAAAATCTTTAAAGAATATGTAGATCCTGCGATTGGTTTACAAGCATTCCAAGCTCGCAGACTTGCATTTAATATTAATATTCCAAAAGAATTAGTTGGAAAAGCAGTTAAGTTCATGACAGGTTTATATACAGTATTTGTTGAAAAAGACTGCTCAATTGCAGAGATTAATCCTCTAGTTGTAACAGGTGACGGAGACGTTATGGCATTGGATGCGAAGTTAAACTTTGATTCAAATGCGCTGTATCGTCAAAAAGATATTCTTGAATATCGTGACCTTGAAGAGGAAGATGCTAAAGAAATTGAAGCATCTAAATATGACTTAAGCTACATTTCACTAGACGGTAATATCGGTTGTATGGTAAACGGTGCAGGTTTAGCAATGGCAACGATGGATATTATTAAGCATTACGGAGGCGACCCTGCTAACTTCCTGGATGTTGGGGGCGGCGCAACTGCTGAAAAAGTAACAGAAGCATTCAAAATTATTTTATCTGACCAAAATGTAAAAGGTATTTTCGTTAATATTTTCGGCGGGATTATGAAATGTGATGTTATTGCAACAGGTGTTGTTGAAGCAACGAAACAAGTTGGATTAAGCCTTCCATTAGTTGTTCGCTTAGAAGGAACAAACGTTGAACTTGGAAAAGAAATTTTACAAAAATCAGGCTTAAATATCACAGCTGCTGAATCTATGGCAGACGGCGCACAAAAAATCGTTTCACTAGTGAAATAGAAAGGCTGGGGGATAGGAATGAGCGTATTTATTAATCAAGATACAAAAGTAATTGTACAAGGAATTACAGGCGGAGTTGGCCTTTTTCATACACAGCAAATGTTAGAATATGGAACGAAAATTGTTGGTGGCGTAACACCAGGTAAAGGCGGCTTAGAAGTAGAAGGTGTTCCGGTATTTAATACGGTTGCCGAGGCAAAAGAAAAAACAGGCGCAACGGCTTCTGTTGTATATGTTCCGCCAGCATTCGCAGCTGACTCCATTATTGAAGCAGTTGACGCAGATTTAGATTTAGTTATTTGTATTACGGAAGGTATTCCAGTATTAGATATGGTAAAAGTAAAGCGTTATATGGAAGGAAAACGTACGCGCCTTGTGGGACCTAACTGCCCAGGTGTTATTACACCGGAAGAATGTAAAATTGGAATTATGCCAGGGTACATTCACAAAAAAGGTCATGTAGGTGTAGTTTCACGTTCTGGTACATTAACATATGAAGCTGTTCATCAACTTTCTGAAGCTGGCATTGGCCAATCAACAGCTGTTGGTATCGGTGGTGACCCAGTGAACGGCACGAACTTTATCGATGTATTAAAAGCGTTTAATGAAGATGAAGATACGTATGCAGTAATTATGATTGGTGAAATCGGCGGTACGGCAGAAGAAGAAGCGGCAGAATGGGTAAAAGCAAATATGACAAAACCTGTGGTCGGCTTCATTGGCGGTCAAACAGCACCTCCGGGAAAACGTATGGGCCATGCTGGTGCTATTATTTCAGGTGGTAAAGGGACAGCGTCTGAAAAAATTAAAACAATGAATGAGTGCGGTATCCAAGTAGCTGAAACACCATCTGTTATGGGAGAAACACTTATTAAAGTGTTAAAAGAACAAGGCATTTACGAGCAGTGTAAGACTCATTAATAGAAGACATATAGCCTCCTTTGACCGGGGGCTATTTTGTCCATTTAAAAAGGAGATTGTAGAATGTCTGATTTACGGGAAAAATTAATTCATTTAGCACATTGTCCATCTGTTAATTGGAAACAAATTTTTACGCTACTTCAACAGAATTCTTCATTACAAAATCTCTACGAGTACTCTCCATCACAGCTTCAAAAACTATTGACTCTCTCGATTGAACGTGCTAATCAAATAAAAAAAGATTTGCAAACTATTCCAATACGAGATATTCTAGATAAATATGACGCTGAGAATATTCAATGTGTCACCATCCTAGATAATGAATATCCTGAACTTTTGCGCCATATTTATGATCCGCCTTGGGTATTATTTGCAAGAGGAAAGGTTTCTCTTCTACACGCTCCAGAAAGCTTAAGCGTTGTAGGAACAAGGAATCCCACTTCATATGGAACTGCAGCTCTGACTCATATTGTTAAGCCGATGCTGCATGAAGAATTTGTCGTTGTAAGTGGACTAGCTCTAGGGATTGACCAGGCTGCTCATGAACTGGCTATCGCTGAAAAAGCTAAAACGATTGCAGTTTTAGGCGGAGGGTTTTATAATATTTACCCAAGAGGAAACCAAAATTTAGCAAGAGAAATTGCGCAGCATCATTTGCTGCTTTCTGAATATGCCCCGTTTATGAAGCCGACGAAATGGTTTTTCCCTCGCAGAAACAGAATCATTAGCGGATTAACAGGAGGCACGTTGGTGGTGCAAGCAAAAGAAAGAAGTGGATCTTTTATTACCGCTGACCAGGCGCTTCAGCAAGGAAGAGAAGTATTTGCCATACCGGGTTCTATTTTTGAAGAAACATCATGTGGAACGAATAAGTTAATCCAATTAGGGGCAAAACTTGTGCAAAGCGCTGCTGATATTACAGATGAAATGATGTATATAAGATGAATGTTTCAAAGTAGTCATATTCTTGCATGGTATGAAATACTAGTGAGATACGTAGTAAAATCGTATGACTTATCTTTTGGACATTTGACAAACAAGAACCAAATATTTAATAATAATGAAGATTTTATTCTACCTCTTGAGGAGGAACAAATAGATGTCTGACTACCTAGTAATTGTAGAATCGCCTGCAAAGGCTAAAACAATTGAACGTTATTTAGGAAAGAAATATAAAGTAAAAGCATCGATGGGACATGTTCGCGATTTACCTAAAAGTCAAATGGGAATTGATATTGAACAGGATTACAATCCGAAATATATTACAATTCGCGGGAAAGGCCCAGTTTTAAAAGAACTAAAAACAGCGGCTAAAAAAGCAAAAAAGATTTACCTAGCAGCCGATCCAGACCGTGAAGGAGAAGCGATTGCATGGCACTTGGCGCACAGTTTGGATGTAGACATTGCATCGGACTGTCGCGTAGTATTTAACGAGATTACAAAAGAAGCGATTAAAGAATCTTTTAAACATCCACGAGCAATTAATATGGATTTAGTAGATGCTCAACAAGCACGCCGTATTCTTGACAGGCTGGTTGGCTACAACATCAGTCCATTGCTGTGGAAAAAAGTGAAAAAAGGATTAAGTGCCGGAAGGGTTCAATCAATTGCAGTGCGGTTAATTATTGATCGTGAAAAAGAAATTGCAAAGTTTATCCCAGAAGAATACTGGACGGTAAAAGCAACTTTTCAAAAAGGGAACGACCAATTTGAAGGCCAGTTGATCGAATATCAAGGAAAAAAGTAGAGCTATCGAATGAAAATGATGTAACCAACATTGTTAAACAATTAGATGGAAATGAATTTTCAATTTCTAAAGTAACAAAACGTGAGCGAAAGCGTAATGCGGCTCCTTCTTTTACCACGTCTTCATTACAGCAAGAGGCAGCGCGGAAACTGAACTTCCGAGCGAAAAAAACAATGATGATTGCGCAGCAATTATATGAAGGAATTGATTTAGGAAAAGAAGGTACAGTAGGTCTTATCACGTATATGCGTACCGATTCTACTCGTATTTCAGAAACAGCTCAAACAGAAGCTAGAGATTACATTACGAACGCATACGGAAATCAGTTTGTGGCAACGGAAAAGCGTAAAGAAAAGAAAAATTCGAACGCGCAAGATGCCCACGAAGCGATTCGTCCAACTTCAGCTCTTCGTAAACCAGGAGAGGTAAAAGAGTTCTTATCGCGTGATCAGTATCGACTGTATAAGCTAGTATGGGAGCGCTTCGTTGCTAGTCAAATGGCACCTGCAATTATGGATACAATGGCTGTAGATTTGAAAAATGGAGACGTAACATTTAGAGCAAACGGCTCCAAAGTTAAATTTCCAGGCTTTATGAAAGTGTATGTTGAAGGCAATGATGATCAAGTGGAGGAAAAAGAAAATCTTCTTCCAGACTTAGAAGAAGGAGAAGTAGCTTATTCTAAAGACATCGATGAAAAGCAGCACTTCACACAGCCGCCGCCAAGATATACTGAAGCTCGTTTAGTCAAGACATTAGAAGAGCTAGGCATTGGCCGACCGTCTACATATGCTCCAACACTTGACACGATTCAAAAGCGCGGGTACGTAGCGCTCGATAACAAGCGTTTTGTTCCAACAGAACTTGGAGAAATTGTACTAGAGCTTGTATTGGAGTTTTTCCCGGAAATTTTAGATGTAGAGTTTACAGCTAAAATGGAAAACGATTTGGATGAAGTGGAAGATGGTAATGTTCAATGGGTGCGTGTTATTGACGAATTTTACAGTGATTTTGAAAAACGCTTAGAACATGCTGAAAAAGAAATGCGCGAAGTGGAGATTAAAGATGAACCTGCCGGAGAAGATTGTGAAGAATGCGGTTCACCTATGGTATACAAAATGGGACGCTACGGAAAATTTATGGCATGCTCTAATTTTCCTGACTGCCGCAACACAAAGCCAATTGTAAAAGAGATTGGTGTAAAGTGTCCGAAATGTGAAGAAGGAAATATCGTTGAGCGAAAATCGAAGAAAAAGCGTACATTTTATGGCTGTGATCGATTCCCGGGCTGTGACTTCGTATCTTGGGATAAGCCGATTGCAAGAAAATGTCCGAAATGTGAAAATCTGCTTGTGGAGAAGAAACAGAAAAAAGGAACTCAAGTCGTCTGTACAAGTTGTGATTATAAAGAGGAAGCTCAGCAGTAAAAGAGAATGGGATGAATTCCCACACTTTAAATTTAAAAATAGCAGTTATATAAGATGCGGCGACATTGCTTCATGTGCTAAAATGGAAACGTTATTAGCGACATTGAGTAATGTCGCATTTTCTTTGTCCCGTTAAAAAAGGAAAAGACAAGTGAATGAATAAGTAAAATGATAGAAAAGATAGAAATGAAGTTGGAGGATTTACAATGAATGAACAAGTAATTAATGTTATCGGAGCAGGTCTTGCTGGAAGTGAAGCGGCTTGGCAAATCGCAAAGCGCGGTTTGAAAGTCCGTCTTTATGAGATGAGACCAGTAAAGCAAACACCTGCTCATCATACGGACAAATTTGCTGAATTAGTATGTAGTAATTCACTGCGTGCGAATACATTAACAAATGCAGTTGGTGTGTTAAAAGAAGAAATGCGATTATTAGACTCTGTAATTATTCGTTCAGCAGACGAGTGTGCGGTTCCAGCAGGTGGAGCACTGGCTGTTGACCGTCACGAATTTGCCGCTCGTGTGACGGAAAGCGTTAAAAACCATCCAAACGTAACGGTTGTTAATGAAGAGATTACGGAAATTCCACAAGGACCAACTGTTATTGCAACAGGTCCGTTAACGTCAAAAGATTTATCAGAAAAGCTGCGTGCGTTAACAAGTGAAGATTATTTATATTTTTACGATGCGGCTGCACCTATTATTGAAAAAGACAGCATTGATATGGATAAAGTATATCTTAAATCTCGCTATGACAAAGGGGAAGCTGCCTATTTAAACTGTCCGATGACAAAAGAAGAATTCCAACGTTTTCATGAAGCATTAATCAATGCAGAGACGGTTCCTTTAAAAGAATTTGAGAAAGAAATTTATTTTGAGGGATGTATGCCAATTGAAGTAATGGCTTCACGCGGAGAAAAAACAATGCTCTTTGGACCAATGAAACCAGTTGGGTTAGAAGATCCGAAAACAGGAAAGCGACCTTATGCAGTTGTTCAGCTTCGTCAAGATGATGCAGCAGGTACACTATATAATATCGTAGGTTTTCAAACACATTTAAAATGGGGAGCACAAAAAGAAGTATTAAGCTTAATTCCAGGTTTGGAAAATGCAGAAGTAGTACGCTACGGAGTTATGCATAGAAATACGTTTATTAATTCTCCTAAATTGTTAAAGCCGACGTATCAATATCGTGAGCGTGATGACTTATTCTTTGCTGGACAAATGACGGGAGTAGAAGGATATGTAGAATCAGCGGCGAGCGGACTAATGGCCGGAATGAACGCAGCTCGACTTGTACTTGGTGAAGAATTGGTTGTATTGCCGCAGGAAACGGCGATTGGCAGTATGGCTCACTATATCACACATACAAGCGCTAAAAACTTCCAGCCGATGAATGCCAACTTTGGCTTATTCAAAGAATTGGAAGTGCGAATCAAAAACAAACAAGAACGAAATGAAACGCTTGCTAAAAGAGCATTGGAAACTATTCAGAATTTTACAACAAAATAATCAAAATTGTTTGCAAGGGCTACTTAATTGTGATAATATTTAGTAGCCCTTGTGAGGTGATAACATTGGAATTTGTTAAAGATGTATTAAATTCCTTTCTAGAATATTTACAAATTGAGAAAAACTATTCAAAATATACAGTTGACTGCTATGAAAAAGACATAGGTATCTTCATGTCTTTTATGCAGGAAGAGCAAATACAAAACCTACAAAGTGTTACATATGCTGATGCAAGGCTGTTTTTAACACGCCTATATGAAAAGCAGTATTCAAAAAGATCGATGTCACGCAAAATTTCTTGTTTGAGAACGTTTTATCGTTACTTAAATAGAGAAGAATTAGTAGAAGATAATCCATTTGCGCTCGTTACCCTTCCTAAAAAGGAAGAGCGAAATCCTCGCTTTCTGTATGAAGAGGAGATTGTGAAATTATTTCAAATGAATGACTTAACAACTCCGTTAGGGCAGCGTAATCAGTCTCTATTAGAATTGCTGTATGCCACCGGAATACGAGTGAGTGAATGTGCATCTATTAAGCTTAGCGATATAGATTTTTCACTTCAAACTTTGCTCGTATATGGCAAAGGGAAAAAACAACGGTACGTGCCATTTGGCTGTTATGCCAAGGACGCTCTTAGAGTATATATAGATAATGGAAGAAAGCTTCTTTTAAAAAAGGCTCCTTCTGATACTCATTCGCTCTTTTTAAATTATAAGGGGACACCGTTGACAGACCGAGGCATACGCTTAGTCATTGATCAGTTAGTAAAGAAGACCGCTGAGAATATACATATTAGTCCACACGTTTTGCGGCATACTTTTGCGACTCATATGTTAAATGAAGGGGCAGATTTACGTACAGTTCAAGAAATGCTAGGTCATGAACATTTATCAACCACTCAAATATACACACATGTGACGAAGGATCGTTTAAAGGCAGTTTATATGAATCACCATCCTCGCGCATAAAAGGAGGAGTTAATTTGTCTACTTTCCATGCTACTACGATTTTTGCGGTTCAGCATAACGGTCAATGTGCCATGTCTGGGGACGGACAAGTAACGTTCGGAAATGCTGTTGTTATGAAACATACTGCTCGAAAAGTAAGACGTCTATTTCAAGGGCAAGTTCTTGCCGGCTTTGCAGGTTCAGTAGCTGATGCATTCACTCTTTTTGAATTATTTGAAACGAAGCTTGAAGAGTATAACGGAAATCTTCAGCGTGCAGCCGTTGAGCTTGCTAAACAATGGAGAAGTGACAAAGTATTGCGAAAGTTAGAAGCAATGCTTATTGTTATGAACAAAGATAACTTGCTGTTAGTATCAGGAACAGGTGAAGTTATTGAACCGGACGACGGCATTTTAGCAATTGGATCAGGCGGAAATTATGCTTTATCAGCGGGACGTGCATTAAAACAACATGCAGGCGAACATTTAACAGCTAAAGAAATTGCAAAAGCAGCTTTAGATGTAGCAAGTGAGATATGTGTTTATACAAATGATCATATTATTGTAGAAGAACTGTAGGAAAGGGGATTTTTTTATGAATTCTCATTTAACACCTCGACAAATTGTAGAAAAGCTCGATCAGTATATTATTGGTCAAACGAAGGCAAAGAAAGCGGTCGCTGTTGCGCTGCGAAATCGCTATCGACGCGGTCTGCTAGACGAATCTTTACGTGATGAAGTTGTGCCGAAAAACATTTTAATGATTGGTCCTACAGGTGTGGGTAAAACCGAGATTGCACGCCGCTTAGCTAAGCTTGTCGGTGCACCTTTTATTAAGGTTGAGGCAACAAAATTTACGGAAGTTGGATATGTAGGACGCGATGTAGAATCAATGGTTCGTGATTTAGTGGAAACGTCAGTTCGACTTGTGAAAGAAGAAAAAATGAACGGCGTGCGTGATCGCGCTGAAGAAAATGCAAACAAGCGGATAGTAGAGCTTCTTGTTCCAAGCAAAAAGAAGCAGCAATCGTTTAAAAATCCGTTTGAAATGATTTTTTCAAACGGTACACAGTCAAGCGATGCGGATCCTGATCAAGATGAGGAAACGAATATTGCAACGAAGCGCAAGCAGATTGCTCATCAGCTTGCTTTAGGAGAGCTTGAAAATCATTATGTCACAATTGAAGTAGAAGAGCAACAGCCTTCTATGTTTGATATGTTACAAGGTTCGGGTATGGAACAAATGGGCATGAACATGCAGGATGCCTTAAGCAATTTTATGCCTAAAAAACAAAAAAAGCGCAAACTTACTGTTAAAGATGCACGAAAAGTATTAACAAATGAAGAAGCGCAAAAATTGATTGATATGGATGAAGTGACGCAAGAAGCTGTGAATCGTGCAGAACAATACGGAATTATTTTCATTGACGAAATTGATAAAATTGCTCAAAAAAGTGCTAATTCATCTTCCGCTGACGTTTCACGTGAAGGCGTGCAGCGAGATATTTTACCAATTGTAGAAGGGTCAACGATTGTTACAAAATATGGCGCAGTCAAAACTGATCATGTTTTATTTGTAGCAGCCGGTGCTTTCCATGTATCAAAACCGTCGGATTTAATTCCAGAATTGCAGGGTCGATTCCCAATTCGCGTTGAATTAACGAAGCTAACCGTTGAAGATTTTATAAACATTTTAGTAGAGCCAGATAATGCGTTATTAAAGCAATATGCGGCATTATTGGAAACTGAAGGTATACAAATTGAATTTTCTGACGATGCTATACGTAAGATTGCAGAAATTGCATATCAGGTGAATCAAGATACAGACAATATTGGTGCAAGAAGGCTTCATACGATTTTAGAACGTTTGCTAGAGGATTTATCGTTTGAAGCACCAGAAGTAACATTAGAGAAAATTGTGATTACTCCGCAGTACGTGGAAGAAAAATTAGAAAAAATCGCTAAAAACAAAGATTTGAGTCAATTTATTTTATAGAACTGAAATCGCAGGAGGAAGAGTACTAATGGATTTATTAGGGAAAACTAGAAAGATTAATGCAATGCTACAAAAAGCAGCTGGTAAACCAGTAAACTTTAAAGAAATGGCTGAAACACTTTGCGAAGTGATCGAATCAAACGTATTCGTAGTAAGCCGTCGCGGTAAATTATTAGGAATCGCTGTTAAACAGCAAATTGAGAATGCGCGCATGAAAGATATGTTAGAAGCACGCCAGTTCCCAGAAGAATATACTCAAAGCTTATTTAACATTCAAGAAACATCTTCTAACTTAAACATTGAAAGTCAATATACAGCTTTCCCAGTTGAAAATAAAGACTTATTTGATGCAGGACTAACAACAATCGTTCCAATTATCGGAGGCGGAGAGCGTCTAGGTACGCTTGTACTATCTCGTTTAGACCGTCAGTTCGAAGACGATGATTTAATCCTTGCTGAATACGGTGCAACGGTAGTAGGTATGGAAATTCTTCGTGAAAAAGCAGAAGAAATTGAAGAAGAAGCACGTAGCAAAGCTGTTGTACAAATGGCAATTAGCTCATTATCATACAGTGAGTTAGAAGCTATTGAGCACATCTTTGAAGAGTTAAATGGAAATGAAGGACTATTAGTAGCAAGTAAAATTGCTGACCGCGTTGGAATTACACGTTCAGTAATCGTAAATGCGCTACGTAAATTAGAAAGTGCTGGCGTTATCGAATCACGTTCTTTAGGAATGAAAGGAACTTACATTAAAGTTCTTAACAACAAATTCTTAGTAGAGCTTGAAAAATTAAAATCTAACTAAGTTTATGAACCAAAAAGCACACGGGCAAAGCCCGTGTGCTTTTTTTGTGTGCTCTCAGTACAAAAAGGCTCGCTGTGAGTTAAGACGATTCGTTCACTATTTTTACAAATCTATAACAAACTTCATATAAAAATCTAAAAATTATATTATAGAATCTTTAAATAGTAAAAAGATACTAGTTGATTACAAATCGTTACTTTTATTACATATTGTTCAGGACTTATGGTATATATTTTGATTTTGGATTTAAAAAATAGAGCTAAAGTATAGCATTGATGTTAAAATATGCTTGGAAAACGAATGAAAATTTTGGTTTATAGTCCAAAAGTTCTTAAAAAAGGATAGACATTGCATGAAGTTTTTCT
>Ga0105243_10003744_pt1 | contig 12189 bp, 11 predicted proteins | sample KBSM34metaG_FD_81525 | JGI IMG/M metagenome (GOLD analysis project Ga0105243, IMG submission 81525) | Miscanthus rhizosphere microbial communities from Kellogg Biological Station, Michigan, USA - KBS M3-4 metaG | ecosystem: Host-associated > Plants > Roots > Rhizosphere > Soil | place...
ATGAAAAACGGATTTACAATATCGGCAGTCATTCCTGCAAACGCATCGGATATCTACAGTGCCTGGTTAAGCAGTGAGAGTCACGCGGCCATGACGGGTAACCCTGCACACGTGGATGGCAAAGTGGGTGGAAAGTTCAAGGCATGGGATGGTTACATATTTGGTTCGACTCTTGAACTTGAACCGGATCAACGCATCGTTCAAGCGTGGCGGACATCTGAATTCCCGGACAATGCACCTGATTCGCGCCTTGAGATCCTGTTAGAAAAGGTCACTGAGGGAACAAAGGTAACTCTTATCCACAATGACATGCCTGAAGATCAGATTGATTCTTACCGGCAAGGTTGGGAGGATTTCTATTTCAAGCCGATGAAAGAGTATTTCAGTAAGCAATAAGTTCCCAAACCTTGACAGAATTAGAACACTTGTTCTATAATCGACCCAATTGTCCACCTATTCGACAAAGGAGGTCGAGATGTCCACATACCGTAGAAATGCCGGGGACGGAGTTGCTAGTTTATTCCGTGGTCTTATTGGGGGGCGCCGTATGAATCGTGGCGCAGCCTGGGGCATGATGATCATTGGTGCCTTGCTCGCATTTGAGATTTTCAATTTCAGTACTACGCAATTCGCACTAAGAGATGTTCTGGGCGACTTGACGTTTGCAGGCATGCGCTGGGCATCTATCTTAGCCGTTGCCTTCTGTGGTATTGACTTTGCAGGCATCGCTCGCATCTTCACACCCGAACAGGGGCGCGATGAACCCAGCGAAGTTTATTATCTGTTCGGCGCATGGTTCCTCGCAGCGGCCATGAATGCAGCCCTCACGTGGTGGGGCGTATCGGTGGCCATTGTTAATCATCCCAGCCAGTCTGCTGGTGCAGTGCTTAGCAATGAAACCCTGACAAAAGTCGTTCCGATCTTTGTGGCTGTGATGATTCTGCTCATCCGTGTGTTGATCATCGGCACATTCTCACTCGCTGGCGACCGTCTATTTACCACCGATGAGCGACGCGGATATAACAATCCGCGGCCTTCACAGCAACAAACATACCGTCCGGTCAGTCAGCCCATTATACGTTCGGCCTCGAGTTTGAATCAGCCGACAGCGCAAAACACCACATTCCGACCTGCCCCTAAATCTCCGCAACAGACATCTTTTGTGCGCCAGGAGCCGACCTACCACAACCTTCACGGACAGAGCAACGATCGCTCCGCTTCTAGTTCTAGTAACGACCGATCTTACGATATGTAAATTTAATTTGTCGAGATGTTCTCGACAATCCATTTCAAACCGAACTCATTTCGAGCTCGGGTCCCTGAACAAAAAATAAGGAACCCATTATGTCCCGCGCTCGCACCCAAACCCATGATGAATGGCAAACAGCCGCGGCCTACGAAAATGGCAGCGGCTGTTTCTCTGGTTATCTAATTCCACCGCTTGCAGTCCTTGTGATTGCAGGCTTATTAACCTTGCTTGCCCTTAATACACCCATTCCCACTGCGGCGCTCCCGGCAGATAGCCCAACGCCGCTCATTCAGTCTACAAATCCTTTAATAACTTCTCCAGCACAATTAACCCCAGCGGCAATCTTCTCAATTGACAGCTCGACGTGGCCAACCGGACTCTCGCCCATCTTTACAAAGGAGGTTCAACATTGGGCGAATGACATCCTGCGGTGGGCAGCCGCAGCATCCGTGGACCCCAACTTGGCTGCCGTTGTTATGCAGATCGAATCCTGTGGAGATCCGCGCGCGCTTTCACACTCAGGCGCGATGGGATTGTTTCAGGTCATGCCGTTTCATTTTCATCTGGGCGAAAATCCATACAACCCGGATACAAATGCTTTACGAGGACTGAATTATCTATCGCGTTCATTTGCATCCGGAAATGGAAATCCCCGCCTTGCGCTGGCCGGATATAACGGTGGTATCGGTGTCATCTCACGTAGTGAACGAAACTGGCCCACAGAAACGAAACGTTATGTTTATTACGGTGCGCCGATCTATGAAGATACACTGAGAGGTGCTGCGTCCAGTCCCATGCTGGAAGAGTGGTACGGGAAATATGGGGCTGGGCTTTGCAATCAGGCCCACAAGAGGCTTGGATTGCCCTGAGAACTATTTGCTTTTGGTCAACACCGGCAGCCAGATCGCGAACGTTGTCCCTTTAGCTTCTTTTGAGTCCACTTCGATTCTTCCCCCATGTCGTTCTACAATCCAATTTGCGATGGAAAGACCCAGGCCAAAGCCTGTGGTCTTTCCGCGCGTGCGTGACTTTTCGGCGCGATAGAACCGCTCGAAGATATGAGGCAGGTCTTCGGCTGGGATGCCAGGCCCGGTGTCCCGGCAGATGATGCGGGCCTGTTCCCCGATCCTTTCCAGGCTCAGAAAGACTTCTCCGCCCTGGGGGGTGTACTGAATTGCATTCGCAACGAGGTTGATGAACACCTGTTTGAGCCTGTCACGATCACCATTCACATACACCTGGTCAATTTCATTTAGATGCAGCCGAACCCGGTTGCCTGCAAGAATGCTCATTTCCTGAAAAACTTCTGTGAGAAGTAAATCCAACTCAACCTGTTTCATCACCAGCGTGAGCTTCCCAGACTCCGCCTGCGCCAGCAAGAGCAGCCCGCCAACCAGACGGGTCAGACGTCCCGCTTCATGATCAATGCTCATCAGCGACTCCTCATCGAGTCTTTTCATACGGCGCATCAAGTCCACATTTCCCTTGATCACGGTGAGTGGAGTTCGCAATTCATGGCTGACATCTGCTAGAAGGCGTTGCTGGGAAGTAAAGAGCGCTTCGAGCCGTTCTAATGTCTGATTGAACGAATTAACCAGACTTCCAATTTCATCATTCTCAGGTCCATGATAAGGCAGACGGCGCGAGAGATCGTCTGCGCGGTTGATCTGCTCGGCAGTCTCGGTAATGGCTTCAAGGGGTTTGAGGGTCTGACCCAACGTCAGCCAGGCGGCATTCCCTGAAAACAGAAACGACACCAGCCAAATGATCGTGAGAATGTTTGTCAGGCCCGCGCGAGCCTGGTTGATAACATCCATCCGGACGGCAACCTGCAGCACCGCGATTTTGTGCTCACCATCCATAATCGGAACACTCAATACGCGAAGTTGGTGATTTCCCAGCCTCACATCGCGATAAATTGGCGATTCAGCTCGCAAACCATCGCGATCAAAGGGTCTGTCGGCGAAATCCTCAAGTGCCCTCAAACTTGCTTGCAGTTTATGATCCAGCCCCCAGACCTGCACGTAAACATCCGAGCTTATATCGACCGAAGACAGATCAAGGCTCACCTGGCCAAGGGAATTGACTTTGATCCTATTAATAATGAGATTTGCCGCGCTTTCCAGCGTATTATCAATCTGATCGACCAGGAGCGCATTGAAGACCATAATGACCGCCGCGGCAAATACAAGCAAAATGCCCCCGGTCAGCGTTGAGTATAAGAGGGTCAGGCGGAGACGGAGAGACATAAGCAATATGTCACTGCGAGCCCTCGGGAAGCAGTCTCCCGTTTAATCAGGAGATTGCCCACTCCTAGATAGTCCGCAATGATGATGTTTATTTATGGGTTTTCGCGCAAGACATATCCAACCCCTCGCACGGTGTGAATGAGTCGTTGCTCCCCTTCACCCTCCAGCTTTTGCCTGAGGTAACGAATATATACTTCAAGAACGTTGCTCTCGCCGCCAAAGTCATAACCCCAGACGCGGTCAAAGATCACTTCACGAGTTAATACCTGCTTGGGGTGCCGCAGGAACAGTTCAAGGAGTTCATATTCTTTTGCGGTCAACGATATGGAACGATTGCCGCGTGAGGCTTGCCTTGAGCCCGTATCAAGTGTGAGGTCGGCAAATTTCAAGACCGGTACGCGCTCGGGCTGCGTACGCCGCAATAAAGCGCGCACGCGCGCAAGCAATTCATCCAGGTTGAATGGTTTGATCATGTAGTCATCAGCGCCTGCATCCAAGCCCTGAATACGATCCTGAACCGTATCCTTTGCCGTCAACATCAAGATTGGGATCGAGCCGCCGGTGCGCAAACGATGGCAAACCTCTAACCCGTCCATACCTGGCAGCATCCAATCCAGGATTACGAGGTCGGGGGTGTGGTCGCGCGCAAGGATCAGACCCATGCGCCCATCGGTAGCGGTATCTACGGTATAGCCTTCATATGCAAGGCCACGCTGAAGCAATTTCAAGATCTGCTGGTCATCCTCAATGATCAATATGCGCTCATTCATATGTGTCTCCACTGCAAAATATACCACATTTGGAATACATATATTTGGGACAATTTTTCAATATCAAAATAAAAATAGCGCCTGCTGGCGCTACTTTATCTTTTACTTCAACATTAGTTTTTCTTTCAACCAGATCTTTCTATCGCGGGTCGCCTCTTCATTGAGGCCGTGACTTGCCTGGTAACTCTTCATCTCTTTTGGTTCTTTGGCCGCCACAAAAAATTCTTCTGCCCTTTCCATAGGTACATGAGGATCATCCCTCGCAAATTGAAATAAAATGGAGGCCGGGGAAAGATTCGGGATATGAGCGATCGGATCAATCTCAGACATTTGACGGATAAACGCTTCGCGTGCCTCGCCCTCCAATTTCGGACCATACAGGTACCAGTCCGGAAAGCGAGGCGTTGCCGCCATAATGACATAATTCGTCGGTCGCTGGTCCAGGCTTCCGGCCAGCACACCATACATCCCGCCGAAGTCATGACCGATATAAGCAAAACGTTTGGCGTCCACATTTGGCCGGGATAAAAGCAAATCCATTGCCCGGCGGATATTCACGACCTCTTCAATTGAATTCTGGACATCATCTTCCTGTGTACGTTTGATGAAGAAATCGGGGTCAGACCATAAAGTCTCGACCAGGAGACAAACCGCGCCGCCCCGTGCCATCTCTTTGGCTTCCTCTTCAAATTGACTGCGATTCGAATCGCGTGATTGAGGCTCATACCAATGAACATACAAAAGAGCCGCATAAGAGCCTTCGGCCTCAGGTTGGAACACTTCTGCAGTGCGGCGATATCCGAAAGGTGTCTGTATGACAAGCAATTGACTCTCGATGCCCTCCTGTATTCGTTTGCGGATCACTCGCAAATCATTTGATTCGAATTTCTGATAATTCTGCATTTGAGTTAACATAATTTCTCCACTTCATCCTGAGCAGAGGCCCGAGACCCGCAGTCGAAGGATGATAGTCCAATTATATTAGAGTTATCCTTCTTGACACCCTTCTCTGGAAGTGTATAATCACGCCCAATTAGACAGCGTGAAGATAAGTAACTGTTCAACCTGCAGAGAACGCGCAGAGAGTCGTCGGTCAGTGCGAGACGGCCAGGTGGATAGTGAAATCCCCTTCACCAAAGTTGTTCTCGCAGGAATAAGTCAGCGGCCTGACTTATTGTAAGAGAATCGGGTTGCGCCCGTTATTGAGCAAAGCTGAGAGACCCCCTCCCGGCCTCCCCCAAATTGGGGAAGGTGCTCCGACAAGAGTGGCGGGGGTAAAGCAGGTGGCACCACGAGACGCCCCCTCGTCCTGCAAATGGACCGGGGGCGTATTCTATTCCGCACGGAGGTGCAAAATGCTAGACCTAAATCTTATTCGTGAACAGCCCGATCTTGTCCGGACAGCGCTCAAGAACCGCCAGATGGATGCCTCTCCTATAGACGATATCCTGAGACTGGATGAGAAACGCCGTTCTCTTCTCACGCAAGTTGAGACTCTAAAAGCTGAACGCAACACGGTATCCAAAGCGATTGGCGCGATGAAGGATGCCGCAGAGCGCGAGCACAAAATTGCCGCAATGCGCGAAGTCGGTGAGAGGATTGCCACGCTCGACAAAGAAGTTGCCGAAGTTGAAGCTGAGCTGAATTCGATATTATCAGCCCTTCCCAATATACCGGATGCACGGACACCAATCGGCACCAGCGAAGATGACAACGTCGTCCTGCGCACAATTGGTCAAATCCCAGAATTCGACTTTGAGCCCAAACCACACTGGGACCTGAGGCCCACACTTGGCATCCTTGACTTTGAACGCGGTACCAAGATCACCGGCTCGCGTTTCTACGTGTTGAGCGGCGCGGGCGCGCGATTGCAACGCGCCTTGATCGCCTTCATGCTTGACCTACACATTCGGCAAGGCTACATGGAAAAGTATCTTCCGTTTATGGTCAAGACAGCCACCGTCTTCGGCGCAGGTCAATTGCCAAAGTTTGCTGATAATCTTTACAAGGATCACGAAGAGGATCTTTATTTCGTACCGACTGCTGAAGTGCCACTGACCGGCCTGCATATGGACGAAATCCTTGATGAAGGGCAATTGCCTCTGCTTTATACGGGATATACGCCCTGTTTCCGCCGTGAAAAAATGAGTGCAGGGCGCGATGTGCGCGGCATCAAGCGCGGGCATCAATTTGACAAGGTTGAGATGTATATGTACGCTAAACCCGAAGAGTCGGATGCCTTGTTGGAAAAAATGCGTGAAGACGCCGAAGCGACTTGCGCCGCGCTGGGTTTTACCTATAGAGTGAAACAGCTCTGCACCGGCGACCTTGGCTTTGGTTCAGCCATTACATACGACATTGAAGTCTGGGCACCGGGGTGCAATGAGTGGCTGGAAGTCTCATCAGTCTCGAACGTACGCGACTTCCAGGCACGCCGTGCGAATATAAAGTATCGCCCGGTGGATGGAGGCAAGTCGCGTTTCCTCCATACGCTAAATGGATCGGGGCTCGGACTCCCTCGTACCCTGATCGCTGTTATGGAACAGTATCAGCAAGCTGACGGTGCGATCGTTGTGCCCGAAGTGCTCCGTCCGTGGATGGGCGGAGTAGATGTGATTAGATTGTAAGCATTATGTCCTGAGCACATGCCTAGAGGTGTGCTCAGGACAAAAAACTGAGGAATTATGCCAACCTGGCTCCAGATCGCGCTTCAAACCTTTACACTTTTTGTTTTATTTGTCGGGCTTTTGGGATTGATCGTACCCATCTTTCCTGGTCTTACAATCATGTGGCTGGGAACGCTACTCTACGCACTGATCCAAAATTCGGCAGGCAACATGACAGGCTGGGACTGGTTCCTGTTCGGTCTGATTACCCTACTCATGATCGTTGGGAATATCGCGGATAATCTCATCATTGCACGCAAAATGCGCGATAAATACATCCCATGGAGTTCCATCCTGTTTGCCTTCGCAGCAAGCATTATCGCAAGCATCTTCTTTACTCCCTTGATTGGTCTTGTCGCGGCACCAGTTGGATTATTCTTGGCAGAAAGCAGAAGATTGAAGAACCGCGATGCCGCAGTAGACTCAACTAAGGCTTATATGATCGGCTGGGGCTGGGCTTTTGGTGCGAGATTTCTAATTGGCATTCTAATGATAGGCTTCTGGATGTTATGGGCCTGGGTCTAATTCAACAGATCAGCGCATTGTTCATTTAAGGGAATCAACCACGCTCGCAGCCACGGCTGCAGGCCGTTCACCGTTCAAAACGCGGATTAATGCATCCTGCATCAATTGCCCCAACACAGATAACACATCGTTAGAAGGAATCGGCTTTGCAGATTCTACAAGGGCTGCAATTGTTGGATCTTGCCCATCAATGCTCGAAGGTCGAGTGGGAAGATATCCAGATGCACGTGTCCATTCACCGATAAACTCATCCGCGATCAGATATTCTGCCAGTTCAACGGCCAACGCTTGATTCTCAGTGTTGGACCCTGCCAACGACCACATCCAGCCAGTTGCGAAAGAATACGGTGTTTCATCCAGCCCGGGCAGAGGAATGATTTTCTCATCAAAGACCGGATGATAATTCGAAGCCCAGGTGATCACCATGTTGGCATTCCGATCGCGATATAACTGTAGAGCCTGCGCGTCAGTTCCCACAATCGCCAGGGATGGAGACAGCATTGAAGCACCAAGACCATGTTCGATTAGGCTCAGCAAGCGAGTCAGAACAGCCTGATCTAGAGTGGGCAAACCCTGTGGGTTAACAATTTCGCCGCCTTCCGAAATGTAAAGTGACAGGCCGACCAATCCTTGCGGATCGCCTGCCGGAAATGCCAGCACTCCTTTACTCGCTAGAATGTCCTCCCAGTTGGTAAACTCACCAAGGTCAGAACGATAGACCAAAGCAAACACATTACCTGCAAACGGCAGGCCATAGCCTATGTTTTCTATTTGTCCCAATTGCCGGGCATAGCCATACCAGTTGGGATCTTGCAGTGTTGTGGAAAGCCCGTCAATCGGATGCAGAAGACCTTTCAGCGCGGCCGCTTCAAGCGCGGGACGAGAAAGCGCGACAAGATCGGGCAAGGCACTTGGCGCCGCCATGCTTGTGACCGATAACGCATTTAGGATATTTGCTTCGCCTTCCTCGGCCTTGATGCGCACCTCTATCTCAAGCCCGGGATGTTGCGCTTCAAAATCAGTAAGCCTTTGCTTGAGCAGATTAGCAGATTCCGTACCTGCATTTGGATCAAATTGAGGAGGCAACCAGACGCGCAAGATTCGCGGTCCGTTTGCAGGGCGTTGGGTTTCCGTAGTCTCAGGCTCAGGCGTGGATGTGGCCGGCGTCCTTTGAGGGGATGATATAACAGGAACAGGGGTCGGTGTGCCCTGTGCGAGGAGCGGAGCGAGGGACGAGCATCCAGCAAGAAAGATGAACAGAAGGGAAAGCGTAATACGTAATGCGCGAGCCATTATCCTAGATCAATCGGCGTACGAAGAACAGCAGTCAACAGTTTAACAGAATTCTGCACATCAGAATAATCCACCATTTCTGATGGCGAGTGAACGTAGCGCACGGGGATCGAGAGGCAGCCTGATGGTACACCTGCGCGCGTAAGTTGGATCGCACGGGCGTCTGTGGCACCGATTAGCAGCACTTCGCGCTGATAAGGCAATTTTGCTTTTTCAGCCGCACGGATCATCCATCCTACCACACGCGGGTCGGCGATCATGCCAGGGTCCTGTACTTTGACGCATGGCCCTTTGCCAAGAGCCATCTCCATTTTAAGAGCGTTCGGCGTATCGCCTGTCGGTGTAACATCAATTGCAATGCCTACATCGGGATCAACACCATAAGCAGATGTAGCCGCACCGCGGGTGCCCACCTCCTCTTGTGTGGTGAACACAAAATATACATCATGCGGCGTGGACTTGAGCGCGCGCAACGTTTCGATTGCGACCAGAACGCCGACACGATCATCCATGGATTTTGCAACCAGGCGCCTCCCTAATTCGGTGAACGGGCGATCGAACGCGGCCATATCACCGATTTTCACAGGGCAGTCTTTTTTGCCAGTTGCGCCGACATCAATATAGACCTTGTCAAGCGTTGGCAGTTCATTGATATTATCCAAGCGATCAAACCCGATAACGCCCTGTGTTCCATTCAAAAAGCGGACACGGCCACCCAGAACGTATCTCCTGAATACACCACCGATTGGCGAAAAACGAATAAATCCATTTTCGTCCACATGGCTGACGATGAGCCCAATCTCATCCATGTGTGCAGCGACCATAATCTTCTTTGTCCCATTTGTCTGCTGACTCGGCCGTTTGCGAGCAATAAGATTGCCAAGTACATCAACTTTGATCTCATCTGCCAGCGGCTCTACTTCAGCACGCACGATTTCCCGAACGTTATCCTCATAGCCAGAAGGGCCAAATGCTTCAGTAAGTTTTTGGAGAAGTTTTTTCATGAAGGCCTGATGAAAAGCAAGAGATGAAAAATCAATCAAGGGTCAAAGTCTGGTGGTTTGTAAAGGTCATGTTGCCTTCACGGGTAAATACGTGCACCTTGCCTTGTCCCATTACAGTCCATTCGCTGCCAAGTCTGCCGACGAGAGCAGTGTTCTCGTCCACTCCGATCATTCGCTCACCTTTTTTGAGTTGTTTTTGCAAGGCGAACACAAGCGGCTTCCAGATTCCCGGAATGGCGTCGAAATGCGGGATGATAAATGTGGCGGGCATAATGCCAAATCCTTCCTGGGTTCCAGCGAGGCGAAAACTTGGCATTCGTTTCCCAAGGATCATTGCGCCCGCAGAACAACCTGCATAAATGGCGCCGCGTTCCCACGCGCGTTGGGCGGCACGCCAGGCGCGGCTTCCGTTCATAGTCTGATGCAGGTATCCGGGGTCGCCACCTGAAAAGTAGACCAAATCTGCCTCTTCAAGGAGTGATTCCCATTGAGCATCCTCCGCGGAGGTGCGGTCTATGATGCGCAGCGCGCTCACCTCCGCACCCAGTTTTTTAAAATGTTCAATTCCCATGCTTGACCAGCGATTAATGCTGGCGTCTCCTTCGCGCCCCGCCGCGGTTGGCAAGCACACTACACGCGGTTTTCTTCCGTTCAGATTTAGGCTATCAAGCAGATGGCGATCCACATTTTCCATTACAGGCAAATATTCGCCAGAGCCAGCAAGAGTAATTAATCCATTCATAAGTCACCTAATAAAATAAAGAGGTAAACAGGTAGGGACATTTAACGCATTGCAATCAGAGATGGAGTAATACGCTTCAATGCGGCATGCAGCAAATTGATCGTATTCTTCCAATCGTCCACACGAGAGATACTGACCGGCGAATGTGTGTAACGATGCGGGACGGAAACCGAAACAGTCGGTATACCCACAAGCGAACGCTGGATTGCGCCCGAGTCCGTGCCACCACCACCGGGTTGGCGGATTTGGTAGGGGAGCTTTTCAGCTTCAGCGGTCTCCTGTAGAAAGCGAACAAGCCTCGGGTCGTGGAGAGTCGAGCCGTCTGCAACATAGATCGCGGGACCGAGCCCAAGTTTCGTATTGTAGGTCATGTTCTCACCGCCGTCAAACACAGGCAGGTCACGGGCGGGGCTTGAGTCGATTGCAATCGCAAGATCAGGATCGAAATAATATGCCGCGACCTTGGCACCGCGCAGACCGATCTCCTCCTGCACGGTAAAGGCCGCGCACAGATCGATATTGGATGGCGCATATTTCACCAATTCGATCAATGTTGCTACGCCAATGCGATCATCAATGGATTTGGCCAGGATGGATGGGCCAACACGACGAAACTTTGTAGCGAAACCCGCCCAGTCGCCAACCTTTGCCTTGCCTCCGGGGCCGACATCAATACGCAGCGCATCAATCGGGACTTTTTTTGTTCGTTCATCAGATGACATTAGGTGGACCGGCTTTGCACCGATCACACCGGGTATGCGCTCTCTGCCAACAAAGACCTGTTTGCCAACCAGATGGCGGACATCTATTCCGCCGACTGCTTCAAAGCGATAAATGCCTTCCCCGTCATCTGCAACGAGCATAAAGCCGACTTCGTCCATGTGTGCGTCGAGCAAGACGCGCATCCGATGCTTCCTATGCCCGAGCTTGGTCACCAGCACATTCCCCATCGCATCCACCTTGGCTTCATCGGCATAAGGTTTCACTTCTTCGAGAACGATCTTGCGGACTTCGCCTTCATCGCCTGACACCGCTATAACGTTACAAAGTCTTTCGAGTAGTTTAAGTTGAGCGTTTCCAAATGTCTGCATGAGAGTAACCTGCTATTCCCAGGTAATCGTATCCACAAAATCTGCGTCAAGTGAAGCGACAAACTCAGCAAGCAGCCGACCGGCGCGATATACATCCTTCACTGACACCATTTCGACAGGAGTGTGCATATAACGGAAGGGAAATTCCACCAGGGCGGTTGGGATGCCGTCAGCAGTGATCTGCATGGGGAATGCGTCTGTGTTGGAATGACCGGGAGTTACATCCAGAAACCAGGTAATCTCAAGTTTTTCTGCCATCTCCTTCAGTTTTTTATGCAGAAATGGATGCATATTTGGCCCGAAGCAAAGACCAACACCCTTGCCCATCGAAAACGTTTGCCAGCCATTCGCGCCGGGTCCTTTTGCGAAAGTGCCGTCTACGGCGATGGCTATCTGCGGACGTAATTCAAACGCCGAACTGTATGCGCCGAGGTAGGAAACTTCCTCCTGAACCGTTGCAGTAGCCCATACATCCCAGATATGTGCTTTGTTCTGCAATTCCTCCAGACAAACCGTCACCGCAGCGACGGAGGCACGGTTATCCAGTGAATGTCCCGAGATCACATCCCCAGCTAGTTCCATTGGTTCGTTCGCGAAGGA
>Ga0105243_10003747_pt1 | contig 12184 bp, 8 predicted proteins | sample KBSM34metaG_FD_81525 | JGI IMG/M metagenome (GOLD analysis project Ga0105243, IMG submission 81525) | Miscanthus rhizosphere microbial communities from Kellogg Biological Station, Michigan, USA - KBS M3-4 metaG | ecosystem: Host-associated > Plants > Roots > Rhizosphere > Soil | place: Michigan...
GAGCAACGGCCAACACAGTGGCTTCATCAAGGCGCTCGTACTCAAGGGTTATCACCACAACCTCGTCAGCAGTCTTCATCGCGAGTACAACCTCGTGTTGTTAGGTGCGGTGATCGCTGCGGTGCTCTTGCTATACCTTCTGTTTGTTTACTTCTTCCGCAAACCCGTGAAAGAAATCGTCCAGACGATGGCCCATGCTCGCAAAGGCGATCTCTCGGCTCGTTCACCGGTTCATCGAGACGACGAACTGGGCGAGATCGCGAGTGGCTTCAATCAAATGATGGACGACATTGCGTCCAGATCTCGAGAGCGTGAAGAGTTGCTAAGCCAGATTGGCAGTTTGAATAACCAGCTCGTAAAGAAAGTTCATCTTGCGACGACAGAGTTGCGCGCTGCTAACGGAAATTTGATCCGCACGCAGCAGCGCTTATCGCACGCCGAACGACTGGCAGCTATCGGCCAGGTAACAGCTTCGCTCGCACACGAGATTGGGACACCTTTGAACGCTATTAACGGACATCTGCAACTGCTGGCTCGAAATCATCCGAGCTGTGGCGACACACAGCGGCGCCTGAAGATCATCAACGCTCAACTCACGTCGATCGTGCAATCGGTGAAGAGTTTGCTCGAGCGTACGCACCGGCGGCCAATCGCTCCGCAGCCAACGGATATCAACCTGATCGTTGAAGAACTGCTACTGCTGGTAGCGCCCATCTTCGAATCGCACAACATTCGCGTGAAGCAACAACTCGACGAAGGCTTGCCGTACGTTCTTGCCGATCATGAGAGTCTGCACCAGGTGTTTCTCAACCTTGTAAATAACAGTCTCGAAGCGATGCCCGCAGGTGGCGAGATGAGGTTTGTCACCAACTATCTCGACAGAGAAAAGTTGATCGAGGTGCGGCTGATCGACTCCGGAACAGGCATCAGCGACGACGCGAAGACGCACCTGTTCGAGCCGATGTGGACCACAAAGAAATCCGGCAGCGGTCTCGGTCTCGCAATCGCGCGCGAGATTGTTGTTGAGCATGGAGGAAAGATCGATTGTATGGAGGTTGAAATGGGAGCGGAGTTCCGCGTCGTGCTGCCGGTAGCTGACGCAAGGTCTGTGGTTGTCGCTGAATTCGCTGAGGTGAGTCTGGATGCCGCGTAAGATTCCGCAGATTTTGACGGTCGATGACGACTCGGTCACGTGTGAACTTCTGTGCGAAGTTTTCGCGCGCGAAGGTTTTAGCGCTGTGTTTGCGAATAGCGGCGAGGCCGCACTCGCTACGGTCGCGCAGCAGCCGCCCGATCTGCTGCTCAGCGATATTCGCATGAAGACGCGGCTCGATGGTCTGTCGTTGCTGGAAATTGTTCGCCGTGAGTATCCGTCGATTCCGGTTGTGCTGATGACGGCCTTTGGATCAATCGAGACTGCCGTGCGCGCGGTTAAAGAAGGAGCTTTCGATTACATCAGCAAGCCATTCAATATCGACGAGCTGGTAGCAATTGTGCGACGCGCACTCACAAACGGAACCGGCAAACAAGTCGCGTCTGAACTTGATGACGATGATCGGAGTACGGGCCTGATCGGTCGTACTCCACCAATGCTGGAGATCTATAAGATGATCGCCCGCGTTTCCGACTCACGCGCTGCGGTGCTGATCACGGGCGAGTCCGGAACGGGTAAGGAACTGGTGGCTCGCGCCATCCACAACCACGGCTCACGTTCGTCTGAACGCTTTGTGGCTGTGAATTGTGGAGCGCTGACAGAAACATTGCTCGAGTCGGAATTGTTTGGACACGTTAAGGGTTCATTCACCGGCGCGATTGCCAACAAGCGTGGGATCTTTGAGCAGGCTGGTGAAGGCACCGTGTTTCTCGACGAGATCAGCGAGACGAGTGCAGGCTTACAGGTGAAGCTGTTAAGAGTGTTGCAGGAGCGTGAGGTTGTTCCGGTCGGCGGAACCGAGCCAATCAAAGTTGGAGCACGAGTGATCGCTGCGAGTAATTCCGATCTCGAGAAGCTCTCCGCTGCCGGGGCCTTCCGAGGCGATTTGCTCTATCGTCTGAATGTTATTCAGTTGCACCTGCCACCATTGCGACAGCGACGTGAAGATATTCACCTGCTCGTTGCACACTTCCTGCGGAAGCACGCTCCTGCACCAGCGGTGATCGCTACCGATCAGAAGAGTATGCAATGTCTGGCGGCGTACTCGTGGCCGGGAAATGTGCGGGAACTCGAAAATGTGATCGAGCGCGCGATCACTCTGAACCAGGGTGGAGTCATTAGCGTCGACGATCTTCCGGCGCGCATTCGTCTGCAGCCCGCGCATGACACGCCGCCGCTTTCGTCAGAGGAGATCGATCAACTCTTTTCCGGGTTACCAAATCTCGACGAGATCGAGCGTCGCTACATTCTCCACGTGCTTGAAGCCACCGGCAACAATCGCAAACGCACCGCCGAAATCCTCGGCATCAACCGCAAGACGCTCTATCGCATGGCCGCACGCTTCGAGATTGAGTTTAGTTCGGTCTGATGAGCGTCGCCTTGGAGGGGCGGTGCTGATCTAATAGCAAATCCGCGCAAAAAATGTTGACTTCTCCGTGAACTTAGTTTAGAAAAATTTGCCCAGACCACAATTGAAGCTTCCAAAGCCGCGACCGCACGTTCACGTTTCCTGGAGGACCAGATCGCATGAAATTGTCGCGTATTACCATCAGCCTGGCGCTCGTTCTTCTCGTTTTACTCTCATTGAATGCGATCGGCGTCATTGCCGAAAAGGGCCTCCCGTTCCGGGACATGTCGATGCCGTCCCTGGTCTCTGAATATCACGTGACGAACATTGATAACTACGTCACCCCGAGTTCTGACGAGGGCGGTATCAAGGAAGTTATTCCCGCTAAATACGCCGCCAGATATCTTGCCTGGAAGAAGGATTTCCTCTCCACCCAGGCCGGCCGCGATCAGTGGGACATATACGAGAACAATCAGGCGTTCACGTTGACCATCACCGTGTCACGCGACAACGCCGAGGGCGCCGCGACCGGGAAATATCGTTGGGACTCTTCAGGCAAACTTGTTGCGGCAACGATCACGCTCGGCAGCCGTTTAGACAACGGTTATCCGAATCCCATTTACTTCCCGGTAATGAACTCACTCATATCGACCGAATCGTATGTGCCGATCAGCGGTAACACCCTCGCGGCGACGAAGCTTGCGCACGAGTTTGGGCATGTGATTCGGACGGCGCAAGTCGACTCGAATCTATACCAGCTTCAGGGGCAGTTAATTCCGCAGTACAACACAATCTTCCTGGCCAACGGACGCAAAGCCGGCGACCCGAAGCTGGAGGATCTCGCGAGTCAAATGGGCGGCACACCCGTTACGATCTGGGAAGATCGTGAATACTGGGGTGAAACGAATGCCATGCTCTACCTGCGCGAACGCATTACTTCAGATGACGTGCGCTGTTCGTTGTTCAATCGGATCCGGCACAGCGTCGACCTGTACGCCAAGAAGTACGAGAAGCGCTTCTTCGACATCGCGCAGGCGAATCCAACGACGAAACTCTGCGGCTGGCAGTGATTCAAAGTCCAGCTTGGGCACAGTCAGTACCACCTCGCGGTAGCGGGTGGGTGCAAGCGCAGCGCTCGACAGCAATCACATGCTGCGCAGCACCCACCCGCTACCGCGAGGTGGTACTGACTGTGCCCAAGTCCGGTTACTGATCAGACGTGCGTTGCCGGTAGCATCTTTAACTCGTCTGGGCGCGCGCGGCGGATTTAAATGCTTTCAATGCCGCGCCGTCGTCTGACTTGCGGTAAAACTCGTCGAGCGGGTAACAACCCGATGGCAATCCTTTGCGAGGCGCCGTAGTGCAGTCGCTGAACGTGCGACAGATCCGTTTGTGCTGCAGTCCGCGTCCGCTCAATACATCGAGAGGCAGTTCCGGATACGAGAGAACCATGCGGCCCAATCCAATCGAGTCGACCCACCTTTGGCCCACCGCGGCTTGCGCAACGTTCGGCAGATACTCCTGCAGGTAGCTGTAGCCCGTTCCGACTAGAATTAGGTCGGGAAACTCTTGCTTCAACGCACGGGTCACCGCCATTTGTCGCGCCACACCGACAAGCGGATCTTCCGGTGGTTGATAACCATCAGACGGTGGATACAGAGCCGGACGTTGAATGTGTGGGTTGTAGTAAGGACTGCCGCCGGAAATGTTGACCAGATGAATCCCGAGGTCGCGCAGGAGAGCCAGAAAGCGGCGCGGCTCGGTTAAATCGTATTGCTGTGGATCATTGGCATCGACGCCGAAGCCCCAGTGATACGGTAACTCAGTACGCTCGGCGATGCCTGGTCCAGTTTTGCCGTCCGTCGCTTGCGTCGGATCGGAGCGGAAAGCAACCAGATCGAAGGCTGATAGCCTGACGCCGATCAGCATCGTTGGTGCAACGCTGCGCACGCCTTCAGTCACTTCGCGGAGAAAACGCGTGCGGTTTTCGAAACTGCCACCGTAATCACCCACGCGAGTGTGTGCGCTCAAAAATTCGTGGCCGAGGTAACCGTGGCAGTGTTTGACGTCGATGAAGGCAAAGCCGAGATCGTTTGCGATGCGAGCTGCGGTGATGAAGTCGTCGATGATCCGGCGTATGTCGTCGTCAGTGAGTAAAGGAGAGTTGCCGTTTGCGTTTACCCGGCGGTCGAGTAGTGGATGATGATACAGAAGACGCGGTTCGGGACGCGTCTTTTCATTCGGACGACTGAAGCGACCTGAGTGAGTGAGTTGCAGGCCGACTATCAGATCGTCGGTTGAGCTACAAGCCTGTTTGTGATGCGCGATTAGTTCCTCACGAAGCCCACCCAGGCTGAGCTTGTTGTCTTCGTTGATCAGTAACTGGTTTGGATTGGCGCGGCCGTCGTGCCTGACGGCAACTGCTTCGCCGCCCCAGATCAGTTTGGCGCCACTCAGGCCGAAATTCCGCCAGCGACGGATTGTGGCGTCGCTCGGTTTGCCGTCGCGAGTGCCGTCCCAGCCTTCCATCGGATGAATGCAGAAGCGATTGCCGATCACTCGACCGGCAACGTGCAGCGGTTGAGCGAGTGGCGACGCTGGAGCTGCTTCGACACGATCGTCGCACGGAATCTCCAGACGCAGTTCTTCCACACGCGCCCTGAATTCCTCGACGCTCCTCATCCCCCCAATCGCCGGAAACTGTCGCATATTTTTAGACAGGATTTACAAGATTTGCATGATGAACAGGATTGCTATCGTGTAAATCATGCAAATCTTGTTAATCCTGTGAAACATAATGTCTCGCTTGTTGCAACGCCTCGACGAAAAAGAACTCGCCCCACATTACTGATTCATTGACGCCGAGATTTTTGTGAATGTGATAGACGCCGCCGCGCAGGATGCCTTCCCAGCCATCGCTTCCCTTGCCTAAATACCTCGAAACCAGGGAGTCGATTGTTCTCAAAGCGCACTCACGATAGGCCATTCGCCGCGCGGCACTCGGCGCGTGCGAAGCAAGGTTCAACAACCCGACAACCGCAATCGCAGAAGCACTCGTATCGACTGGTCCATCAGCCGGCGCGTCAAAATCCCACGGGGCCACACCATCCGCGGGCACATTCGACAACCAGTAATCAGCATTGTGCTCCGCGACCTCGAGATAAACCGGATCGCGCGTCAACTCGTAGCACGTCCCAAATCCATAAAGCGACCACGCCAATCCACGCGACCAGCACGAATCACCGCGATAACCCTGCTGCGTTGTTTGCCTCAGAAACTCGCCCGTCTCCAGATCGAAGATCCCTTCATGCGACGTGCTGCCGTCACCACGCACGAGTGTTCGCCGCGTCGTACGGCAGTGGCGATGCGCCAATTCGAGTAACGCTCGATCCCCTGTCTCCAACGCGGCGTAAAAGATGATCCCGACGTTCATCATGATGTCGATGAAATTCGAATCTTCACCATGAAACGATCGCAAAGATCCGGCACGTTCATTGAAGCGCAGAGAAAGCGTCCGCCCCGCGTGAATCACAACGTCTTTAAGCGACTGCTCCTTAGTCGCTTCGTACCAGCGGCGGTAAGTACCGTGATAGAAGATGAACCCGAGGTCGTGAACGTCGCGATCGTCTTTTCGTGACTCAAGTGCTTTTGAGTATCTAATGGCCAACTCTTTCCACGACGGATCGCTCGTCTCCTCGTAAAAGATCCACATCATCCCAGGCAGAAAACCATCACACCAGTGCGTCCACGCAGGTTTCGCATGACGCCATCGTCCGCCATCCGTGTAGAGCGGATAAAAATCCGGATCGCGCTCAACCAGCGCGCGCACCTGCGCCTGCGCGAAATCAAACGCCTCATCAATCCGTGACAATCGTGCTTTGTTATCAGTGTCCATCCGTGTTACAGGCGCCGCAAATGAAACCCACCATCGACATTAATCACTTCACCCGTCGAGAACGGAAAACTCCCGGTGGCAATTGCCGCCACTGCACGACCGACATCTTCCGGAGTTCCCCAACGCTTTATCGGCGTTAACCCATCCGCGATCTGCTTGTCGTATTTTTCTTTGACCGCGGCAGTCATGTCAGTTGCGATCACGCCGGGCCTGATCTCGTAAACGTTGATTCCTTCATCAGCGAGTCGAGCAGCAAACACCTTCGTCATCATCGCCATACCTGCTTTCGCGACACAGTATTCAGCGCGTTCAGGTGACGCAGCGTACGCAGACACAGAACTGATGTTGACGATCGCCGGAGCGTAATTCGGCAGATGCTTCTGTTCGATCATCCAACGAGCGACGAGTTGACTCAAAAAGAACGGCCCTTTCAGATTCACATTCAGTAAACGATCAAAACTCTCAGTACTCGTTTCCAGTAGATCAACGCGCTTCTCAGGTGCAATGCCGGCATTGTTGACCAGTAGGTCGAGGCGTCCGAAGCGCTCACGCGTGTGCGTTACGAGTTGCTGTCGATCGTCCTCGTTGGCAACGTCCGCTGCGAAGATCTCACCACGCCCGCCGGCCGCTTTTATCTCTTCAGCAGTCCGTTCAGCTTCGGCTGTATTTGCACGGTAGTTGATCAGCACATCCAGCCCAATGCGACCGAGCTCGATCGCAATTGCTCGCCCGATGCCACGAGAGGCGCCAGTGACGAGTGCAACGCGACGTGATGTTGTGCTCGACGAACTCATTTGACTTCAGGCTTTGCCTCAGGTGTTGGCAGCGACGCGTGCGGTTTACATTGAGTTGTTTAGCCACCCCGGTTTGCCGTCCCGAGGATCAGTCAAACCTTTACTGAAGATTGGCGGCGAGATTAAGGCCCGACGCTGAAATCCGTCAAGACTCTTGTTAGAATTGTTTGACCAAATTGATATCTATCCCATGGAACGTACTGTAGGGGCGGCCCTCCGTGGCCGCCCGGCGTTATTGGCGGGATCGAGTTTCACGTTACACGGGCCGTCGGTATGTTGTGGTGCCTAGAGATCGAGTTCCACGCCGGGCGGCCACGGAGGGCCGCCCCTACAGTAGCATCGGTCGTTATAATGGGTTCTTAGTGTTGAAGAATGCGATCATAGGAATTCTGCTGGTCGTCTCGGTTGCGCAGGCGCAAAGTGGCGACGTTAACCTACAGCGTCTCAACGAAGCGGTTCAGGCGATAAGCGAAGGTCAATTACCGCGCGCTGAGCAACTACTCAATTCCGTGCTCGCTGCACTCCCGAACGACGCTGACGCCCTGAACCTCCTGGGCGTGGTTCGTGCAAAACAGGATCGTAAAAGAGAAGCAGAACGTCTCTTCCGTCGCGCACTCGCGAGCTCTCCGTCACACCTCGGCGCTCACATCAATCTGAGCGAACTCTTAACAACCACCAACAGATCCGCAGAAGCCTTGCCGATTCTAATCAGCGCCCACAAGCTCGCGCCCGATCGTTCAGAAATCACTCTGAAATTAGGAATGCTGTACGCGAACCAACGTGATTACCAGCAAGCGGTTCAAATTCTCGAGGATGCACTGGCAACTAACCCTGACGATGTTCCGACACTGCGAGCACTGGCTCGCGTCGCACGTGCAACCGGCAATTTCGAGAAAGCTTTGTCTCATCTTATTGAAGCTCGTCGCATTGCCCCGCAGTCACCCGCAGTGCTGTACGACTTCGGCGTAACAACCTTGCAGATGGATCTCGTGCTCGATGCGTTACCCGTATTTGAGCAGTTGCATCGCGATCATCCTCTTGAACCCGCTTATCTCTATGGCCTGGCAGCAGCAAACTGGCGAAAGGGCAATACTGCTGAGACGACGCGCTTGTTGAACCAGTATGTCACTCTCCAACCACGCGACCCGTCAGGCTGGTACTTGTTGGGTGCAGCGTTGCTTCGACAGGAACAAACCTCAGAAGCCAACGCGGCACTACAAAAGAGTCTCCTTCTCAAAGCTGACACGGACACTCAGTATCTGTTTGCCGTGAGTTTCGACAAATTGGGCAATCGCCACGCCGCTACCAGGATATTCCAGGAGATCGTGCGGACACATCCCGATCATGCTGCGACGCGTGCGGCGCTCGGAACCGTCTATCGTGAATCAGGCCGCTATGCTGAAGCTCGTGTTGAACTGGAACGGGCTGTCGAACTGGATGCCAACGACCTGCGCGCGAATTACCAGTTGGGTTTGGTCTACGCAAAACTGGGAGAAAAAGACGCGGCCAGGAAGATGTTCGACCGCGCTGATGAACTACGCAAACGTCAGCACGATCAGGAAAGAGTGATACTCAAGTTGATCGACCCACCGCAACCTTAAGTTGACCTTCCGGGCCACAAGTCCATAATATGCGGTGGCTCACCAATACTCGTAACGAAATAAATGGCGGAAGAACCATCTGCTACTGAGCGACGCGCTCAAATAATTCTGCACGAACTATTGCGTGCAGGTAAGGTGTCGGTTCTTTCCCTCGCCCATCGACTGAACGTCTCGCCCGCAACCATCCGCCGTGATCTGGGTGACCTTGAACAACGCGGACTGCTGCGGCGCAGTCATGGCGGCGCGGAATCCGTTCAGCCACCGCTCTACGAACCGTTCCGTCACATCTCCTCTTTTCACGAACAGGAACGAGAGCGCAGTGCCGAGAAACGTCGCATCGGTCTCGTCGCGTCAGAACTGGTTAGCGATGGCGAAATTCTCGCAATCGGCGCGGGAACCACGGCGACGCAGGTCGCGCGCAGCGTTTGTCTTCATAAGGGAATCACGGTGTTGACGAATGCGGTGAACGTAGCGATGGAGTTGAGTCATCGGGATGATCTGAAGGTGATCGTTACCGGTGGGTTTTTGAGTGGAGACTGGTTCGCCCTCGTTGGACCAGCCGCTATCGAGAGCGTCGGCGAGATCTTTGTAGATAAGGTATTCATCGGTGTCGATGGCATTCACGTCGAACATGGCATCACTACAAACTATCCGGACCAGGCGACGATACATCGCGCCATGATGCGCCAGGCACGCAAGAAGATCGTCGTTGCCGATCATAGAAAGATCGGCGCCGTTGGTACCGCACTGATTGCTCCAGTCAATGAGGTAGACGTGCTGATTACCGACAAAGGCGTTTCAGACGAAGCCATCGCGCCTTTCATCGACATCGGGATCGACGTGCAGCGAGCTTAACTTCGTACCCACCCGCTACCGCGAGGTGGTACTGACTGTGGGCCAGCCTTCCGAGTCCCAAAGAAGAGTTGCAATCCGCAAGGATGAGACACCGCGCCACTCGATGTCGTAAGCGTGATAGATGAGATAGTCGCGGTTCTTCTCTTGTAAGACTGCACTGTGACCTGGACCAGCCCAACGACCTGCACCTGCTACGACGAGTGTGCCACCACCTTCCATCATCGGTTTGCCGCTGCGATCGAGGTATGGGCCAGTGAGGCGGTGCGCGCGACCTACGCGAATGTTGTAGGTGCTGTCCTTTCCACGACAACAGAAGTCGAATGAGACGAACAGGTAGTAGTAGTCGTTTTTGCGAATGATGTTCGGAGCTTCGATTGCGCCGGGTCTGGGACGGCTAGCTAGTGAGTAGAGAGTTTGATCTTGTGAAGAAAGCTTGCCGGTTGACGGGTCCAACTTGCGGAGTTTGATGCCTCCCCAAAAACTTCCGAATGACAGCCACGGTTGATCGTGTTCGTCGAGCACGACGTCTGGATCGATCGCGTTCCAGTCGTCGCCGGTGTTTGAGGCAATTACGGCGCCCTGGTCCATCCACCGGTACTTTTCACTTGCTGGATCGAGAGTCTGGTTTGTTGCGAGGCCGATGCGGGAATGGTTGCTGCCGAACGTGGAAACGGAATAGTAAAGGTGGTACTTGCCGTTGAAGTAAGACACATCGGGAGCCCACAGGCCTCTCAGGCCTGGGACCTCTTTGACGGCCCATTCCGGAAGGTGCGCGAAGACGTCGCCGCACAAGCGCCAGTGGACCAGGTCGTTCGAGCATCTGATCGCGATACCGGCTCGCGTTGAAAAGAGGTAGTAAGTGTCGCCCTGCTTGATGATGCTCGGATCATGGACTTGGCGGACGTCACCCTCAGGCTGTTGACCGAACAGCGCGGGAACGATGAGCAACCAGACCAACAAAACCCGAACAATCATATCTCTAACAGAATCGGTCCTCACGGAACGTACTGTAGGGGCGGCCCTCCGTGGCCGCCCGGCGTTATTGGCGAGATCGAGTTTCACGATACACGGTCCGTCGGTATGTTGCGGTGCCTGGAGATCGAGTTCCACGCCGGGCGGGCACGGAGGGCCGCCCCTACAGTACGTCCCGCAGAATTCAATTCCGCTCACCTGTGAAATTTGCCACACTTCACGAGAAAATTCTTGACTTGATGTTCATTTGTAGCGAAAATGCGCACACCGCGCAATCGATTTCGTAGGTTTTACACACGAGCGATTATCACTGGCCCAGGCAACAATCAGCGATGATCGCCTCTGCGCAGGTGCCTTCAAGTCAAAATTCTTCTGCTTTGCGTCCTAGTCTCGGGGGGAGGTCGGAATGAAAATTTCTAACATAGCTATCGCTGGATTACTCGTACTCACGCTCGCCGGTATTTCATCTGCCCAAAGCGATCGCGGCGGCATAACCGGGCGCGTGACTGATCAGGCCGGTGCTGTCGTTGCCGATGCAAAGGTGACGGCACTGAACGTCGAAACCGGCGAGACTCGCGAAGCACGCACAAATGGCGAAGGCAATTACACCATCCCACAATTACCGGCCGTCGTTTACAGGATCAAGGTTGAGGCGACCGGCTTCAAAACCTCTTCTGTCGAAGGCATCAAAGTCGCGGTGCAAGTGGTCCGCACTGTCGACGTCACACTCGAAGTCGGAGAATTGACCAACACCGTAATCGTCTCGGGTGAAGCGACTCCCGTACTGCAAACGGAAAACCCAGCGTCACAGCTCAACGTCAGCGAGCGACAAGTGCGGGAATTACCACTACTCGTCGCTGCCGAAAGCGGTGGTCGCTCGCCGTTGTCGTTCATCTTCCTCGACAGCAGTGTCGTATCAAACGATCGCACGCAAACCGGTGCAACCTCGGGCAGCACCGGCACAAACGCCACCAACTTCCGCATCAACGGCGGCCAGGGATTGGGCGCAGACATTTTGATCGACGGCGCTCAAACGCGACGCGGTGAGAACGGCACGTTCTTCTCCGAAGTTGCGCCAGGTCCGAACGCGTTTCAGGAATTCACTCTCTCGACAAGCAGCTACTCGGCGGAGTTTGGCAATTCATCAGGCGGTGTCGTCAACTTTACCATCAAGACCGGCGCTAACGATTTCCATGGCGAAGCATACCTTTTCCACATCAACGACGCCCTAAACGCAAACATCGATCGCAATCGCCTTCTGAATCTCGATAAGCCGCTCGATCGACAGTTTGATTACGGTTTCAGTGTCGGTGGTCCGCTGATTCTGCCGCACTTCGGCGAGGGTGGACCAACAATCTGGAGCGGCAAGAACAAAACGTTTTTCTTTTTCAACTACGGTGGCTATCGAACGTCGCAGTCCGAATCCGTCCAGTTGACTGTGCCGACGGTGAGAATGCGTAACGGTGATTTTGGTGAACTATTGACTGACCCAACCGTACTTGATTTCTTCCACGGTCCGGTCCAAATCTTTGATCCGAGTGAATTGCCTTTTCAACCGGATCCATC
>Ga0105243_10003752_pt1 | contig 12177 bp, 10 predicted proteins | sample KBSM34metaG_FD_81525 | JGI IMG/M metagenome (GOLD analysis project Ga0105243, IMG submission 81525) | Miscanthus rhizosphere microbial communities from Kellogg Biological Station, Michigan, USA - KBS M3-4 metaG | ecosystem: Host-associated > Plants > Roots > Rhizosphere > Soil | place...
GGGATCAACCGACGGTGGCGCGGACACGGGGCTGTTCGCCGCCCCGGGGGAACCCGCGGATCAGGTGGGGCCGGTGACAGCGGGCCTGCCGTCAGTGCGCCCGGACGCGCCGCTCGCGGTCCGAATGCGGCCGGTGAGCCTCGACGAGGTGGTGGGGCAGGGACACCTGCTGGGACCCGGCGCGCCACTGCGCAGGCTCGTGGACGGCTCGGGCGCGGCGTCGGTGATGCTCTACGGCCCGCCCGGCACCGGCAAGACCACCCTCGCCTCCCTGATCTCGCGGGCGACCGGCCGTCGGTTCGAGGCGTTGTCCGCGCTGTCGGCGGGCGTCAAGGACGTCCGCGCGGTGATCGACCTGGCCCGCAGGCGGCTCACCGCGGGTGAGCAGACCGTGCTCTTCATCGACGAGGTGCACCGATTCTCCAAGACCCAGCAGGACGCGCTGCTGGCCGCGGTGGAGAACCGGATCGTGCTGTTGGTCGCGGCCACCACCGAGAACCCCTCGTTCTCTGTCGTGTCGCCGCTGCTGTCCCGGTCGCTGGTCCTGCAGTTGCACTCGCTCACCGAGGCCGACATCCGCGCGCTGCTCGACCGGGCCGTCGCGGATCAGCGGGGGCTGGGCGGTTCGGTCAGCCTGACCGACGACGCGCGCGACCATCTCGTGCGGCTGGCGTCGGGCGACGCCCGGCGTGCCCTGACCGCGCTGGAGGCGGCCGCGGGCGCCGCGCTCGATTCGCCTGCCGAGGACGGGTCGGTCGTGGTCGACCTCGAGACCGTCGAGGCGAGTGTCGACAAGGCGGCCGTGCGCTACGACCGGGACGGCGACCAGCACTACGACGTGATCAGCGCGTTCATCAAGTCGATCCGCGGCTCGGACGTGGACGCCGCGCTGCACTACCTGGCCCGGATGATCACCGCGGGCGAGGATCCACGCTTCATCGCACGCCGACTGGTGGTGCACGCGAGCGAGGACATCGGCATGGCCGATCCGACCGCACTGCAGACCGCGACCGCGGCCGCGCAGGCCGTCCAGCTCATCGGCATGCCGGAGGCCCGGCTCGCCTTGGCGCAGGCCACGATCCACCTGGCTACCGCGCCGAAGTCGGGAGCGGTGATCGCCGCCCTCGGCGCGGCCATGGCCGACGTGTCCGCGGGGAAGTCGGGGCTGGTGCCGCCGCACCTGCGGGACGGTCACTACGCCGGCGCCGAGAAGCTGGGCAACGCGGTCGGGTACCGCTACCCACACAACGCCGCCGACGGCGTGTTGCCGCAGCAGTACCCGCCGGACGAGTTGGTCGGCGTCGACTACTACGAGCCGACCGGGCACGGCGCCGAGCGCGAGATCGCGGCGCGGGTGGGCAAGTTGCGGCGGATCGTGCGGGGTTGACGCGGCCCCGAGCGCTGCGCACCCCGTCATCCTCGGCACGTTAAGCTGGATATTCATCTCCAGATGCCCATGACGTATGCCCATGAAGTAAGGACCGGTTAGTGCAGACCCACGAGATCCGCAGGCGATTCCTCGACCACTTCGTCAAGGCGGGTCACACCGAGGTGGCCAGTGCGTCGTTGATCTTCGACGACCCGAACCTGTTGTTCGTCAACGCCGGCATGGTGCAGTTCAAGCCGTTCTTCCTCGGCCAGCAAGCCCCGCCGTACCAGCGCGCGACGAGCGTGCAGAAGTGTGTGCGCACCGGCGACATCGAGGAGGTCGGTGTCACCACCCGGCACAACACCTTCTTCCAGATGGCGGGCAACTTCTCGTTCGGCGACTACTTCAAGGAGGGCGCCATCACGCTCGCCTGGGAGCTGATCACCAAGCCGCTGGACCAGGGCGGATACGGAATTGACCCCGAGCGCATCTGGGTGACCGCCTACGAGAAGGATCCCGAGGCGGCGGAGATCTGGCGTCGCGTCGCCGGAATCCCCGAGGAGCGCATCCAGTTCCGCGACGGCAAGGACAACTACTGGGACATGGGCGTGCCCGGCCCTGGCGGACCGTGCTCGGAGATCTACTACGACCGCGGCCCCGAGTTCGGCAAGGAGGGCGGCCCGATCGTGGACGAGGACCGCTACCTCGAGATCTGGAACCTGGTGTTCATGCAGGACGTTCGCGGTGAGCTGAGCCCGAAACTCGGTCACCAGCCGGTGGGCGTGCTCCCGAAGAAGAACATCGACACCGGCATGGGCGTCGAGCGGGTCGCGCTGGTCCTGCAGGGCGTCGACAACGTCTACGAGACCGACCTGGTGCGACCGGTCATCGCCAAGGCCGAGGAACTCACCGGGCGCCCCTATGGAGCGGGCAGCCACGAGGACGACGTCCGCTTTCGTGTCATCGCCGACCACGCGCGCACCGCTGCGATGCTGATCGGCGACGGCGTCAACCCCGGCAACGACGGCCGCGGCTACGTGCTGCGCCGCCTGCTGCGCCGCATCGTCCGCTCCGCCAAGCTGCTCGGCGCCGAGCAGCCGAGCATGCGCGAGTTCATCACGGTCGTGCGCGACACCATGGCGCCGTCCTACCCGGTACTCGACACCGACTTCGAGCGGATCCTCACTGTCGCGGTCGGCGAGGAGGCGGCGTTCCGTCGCACCCTGGTCTCCGGCGAGAAGCTGTTCGAGACGGCGGCCGATGAGGTCAAGACCGCGGGCAAGAAGGTGATCGCGGGCAGCGAGGCCTTCGCCCTGCACGACACCTACGGGTTCCCGATCGACCTGACCCTGGAGATGGCGTCCGAGGCAGGCCTGTCCGTCGACGAGGACGGCTTCCGCGCCCTGATGGCCGAGCAGCGGCAGCGGGCGAAGGACGACGCGCGGGCGCGCAAGCAGTCGCACGCCGACCTCACCGTCTACAAGGAGTTCGTCGACCGCGGCGAGACCGAGTTCACCGGCTTCGCCGAGCTGACCTCGGAGGCCACCGTGCTGGCGCTGATCTCCGACGGCGTCCGGATCCCCACCGCGACCGTGGGCCAGGACGTCGAGGTCATCCTCGACCGCAGCCCGCTCTACGCGGAGGCAGGCGGCCAGATCGCCGACATCGGCGTGATCACCGGACCCGGCCTGCGGGTGCGGGTGCGCGACGTGCAGAAGATCGCGAAGAAGCTGTGGGTGCACAAGGTCACCGTCGAGGAGGGCCAGATCACCGAGGGCGACGCCATCCTCGCGCAGGTCGACGCCAACTGGCGGGCGGGCGCGACCCAGGGTCACTCCGGTACCCACATGGTGCACGCCGCGCTGCGACAGGTGCTGGGCCCCAACGCCGTTCAGGCCGGATCGCTGAACAAGCCCGGCTACCTGCGGTTCGACTTCTCGTGGCAGGGCCAGCTGTCGGAGGCCCAGCGCAACGACATCGAGGCCGTCGCCAACGAGGCCGTCACCGCCAACCACCCGGTCAACACGTTCGTCACCGACCTGGCCAAGGCCAAGTCGATGGGCGCGATGGCGCTGTTCGGCGAGAACTACGGCGACGAGGTCCGGGTGGTCGAGATCGGCGGACCGTTCTCGATGGAGCTGTGCGGCGGCACCCACGTCGCGCACTCCTCGCAGATCGGGCCGGTCACGCTGCTCGGTGAGTCCTCCGTCGGCTCCGGCATCCGGCGCGTGGAGGCCTTCGTCGGCCTCGACTCGTACCGGTACCTGGCCAAGGAACGCGCGCTGCTCGCTGGTGTCGCGACGGCGCTGAAGGTGCCCTCCGAGGAGGTGCCAGGGCGCGTGGAGCAGCTGGTGGAGCGGCTCAAGGTGGCCGAGAAGGAACTCGAGCAGACCAAGGCGGCCGCGGTGCTGGCAGGCGCGGGCGCGTTCGTGGAGCGGGCCGAGCGGATCGGCGGGCTGCTGCTGGTCGCCGAGCAGGCCCCCGACGGCGTCGCGGGCAACGACCTGCGCACCCTCACCACCGATGTGCGCGGCCGGTTCGGGACCGAGCCCGCCGTGGTGGTCCTGATCGGATCCGCCGACGGCAAGGTGCCGTTCGTGGTGAGCGCCAACAAGGCCGCGCAGGACCTCGGCGTCAAGGCCGGCGACCTGGTAGCCGCGTTCGGTCCGAGCATCGGCGGCCGCGGCGGCGGCAAGCCGGAGATGGCCCAGGGTTCGGGCAGCGACGCGTCGGGCATCCCCGCCGCGCTCTCGGCAGTGCGCGCCCGCGTCGCCGAGATCGCCGGGTGAGCGAGGCCGATCAGCCCGGCGACCAGGGGCGGGGTCGCCGGATCGGGGTCGATGTGGGCAGCGTCCGGATCGGTGTCGCCGCCAGCGATCCGGACGGGATCCTGGCCACGCCGGTGGAGACCGTGGCGCGGGCCAAGTCCCGCGCCGACCGGTCGGACATCGAGCGACTCGCCGCGATTGTCGCGGAATACGAGGCCGTCGAGGTTATCGTCGGATTACCGCGAACCCTGAGGGGGGAGAGCGGAACCGCGGCCGGACTCGCCTCGAAGTTCGCCGCGCAGCTCCGGGATCGGTTGGCGCCCATCCCGGTTCGCATGACCGACGAACGCTTCACGACGGTGACCGCGTCCAGGGCCCTTCGCGAGAGCGGGGTCAAGGCGAAGGGGCAGCGGTCTGTGATCGACCAGGCCGCGGCCGTGGCGATCTTGCAAGGATGGTTGGACCAGCGCAGCAGGGAACTGCACTCGGAGCAGGCCCTGCCCTCACAGATGGAGGACGGCGAGTGACCGATACCCGGTCGAGAGGGCCCGAGTTGCAGCCGACTCGCGCGGAAGTGCGTCGCGCACGGGAGCGCGCCGCGGGACGCAAGGGCAGGGGCAAGGTCGTGGTCGCGATCGCCGGACTCGGCGCCCTCGCGCTGATCGTGGGTGTCGGCTACGTCGGCGGCAAGAAGCTCCTCGGCGGCGTCGACGTGCCCGAGGACTACGAGGCGGGTCAGTCAGGGCCCGATGTCGTCGTGCAGGTGCACCCCGGTGACACCGCCGACCAGATCGCCACCGAGATGGTCGAAAAGGATGTCGTGGCGAGCGCGTCCGCGTTCTTCAACGCGGCCGTCCTGAACGATTCCATGACGTCGGTGCAGCCCGGCTTCTACAACCTCAAGTCCCAGGTGCCGGCCGCGCAGGCCGTCGCGGGGCTTGTCGATCCGAACTCCCGCGTGGGTGCACTGGTGATCTCCGAGGGTCGTCAGCTGCACGACACCAAGGACGTGAACACCGGCGCGACCAAGCGCGGTATCTACACCCTCATCTCGGAGGCGAGCTGCCTGCCGACCGCATCGGGTCAGCAGAAGTGCGTGAGCGTCGACGAGCTCAAGGAGGCGGGCGCCAATCCGAACCTCGCCGCGCTCGGTGTGCCCGACTGGGCCGCCGCTCGGGTCAAGTCGGTTCCGGACCGAACCCGGCAGCTCGAGGGCCTGATCGCCGCGGGTAAGTGGGACTTCGACCCGAGGGAGTCGGCGGCGGAGATCCTGACCACCCTCGTCAGCGGGAGCGCGGCCAAGTACGAGGCCACCGGCATCGACCGCGCGGGGAACGCCGTCGGGCTGAGTCCCTACGACCTGCTCGTCGCGGCGTCGCTGGTGGAACGGGAGTCGCTGCCGGACGACTTCGGCAAGGTCGCGCGCGTGATCGTCAACCGGCTCGCCGCGCCACAGCGCCTCGAGCTGGACTCGACGGTCAACTACGCGCTCGACACCACCGAGCTCGCGACCACCGACGGCGACCGCGCGAAGGTCACCCCGTGGAACACCTACGCGATGGACGGACTGCCCGCGACCCCGATCTCGTCGCCGAGCATCGGGGCCGTGGAGGCCGTGGAGAAGGCACCCGCGGGCGACTGGCTGTACTTCGTCACGATCGACAACAAGGGCACCACGCTGTTCACCAAGAGCTACACCGAGCACCTCGAGAACAGCAAGAAGGCGCTGGCGAGCGGGATCCTCGACAGTGGGCGCTGACCTGCCACGCAAGGCCGCGGTCCTTGGCAAGCCGATCGGACACTCCAAGTCGCCGCTGCTGCACCTGGCGGCGTACCGCGCCCTCGGCCTGACCGGCTGGACCTACGACCGGATCGAGTGCACCGGCGAGCAGCTGCCCGGGCTCGTCGACGGGCTGGGCCCGGAATGGGTCGGGCTCTCGGTGACCATGCCCGGCAAGGTCGCCGCCCTCGAGTACGCGACCGAACGCACCGAGCGCGCGGTACAGGTCGGCTCGGCCAACACCCTGGTCCGGGTGCAGGGCGGCTGGCGGGCGGACTGCACCGACGTGGACGGCGTGACCGGCGCACTCGCAGAGGTCGGGGTCACCGATCTGGGCGGCGCGAGCGCGGTGGTGATCGGCGCGGGCGGGACCTCGCGGCCGGCGCTGCGCGCGCTGGCGGACCTCGGTGTCGACGCGGTGACCGTCGTCGCGCGCTCTGCCGACCGGGCGGCGGCCTCGCTGGCCTGTGCGTCGGAGATGGGCCTGCGGGCCCGCCACCTCGGCTTCGACACCGATGCGCTGGCCGCCGCGTGTGCCGACGCGGCGACGGTGGTCAGTACCGTGCCCGCGGACGCGATCGCGCCATTCGCCGACGCGGTCGCGCAGGCGCCGGTGGTCTTCGACGCCATCTACGATCCGTGGCCGACCCCGCTCGCCGCGGCGGTCCAGGCCGCGGGCGGGACCGTGGTCGACGGCCTGCGGATGCTGCTCAACCAGGCGTTCGGTCAGGTCGAGCAGTTCACCGGCCGCCCCGCCCCGCGCGGGGAGATGGCGGCCGCGGTCGCGCGCTGACGCGACATTTCTCCACAGCTCCGGATCCATCCCCAGCACGGTCGGAATCGACACCCGTGGGGCCTGTCCAGGCGCCCTACGGTGGCAGCGTCGGGGCATGGGAATCGGATTGCTCGGCCTGGCGGGACTGCTCACCGGCGTCGCGACGCGGCGGTTCCTGCGTCGCTTCACCGCGGCGATGTCGCGCTGGTGGGTCGCGGTCCTGATCGTCGGCTTCGTCGCGGCCGGACTCGCCTGCCCGCCGCTGACGGCCGCCGCGGCCTGCGCGTTGCTCTGGTGGTGCGTCTGCCTGTCCGTTGTCGACCTGGGGGAGCGCAGGCTGCCGAACGAGCTCACCCTGCCGGGAGCCTGCGCGGTGTTCCTTGCTTCGGTGCTGGTGGGCCGGGGGATGGCGGCCCTGGTGGGGGCGGCGATGCTGGCTGGTCTCTACCTCGTCGTGCACCTCGTGTCCCCGGCCGCGATGGGCGGCGGTGACGTGAAGCTGGCCCTTGGGCTCGGCGCCGCTGCGGGTGCGGTGGGCGCCAAGGCGTGGCTGGCGGCGGCGGTCGGTGCGGTGGCGCTGACGGCCCTGGTCGGCGGGTGTGCCCTTGCCCTCGGGCGGGGCGGCCGCACGCTCGCGCACGGGCCGTCGATGTGCCTGTCGACGCTGCTGGCGTTGAGCCTGGCCGTGGGCGGCTAGCCGGGGACCGGGCCGGTGTGCGTTGACGCCTACGTTTCGTGAAAAGATGGGCGGCGTGCTGCGCTGGATAACTGCCGGAGAATCCCATGGTCCCGCCCTCGTCGCCCTCCTGGATGGGATGGTCGCCGGGGTCGAGGTGACCTCCGAGGACATTGCGTCCCAACTCGCCCGCCGTCGCCTCGGCTACGGTCGCGGTGCCCGCATGAGCTTCGAGAAGGACGTCGTGACGATGGTCGGCGGCGTCCGGCACGGTCGCACGATGGGCGGCCCCATCGCCATCGAGGTCGCGAACAGCGAGTGGCCCAAGTGGGAGACGGTCATGTCCTCCGACCCGGTGGACGAGGCGCTTCTCAAGGACCTCGCGCGCAACGCACCGCTGACCCGTCCGCGCCCGGGCCACGCCGACTACTCCGGCATGCTCAAGTACGGATTCGACGACGCCCGTCCCGTCCTGGAGCGGGCCAGCGCCCGCGAGACCGCGGCCCGCGTCGCGGCAGGAACCGTGGCCCGCGCTTTCCTGCGTCAGGTCTTCGGCGTCGAGGTGATCTCCCATGTGATCTCCATCGGCACCGCCTCCGGCCCCGCCGACTCACCGGTCCCCGGACCCGACGACCTCGCGGACATCGACGCCAGCCCGGTGCGCGCCTTCGGCGCCGAGGCGGAGGCCGCGATGATCGCGGAGATCGACGCGGCCAAGCGGGACGGCGACACCCTCGGTGGTGTCGTCGAGGTGATCGTGCACGGCCTGCCCGTCGGGCTGGGGTCGTTCATCAGCGGTGAGAACCGGCTCGATTCGCGACTCGCCGCCGCGCTGATGGGCATTCAGGCCATCAAGGGTGTCGAGGTCGGCGACGGCTTCGAGACCTCCCGCCGCCGGGGCAGCGCCGCGCACGACGAGATGCGGCCCGGCCCGGACGGCGTGCTGCGGTCGACCAACCGCGCAGGCGGCCTCGAGGGCGGTATGACCAACGGCGAGGCGCTGCGGGTCCGGGCGGCGATGAAGCCGATCTCCACCGTGCCGCGGGCACTCGCGACCGTCGACATGTCCACCGGCGAGGAGGCCGTCGCCATCCATCAGCGCAGCGATGTGTGTGCGGTCCCCGCCGCGGGCGTCGTCGCGGAGTCGATGGTGGCCCTGGTGGTCGCGCAGGCCGCGCTCGAGAAGTTCGGCGGCGACTCGGTCGACGAGACGATGCGCAATATCGGCGGATACCTCGCCTCGGTCCGGGAACGCCTGTCGAGGTGACTCCACGGGCAGTCCTGATCGGACCGCCGGGCGCCGGTAAGTCCACCATCGGGAAACGACTGGCGCGGGCGTTGGACGTCGAGATCTTCGACACCGATGCCGCCATCGAGCGCGAAGCGGGCAAGTCCATCCCGGAGATCTTCGCGCAGGACGGGGAACCGGCGTTTCGCGCGCTGGAGGAGGACATGGTCCGGCGCGCGCTGGCCGAGCAGGCGGGCATCGTCTCGCTCGGCGGTGGCGCGATCCTGTCCGATACCACCCGCGCCCGGCTGGTCGGCCACACGGTCGTCTACCTGGAGATCAGCGTGGCCGAGGGCCTCAAGCGGACCGGGACCAACACCTCCCGGCCCCTCCTCAACGGTGGCGATCCACGCCAGAAGTACCGGGACCTGATGCGGCGGCGGCGACCGCTGTACCGGAAGGTGGCCACCATCCGGGTCCGCACCGACGGGCGCAGTCCGGCCCGCGTGGTGCAGCAGCTCGTCTCCAAACTGGGGTAGAGCGGTGGCAGCACCCAGGCAGAAGCGATACAGCAGCAGCGCACAGAAGCGGAGAAGCAGACAGTGACCGAACCCGTACGCGTCGAGGTCAAGACCGCCAGTCCCTACCCGGTGATCATCGGCCGTGGACTGCTCGGTGAACTGGTGGACGAACTGATCGGCACGAGGACCGTCGCGATCTTCCACCAGCCGCCGCTCGCGCAGACCGCGGAGGCGGTGCGCGCCGCGTTGGCGGCGAAGGGCATCGACGCCCATCGCGTCGAGATCCCGGACGCGGAGGACGGCAAGGACCTCGCCGTCGCGGGCTTCTGCTGGGAGGTGCTCGGCCGCATCGGGCTGACCCGCAGCGACGCCGTGGTGAGCCTCGGCGGCGGCGCGGCCACCGACCTGGCCGGGTTCGTCGCGGCCACCTGGATGCGCGGCGTGCGGATCGTGCACGTGCCCACCACGCTGCTCGCGATGGTGGACGCGGCCGTCGGCGGCAAGACCGGCATCAACACCGATGCGGGCAAGAACCTGGTCGGCTCGTTCCACGAGCCGTCCGCGGTGCTGATCGACCTGGCGACCCTGGAGACGGTGCCGCGTAACGAGATCGTCGCCGGCATGGCCGAGGTGATCAAGACCGGGTTCATCGCGGACCCGACGATCCTCGACCTCATCGAGCGGGACCCCGAGGCGGCCCTCGACCCGACCGGCGAGGTGCTGCCCGAGCTGATCCGCCGGTCCGTTGAGGTGAAGGCGAAGGTCGTCGCCGCCGACCTCAAGGAGTCGGACCTGCGCGAGATCCTCAACTACGGACACACCCTCGGCCACGCGATCGAGCGCCGCGAGAAGTACCGCTGGCGCCACGGTGCGGCGGTGTCGGTCGGCCTGGTGTTCGCCGCCGAGCTGGGCCGGCTCGCCGGCCGGCTCGACGACGCCACCGCGGAACGGCACCGGACCATCCTCGAGAGCGTCGGCCTGCCCACCACCTACGATGCGTCCGCCTTCGCGGACCTGGTCAAGGGCATGCAGACGGACAAGAAGAACCGGGCGGGCATGCTGCGGTTCGTCGTCCTGGACGGGTTGGCGAAGCCGGGACGGCTCGAGGGCCCGGACCCGACGCTGCTCGCGGCCGCCTACTCCGCGGTGGCCCGCGAGGACCAGCCGGGCACCGGCGCCACGGTGCTGCTGTGAGGGTGCAGGTCCTCAACGGACCGAACCTCGGACGGCTCGGCAAGCGGCAGCCCGAGGTGTACGGCGCAACCACGTACGCCGATCTGGTCGCGCTCTGCGAGGCGACCGCGGTGGAGCTGGGCATCGAGGTGACCGTCCGCCAGTCCGACAGCGAGGCCGAGCTGCTCGGCTGGATCCACGATGCCGCCGACGCGGGTGAACCGGTGGTGCTCAATGCAGGAGCGCTCACCCACACCTCGATCGCGCTGCGGGACGCCTGCGCCGAGCTGGAGGCGGGACTGGTCGAGGTGCACATCTCGAACGTGCACGCCCGCGAGGACTTCCGGCATCACTCGTACCTGAGCGCGATCGCGACCGGCGTCATCGTCGGGTGCGGCGTCGCGGGATACCCGCTCGCGCTGAGGTTCCTCGCCGAGAGATAGCGCTGCGCGCCCGTGCGCGGGTCTCACCCCGATCGGGGTGAGACCCGCGCACGGGCAGTGGAGCTGCGTTACTTGCCGTTCTCGGGCTTGATCGCCTCGAAGACCTCGGTGGGGGCGTCGTCGACGTAGTGGCGACCGCCGCCCGAGGTCTGGTCGTCGGCCTGCTGCCTGCCGGCCTGGTCGTTCTCGTAGTAGCCCTGATCGGTCTCGTAGTAACCCTGGCCGGTGCCGTGTTCGGAGGCCCACTCGGAGGCCTCGTAGTTCTCCTCCGCGGCCTCGACCACGTCGTAGTCCTGTTCGCTCGCGTACGCGCCCGCGGCGCCTGCCGCGGCGGGGGCTGCGGTCGCTCCGGACTTGCGGGCCTCGCGCCGCACCAGGAAGCGTCCGACCGTCACCGCGAGCATCGCCGGCAGGAAGACGAGCAGGATGGTGAAGGCGGCTCCGGAGGTGAGCTCGAAGAACAGTGTGTTGTCGCCGAGCGCGATGCCGGTGGTGACGCCGATCAGCCAGGACACCGCGCCCGCCAGCACGCCCGCGACGGCGGCGGCCTTGAGCCACATCATGGTCAGGTCCGCGCCCGACTCCTCGTCCACCGCGGTGCGCGCGTCCCTGATGCCGTCGAGACCGCCCCAGAGCAGTGCGACCAGCACCACGAACGCCAGCGAGACCCACCGTAGTGACGATCCGTGCAGGGGCCACTGCGTGACCGCGAGTCCGAGCACCACCCTCGTCACGACATGCACCGACGCCATACCCAGACCACGAAGAAGCCACGAGTTCATGCCGACAGCGTAACGACCGCTCAATGGGACCTGTGGCCTAACCCACACCTGGCGTCGCGAGGGCCCTCGCGGGGGCCGGACGCTGCCGTAGGTTGGGCTCATGTCGACCGTCGATCACGGGTCCCGCCGGGCCGCGCTGCGCACACTGCTCACCGACTGGGGCGTCGAGGCGCTCCTGGTGACCGATCTGCTCAACATCAGGTACCTCACGGGGTTCACCGGGTCGAATGCGGCGCTGCTCGTCGACGCCCGTGACGAACCGGGTGCCGAGTCGCGGACCCTCATCTGCACCGATGGCAGGTACCTGATCCAGGTCGGCGAGCAGGTGCCGGACCTGGAGGCGGTAATCGACCGGTCGAGCGCAGGCCACCTCATCGGCCGCTGCGCCGACACCGATGCCGGCCCGGTGCGGCTCGGGTTCGAGAGCCACGTGGTGACCGTGGACGAGCTCGCCGCCTGGCAGGAGCTGGCCCCGTCACTCGAGATGATCCGGGCGCCGCGGCTGGTGGAACGGCTCCGCGTGGTCAAGGACGAGCACGAGGTGGGGCTGCTGCGGCGAGCGTGTGCGGCGGCCGACCTCGCCCTTGCCGTCCTGATCGAGCGCGGGGGACTGCGACCCGGCCGGACCGAGCGGGAAGTCGGACGGGAACTGGAGTTCCTGA
>Ga0105243_10003762_pt1 | contig 12161 bp, 13 predicted proteins | sample KBSM34metaG_FD_81525 | JGI IMG/M metagenome (GOLD analysis project Ga0105243, IMG submission 81525) | Miscanthus rhizosphere microbial communities from Kellogg Biological Station, Michigan, USA - KBS M3-4 metaG | ecosystem: Host-associated > Plants > Roots > Rhizosphere > Soil | place...
GCGGTGGACCTGCCGCCGGCCTTGCTGCTGTTCTCGCTGTTCGGCATCGGCGTGCTGTTCGGACCGATGGGCGTGGTGTTGGCGGCGCCGCTGACCGTGGTGATCTACGTGCTGGTCAAGCACCTGTACGTCCACCATGCCCTGGACGACGCAGACGATACCGTACCGGCGGATTGATCCGGCCGGGTAACGCGTAGACTCCGGATCTTCATGACCGATGCCGCCGCACAGCGGCGCCCAATGCGGACGTTATCCGATGCACCGCGCCACCCTGAGCTACGACAGAAAGCTGATCCGGCAAGCCGTGGCGAGCTACTGGTGGCGCGTCGTCGGCCTGCGCTATGGCGTCGCCCTGGCCTTGGTGGCGGGACCCCTCGTGTTCCTCGTTCGCGGCGGCAACGCCTCCTGGTTGGTCGGCGTCCTGGCAAGCGTACTGGCGCTCGGCATCGTCTTTCCTGTAGCGCTCTACGCCACTCACTATCGCAACTCGCTGCTCAGGCTCGATGCAATGGGCACTCCCCTCGGCACGCTCGCGGCATCCGAAACCTCGCTGTCGCTTTCGTCCGGCGCCGGCACCACGACCATGCCCTGGTCGGCAGTCTGCGAAGTGTGGCGATTCGATTCCTATTGGCTGCTGCTGCTTTCGAAGTCCCAATTCGTCACCTTGCCTCTCGCCGACCTCAGCCCGGAAGCCGCGGAGTTCATCCGCACGAGGATCCTGGCTGCAGGCGGCAAGGTTTCCTGACGCCGGATGCGGTCGCGGCCACCCGATGCCCCACTACTACAAACGCCGCTGGAATCAGTCCCGCGCCGATCGCTACGACGCATGGGGTCACTCCTGGTGGTTGTTCGAGACCGATGATGCGTTCTGGCCGAGCCGGCAGATCGAGATCTATGACGCCGGCCCGGTCCTGTTCTACCACCGCGACCGCCTTGAGGATGCGTATGGCGGCCTCAGTGCCGCGGCGCTCGATCCAGACGAGTTCGAGCCGTTTCGCATCGATCGCGCCGAGTTCGAGCGCGAGTGGGCGAACCACAAACCGCTCAATGACACCTAAATTAGGCGAGCAGGCGCCTCTGCCGCGGCGCTGACACATCGGGACTGGCAGGGACGTTGCGTGCCGCATTCTGCAATCTACATTCTCGGCCTCTTGGCAGTGCTTTTCTGCGCGTTTCTCTGGCTGCGCCGCCGGCGCAGGCCCATGCGCTCCGCAGAAGAAGCCATTGCGACGACGTGGCTTGGCGTCAGGCGCCTGGTAATGCTTGGATGTTGCCTGCTGCTGGTTCTGGGCGCACTGCACAACGTGTCTCTCGCCTTCGCGCTGCAAGACGTTCGCCATGTCGGCTATGCGCTGCTGGGCGTCCTGCTTGCGCTTGCCGCCTACCAGGTCGGCCGCTATGGAAGGGCCCGCAAGGGCTCCACGGCCGCGGAGGATATGCGGGTGCACGGCAAGCGGATGAAGAAGTACGGCTGGCGTTGGTAAGCTGCCCCTCGCGTCGGACCACGCGTCGAATCGTCCGATCCGCACCAGCCCCACACGCCATGGCATTCCGCTTCCGCAACGGCGCAGCCGCTCCACTCGACCAGGAACTCCGCAACATGCTCCATCACGTGTCTCTCGGCGTCGCAGACATCGAACGCGCCGCGCGCTTCTACGATGCCGTGCTGGGTGCGCTCGGCTATGTCCGGGTATGGGAAGACCTGAGTCCCGGGGACGACGACCAGGCCGTTGGCTATGGGCTGCCCGGCGGTGGCGACAAGCTGGCGATCAAGCTGCGCGGCGCCGGTGCCCGCGCGCCCGGTCCCGGCTTCCACCTCGCCTTCGCCGCATCCAGCCGGGACGCGGTCGATGCGTTCCACGCGGCGGCGCTGCAGCATGGCGGCCGCAGCAACGGCGCCGCCGGCCTGCGCCCGGACTACGGCCCCGACTACTACGCGGCGTTCGTGGTGGATGCGGATGGACACCACATCGAAGCCGTCATCAATCGGGCGCTGTAAGCGCGGCGACACCGCGGCGGTTGGCGGGCGCTCGCCTGCGTTCCGATCGCTGCTGGCGTCGGCGCGCGCCATGCCGTGGGCCGATCGCAGGAGGCGCTGCCCGCAACGCATGGTCTTGCAGGACATCTCCGCCGTCGAACACAGCTGGATCGGCTGGTCGCCCCCCCCCCCCTTCCTGTCGGATCGCACCAGGGCACGGCGGCGATCCGGCGACACGCCAGGGTCGCCACGATGCCAACCGATCAGCTGGACCCGTCGCACGCTCTCGACGAAGCGCTACACGGCGCGGCGATGTACAACGACAAAGGCCATGCGTGGCTCGGGCACGATGCGCAGCAGATCGCGGTCATGCAGCGCGGCTTCCAGGCGCAACTGAGCGAGCTGGCTGCACGCGTGGGGCACGCGCGGCTTGGACCGGCACTAAGCGAGGCCATCGAAAGCGGGGCGGCGGCCCGCGACGACTCGGGCCGTTACGCCGACCTGTGCAAGCACATCCTAGGCATCGCAACGCGGCGCCGCTGAGTCGACGCGGTGCGCCCACGTTCCGCCCGATCCAAGGGCATCGGCGACGGTCTGCGATACGGCCGCTGAACGCCATGCCGGCCAGCCGTCCCTCCCGCTTTGACTTGTCATTTGCCCGGCCCACACTGGCCGATGCCTTTCCCCCAATGCCCATGACACCGTGAAGAAGCCGCCCCAGGACCCCGTGTCCACCGACGCCGATGCCACTCCCGACAATCCGCAACGTCGTCGCCTGCTCGGCGGCCTGGCACTGGCCGGCGGCGCGCTGGCCATCGGCCCCGGCGAGGCCCTCGCCGAGGCGGCCAGGCGCGCGCCGCAAAGCCCGCTGTCGGCCAGCGACCTGGACAAGCAGCTGCGCGAGAAGATCCAGCACGTGGTGGTGATCTACGCCGAGAATCGCAGCTTCAACAACCTGTTCCCGGACTTTCCCGGGCTGCAGCGGCCGCTGTCGGCGGTGACACCGGCGCAGGCGCGGCAGGTCGATCGCGACGGCAGCGTGCTCGACATCCTGCCGCCGATCTGGGGCGGGCTGGCGCCGGACGAGCAGGTGGTGGACCACCGCCGCTACAAGATCGGCGAGGATGCGATCGGCCCGCTGCCCAATGCGCCGTTCCCGCTGCGCACGGCCGACGGCAAACCGCTGCCGCATGGCGTGGTCACCCGCGATCTGGTGCACCGGTTCTACGAGAACCAGATGCAGATCAATGGCGGCCGCAACGATGGCTTCGCCGCCTGGAGCGATGCCGGCGGGCTGGTGATGGGCCATTACGCCGACGCCCCGGCCACGCTGCGGCTGTGGAGCCTGGCGCGCGAGTACACGCTGTGCGACAACTTCTTCATGGGCGCGTTCGGCGGCTCGTTCCTCAACCACCAATACCTGGTCGCCGCGCAGGCGCCGTACTACCCGCATGCGGACACCAGCCCGGCGCGGCTGCAGATCAGCGCCATGGCCAGCGACCGGCCCGACGAGATCCGCCTGGCCGTGCAGGAGGATTCGCCGGACACCGCGCTCAACGGCAAGCCGCGCTTCGTGCGCAACGGCGCGCTGACCCCGGACTTCTGGGCGGTCAACACCCTGAGTCCGCCGTTCCAGCCCAGCACCAGCCAGGACCCCGCGCGCCCCGACTACGCCGCCCCCGACAGTCCCGACACCTTGCCGGCGCAGACCCACCGCCACATCGGCGACGCGCTCGATGCCAAGGGCGTGGACTGGGCGTGGTATGCCGGCGGCTGGGGCCTGGCGGTGCAGGGCAAGGGCGACACCGGCGACACCCCCGAGTTCCCGACCAGCCCCAATTTCCAGATCCACCACCAGCCGTTCAACTATTTCGCCAATCTCGCTCCCGGCACGGCCGCGCGCGCGCGGCGCCTGCGCGACGGCGGGCTGGGCGACAGCGCCCCGGACAACCGCTTCATCGCCGATGTGCAGGCCGGCACGCTGCCGCCGGTGGCGTTCTACAAACCGCAGGGCAACCTCAACATGCACGCCGGTTATTCCGACGTGGCCGCCGGCGACCGCCATATCGCCATGGTGGTGGACGCGCTGCGCAACGGTCCGCTGTGGGACAAGACGGTGGTGTTCATCACCTTCGACGAGAATGGCGGCTGGTGGGACCACGTGGCTCCGCCCAAGGCCGATCGCTGGGGGCCGGGCTCGCGCATCCCGGCGCTGGTGGTATCGCCGCACGCCAGGCGTGGCCATGTCGACCACAGCGTCTACGACACCGGCTCGATCCTGCGTTTCATCACCCGCCGCTTCGGGCTGGAGACGCTGCCGGGCCTGGCCGAACGGGAGCGTGCCATGCAGGCCGCCAGCGGGGTGCGCCCGGGCGACCTGACTGCCGCCCTGCACTTCGCCTGAGCCGGAGCCGGGGGAGAACGGTAGCCGCCTGCGCAGCCGGGCTATCGGCCTCCCCATCAGGCCACCGCCGATGCCGTCCGTCTCGCCGCTGCGAATCGGCCGGATGTCCGACATCCACGGCCGGCTGCGGCCGCAGGCGCTGGCGCTGGCGGCGATGCACGATCGCGTGGTCGTCGTGCACGCCGACGACATCGGCAACCCCGTGATCCTCGATGCGCTGCCCACACGCGCGTGGGTGCAGCGATCCGCGGCGACATCGATGCCGCGTCATGGGCGGACGCTGCCCGACACGCTGGACGTCGGCATCGCAGGTACCCACCCGCACGCGCTACGCGGCGTTCGTGAGGGATCCGGATGGCCGCCACATCGACGCGGTCATCCATCGGGCGCCGCGATGCGACGCTGCACGCCGCATCACGGCGGAACAGGGACGTAGCGGCCACGCTCGACGATGCGCCTGGCGACTCGGCCAGGATGCGCGGTCGCGAGCAGCCGGTCCGCGTGGCACGCGATTACGCCTCCTCCACTCGGTAGCGGCCCGGCTGGGTCCAGGCGATGCGCAGGAACGGGCCGCTCAGCAATCCCTTGTCGCGCAGATAGCCGAAGACCTCTGCCGGGCACCACTCCCTTCCGGCGGCAAAGGCCAGGCCGAGTTCGCGCAGCGCGCGGAAGGCCTCGGCCTTTTCCGCATCGTCGCGCACCACCATGGCAGAGACGCCGGCCTCGCCGGTGCGTGCGAAACCGAGCGCACGTAGCGCCGCATCGTGTTCGTTACGCATCGCCCGGACCCGGATCGCGGCGGCGTCGGCCTGTTCCACGTAGGCCGCTGGTTCCCGATCAAGCGCTGCAGACATGCGGTTCTCGCGACGTGGTGAAGGAAGCCTTTCGCTCGACCGGCACACGGCCTTGCGAACGTGGGGTTTAGGCTAGCACTCCGTCCCGTTGCCAAGCCCTGCCGATGCCTACCGTGCCGCCGCTACGAATCGGCCTGATCTCCGACACCCACGGCCTGTTGCGGCCGCAGGCACTGGCGGCGATGCGCGATTGCGTCGCCATCGTGCATGCCGGCGACATCGGCAAGCCGGAAATCCTCGATGCGCTGCGCGCGCTCGCGCCGCTGCATGCGATCCGCGGCAACATCGATACCGCGCCGTGGGCGCAGGCGCTGCCCGACACCCTGGACCTCGACATCGCGGGCATCCGCCTGCACGTGCTGCACGATCTGAAGACGCTGGCGCGCGATCCCGCCTCCGTGGACGTGGTGGTCAGCGGACATTCGCACAAACCGCTGTTGCAGAGCCGCGACGGCGCGCTGTACGTCAATCCCGGCAGTGCCGGACCGCGCCGTTTCAGCCTGCCGATCGGGGTGGGCTATCTGCATCTGCAGGCAGGCGGCGTCCGCGGCGAGCTGCACGCGCTGACCTGAAGCGGCGCCGCGGGATTCCGGGAAACGACGCGCGCTCTACCGCGGCGCCGGCGGCCGGCTCGCGCGTTTGCCGACCTTGGCCGGTTTGGGGGCGGGCAATGCCTGCGCCGTGGCGCGCAGCAGGCGCTGCAACAGGCTCCGGTCCTCCAGCCCCTCGTCGATCAGGTAATGCGGCTTGCCGCCAGGATACGGCGCCTGTTCGACCACATCGTCGAGCAGCGCGCGCCCGGCGGCGGTCGGCTTGACGAAGACCTGGTTGTCGCAGACGAACGCCACCACCTTGCCGTCCAGGTACAGCGCGTATTCGCCGAACATCTTCTTGCAGGTCAGCGCGGCGCCGAGCGCCGCCTGTTCCATGACGTATTCCACGTAGCTGGCATCGGAGGCCATGTCGTCGCTCTGCGCTTGGGTCGATGCCGGATTCTGCATCGCGGCCGGGAAAGCGCAAGCGCCGGCGGCGCCGGGGTGCGCCACACATCGGAAGCATCCTGCGCCACGCCGATACGCCCATGTCCGGGCGCCGAACCCCGTAGTCGCAACGGCCGCCGGCAACCGATACTGGAGCGCGTCGCAGATCCATCACGCGTGGCCGCATCGGTACCTGCCGCACTGGAATCCCCAATTGTTATAGAGTAACAATCCCATCCCGCCAACAACGTTCCCGGAGCACTCATGCGGCGTCTCGTCCTGGTTTCCAGCCTCGCCCTCGCGGTCTCCGCCTGCTCGCAGCAGGCCGCCGCTCCCGCCGCCAAGGACGCGCCAGCCGCGCAGACGCCGGCCCCGGCGGCCACACCACCGGCGCTGATCCCGCGCGACGTGCTGTTCGGCAACCCCGAGCGCAGCAGCGTGCAGCTGAGCCCCGACGGCAAGACCCTGAGCTGGCTGGCGCCGGTGGACGGCGTGCTCAACGTCTGGGTCGCGCCGGCCGACGCACCCGACAAGGCGCGCGCCGTCACCCACGACCGCGGCCGCGGCATCCGCTCCTATTTCTGGTCGTTCCTGCCCGACACCTTGCTGTACATGCGCGACAGCGGCGGCGACGAGGATTTCCACCTGTTCGCGCTCGACGTCGCCAAGGGCGGCAACGGCCGCGACCTCAGCGACTTCCCCAAGACCCGCGCGCGGGTGGTGGCGGTCAGCCGCACGCATCCGGAGTCGATCCTGGTCGGCATGAACGACCGCGACGCGCAGTGGCACGACCTGTACCGGGTCGACCTGGCCGGCGGCAAGCGCACGCTGCTGCAGAAGAACACCGATCAGATCGGTGAGTACCTGGCCGACGACGACTACCAGGTGCGGCTGGCGACGCGTTCGCGCGAAGACGGCGGCGAGGACCTGTTGCAGCCGGACGGCAAGGGCGGCTGGCAGAAGCGCGAGGAGATCCCGTTCGAGGATTCGCTGACCACCGCGCCGTCCGGCTTCAGCGCCGACGGCAAGACGCTGTACTTCGTCGATTCGCGCCAGCGCGACACCTCGGCGCTGTACGCGGTGGACGTGGCCAGCGGCACGCGCAAGCTGCTGTTCGAGGATGCGCGCGCGGACGTGGGCGGCACCTTGACCGATCCGCGCAGCGGCGTGGTGCAGGCGGTGGAATCGAACTACCTGCGCCCGGAATGGAAGGTACTGGACCCGGCCATCGCCGCGGACATCAGGCAGCTGCAGGCGATCCGCCCGGGCGAGATCTCGGTGCCGAGCCGTACCCAGGACGACCGCACCTGGATCGTCGCCTACTCCGCCGCCGATGCGCCGGCCACGTTCTATCGCTACGACCGCGTGCCGTCCGGGGCGGGCAAGCTGACCAAGCTGTTCGCCGCACGCCCGGCGCTGGAAGGGCAGCCGCTGGTGCCGCAGTGGCCGCAGGAGATCCGCTCGCGCGACGGCCTGACCCTGGTCAGCTACCTCACCCTGCCGCGCGAGGCCGATGCCAACGGCGACGGCAAGGCCGACAAGCCGGTGCCGCTGGTGCTGTTCGTGCACGGCGGGCCGTGGGCACGCGACGACTACGGCTACAGCGGCTACAACCAGTGGCTGGCCAACCGCGGTTACGCGGTGCTGCAGGTCAACTACCGCGGCTCCACCGGCTTCGGCAAGCGCTTCACCAACGCCGGCGATGGCGAATGGGCGGGCAAGATGCACGACGACCTGCTCGATGCGGTGCAGTGGGCGGTGCAGCAGGGCGTCACGACCAAGGACCAGGTCGCGATCATGGGCGGCAGCTACGGCGGCTACGCCACGCTGGTCGGGCTGAGCTTCACCCCGGACGCCTTCAAGTGCGGCGTGGACATCGTCGGCCCGTCGAACTTGAACACCTTGCTCAGCACCATCCCGCCGTACTGGAAATCCGGCTTCGAGCAGATGGCGCGGCGCATCGGCGATCCGCGCACCGAGGCCGGCAAGAAACTGCTGGACGAACGCTCGCCGCTGAGCCGCGCCGACCGCATCGCCAGGCCGCTGCTGATCGGCCAGGGCGCCAACGACCCGCGCGTGAAGCAGGCCGAGGCCGACCAGATCGTCAACGCGCTGAAGGCCAAGCAGATCCCGGTGACCTACGTGCTGTTCCCCGACGAAGGCCACGGCTTCGCCCGGCCGGAGAACAGCAAGGCGTTCAACGCGGTCAGCGAGGCGTTCCTGGGCAAGTGCCTGGGCGGACGCACGCAGCCGTTCGGCCAGGACCTGGTCGGCTCCAGCCTCAGCGTGCCGGACGGCGCGGCGCAGGTGCCGGGCCTGGAGGACGCGCTGAAGTCGCATACGCAGAGCGTGCGCAAGTAAGTCCTCGCCGACGCCGATGCGTGCCTCCCGTCGTGCACGCATCGGCGCCGTCGCGGCAGCGCCACGGCGGCGATGGCGCATTGCGCCGCGGCGATCATGACCGCGATGCGCGATGGTGCGCCGACCAATCCGTCGGCGTGCAGTCCTTGGACACTGCCCTCACACGGGCTCGCGGCGTTGCAGCCGTGGAGGATCGCCTCGACGATGCGCGCGACGCCGCCGACGATGTCCAGCGGCGGATGGAAACGCTCTTCCCGCGCCTTGCGCATCCGCGCGGGCGGCGATCGCGCTGTGGGCGTCTCCAATCTCCGCTAGAGTTGGCCGCTGGCCGCAGGGTTGGCAAGGCGGGCCGGGAACGGGGAATATGGCCGATGCCGCGCGGGGGCGCAGGCAGCGTCGAACGCTCGATGCAGCGGGAACAGACGACATACGTCACGTGGCAGACAAAGGGGATGTCTCATGTGGAAGAAGTTCGGCGGTATCTTCGGCAAGACCGGCCTTGGCAAGATGTCCAATGGCGAATACCAGGCGAATCTAAGCGGAATCAACACGTTCTTCGGCGCCGTGCTGGGCCTGGTGCTCACCGGTACGGAACGGCTCGACGGCTGGCGGTTCGGCGTCGTGCTGGCCATCCTCGCCAGCACGGTCATCTCCATCCTGTTCATTTCCAACAGCCGGCACAGGATCGCGTATGCGGTCTACACACTGCTGCTGGCGCTGACGATGCCGCAGATGATCGACATCATGCTCAAGGGGCAGGATCTGCTGCCCGACAAGGTGCAACCCACGCTGCTCGTGTGGACCTTGATGACCATCATGGTGGAATTCTGGGGCCGCGAAAGCGGCCAGGCCGCCTCCACGGCCGCCTCCGATCCATCCAGTTGAGACGAATATGGCGAGCCTCAAGCGCATCGTCCAATCGTTCTGATCCAGATGCGTCTCTTGTAACCCACCCAAATCGAATCGGCTGCGCTGGTTGATCGAATCGGATGCCACTTCCCATGAAAGCATGCACACGCTGGACGGTTGCGCTTGCGTTGTTTCTTCTGACGTCCTGCGCCACCGTGACGGCGCCGCTCTACACGTATCGGCCACGCCCCGTCCTTGCCCACCCGAGCGATGCCAAATTCGATTTCCAGGGCACGTGGGAAGGTGTGCTCGACGGATTCGACGCGCCCCGCTACGTGGATAGCGCAGGCTTTCCGAGACGCTTTCGCTTCGTCATTTCCCGCTGGCAAGTGCGGGTCTACAACGTGGTCAAGGGATCGTGGCAAGAAATGAAGCCGGGGCAGTTCCGCATGCGCAATTCCGGCCCGCATGCGCTCATCTACAGCACCACCTCGGGACGGGACGAGGATGGCGTCTGGGTTGAGTCGTCCTCATTCACGCTTGCGCGGACCTCCAAGGACGAGATGATCGTCTATTGGCAGCGCACCGTGAACAATCTCGACGTTTCCCCTGACGATCAGTGGTATCAATTCGCCTGGGGCTACAGTGGCACCATGCACCGCGCGGTCGCCGGCGGCTGATCTCCAAAAGCACGCCGCCGCCCCGTCGGGATGGCCCCGGCGATCGTCAGATCGCCACGATCATGGAAGCGGACCGGTTGGCGTGGACCACGCCGCCCCTCACCAATCGGTCGGCGCGTAATCCTTCAGGAACTGCCCCCACACGTGCTCGCCGGTGTTGAAGCCGTGGATGATCGGGTCGACGATGCGCGCGGCGCCGTCGACGATGTCCAGCGGCGGGTGGAAGCGTTCTTCCTGCACCTTGCGCGCGGCGATCTCGGCCGGGTCCTCGTCGGTGACCCAGCCGGTGTCGACGCTGTTCATGTGGATGCCGTCGTTCTGGTAATCGGCCGCCGAGGTGCGGGTCATCATGTTCAACGCGGCCTTGGCCATGTTGGTGTGCGGATGCCGGGTGGTCTTGAAGTTGCGGTAGAACTGCCCTTCCATCGCCGACACGTTGACGATGTGCTTGTCGCGCTCGGGCGTGCGCAGCATCAGCGGCTTGAGCCGTGCGTTGATGATGAACGGGGCGATGGCGTTGACCAGCTGCGTCTCCAGCAATTCCACCGACGGCACTTCGGCCATCAGCAGGCGCCACGAGTTGCGTCCGCGCAGGTCCACCTGCTGCAGGTCCTGGTCCAGGCGCCCTTCGGGAAACAGGTGCTGCTGGCCGAGCAGTTCGTCGGCCAGCAACGGCACCTGCGACAGCTCGGCGGCACGGGTCAGCCCGTCGGCGCCGCTGATGCCATGGCCCTGGCCCGCCGGCAGCGTGGTCGCCGACGCGGCCGGCAGCAGCTCCGGGCTGCGCAGGCCTTCGTAGTGGCCGACCAGGCGGCGCACATGCTCGGGCAGTTCGTGCAGCGCGGCGGTCTCGCCGGCCATCATGTGCGCGTAGAACTGCGGCGGCCGGCGCACGGTCTGGCAGGCGTTGTTGACGATGAAGTCCAGCCGCTCGCGCGTGGCCAGCAGCTGGCTGCAGAACGCTTCGACGCTGGGCGTGTGGCGCAGGTCCAGGCCGAACACCTGCAGGCGGTGGCCCCATTCGGCGAAATCCGGTTCCTGCGCGTAGCGCGCGGCCGAATCGCGCGGGAAGCGCGTGGTCACGATCAGCTCGGCGCCGGCGCGCAGCAGCTTCAGCCCGGCCTGGTAGCCGATCTTGACCCGGCCGCCGGTCAGCAGCGCCACGCGCCCGCGCAGGTCCGCGGTCTCGGTGCGCTTGAAGTAGTTCAGCTCGGCGCAGGCCGGACACATCTGGTCGTAGAAATGGTGCAGCTGGGTGAACTTCTGCTTGCACACGTAGCAGTGACGCAGCTCGGGCGATTGCGCCGCCGCGGGTTCCTCGGCCGCGGCATTGCTGGCGTCGTGCAGGCCGGCGGCATGCGGCGGGAAGTAATTCGGCGTGCTGAACACCGGCTTGCGCCGCAGCGCGCGGATGCCGGTCTGCTCGAGCAGCGCTTCGGCCTTGCGCACCTTTTCCTGGTGGCGTTCGCGCGCCTGCTGCTTGAGCAGTTGCCGGCGCGCCTTGGGCTCGGGGTGATAGACCTTGGCGACGACCTGGTGCAGGCGCACGCGGTCGGCCTCGGGCAGCGCGTCGAGCACGCTGCGGTCGGCATCGATGGCTTCGAGCAGGTCCAGGGCGACGCGCAGGCGCTCGGTCAGGGGCAGGGCGTCGGTGGCAGGGGGCGAGGCGGTGGTGTTCAAGACGGATCCGGAATGAGCGGCGGCGAGCCGTGGCGAAGGCGCGGCAGCAAGCCGACGAAAAGGCGGCGATGCAGCACGCCCGGCGCTTGCGGCGAACGGGCAACGGCAGCGCAGGGAGCGTTGCAACGGGCCGGGACAGGCCGGCCAGACGGTATTTTCGCCGATCCTGGGGTGTCGGCGCCATGTCGGCCCCGGATTGCGTCCCGATCCTGCGCGCGTCCCAACACACCGCCGCTCACGCAGCACGGCGCCGGTGCCGCGCTCATGCGCCGTCGGCAGGCGCCTCGACCTTGCGTACCAGCGTCTGCCGCGGCTTCAGCGCGCGGCCTGCCGCATCGCGCGGCAGCATCGCCGGCAGCGGCTTGCCGGTGCGCC
>Ga0105243_10003763_pt1 | contig 12161 bp, 12 predicted proteins | sample KBSM34metaG_FD_81525 | JGI IMG/M metagenome (GOLD analysis project Ga0105243, IMG submission 81525) | Miscanthus rhizosphere microbial communities from Kellogg Biological Station, Michigan, USA - KBS M3-4 metaG | ecosystem: Host-associated > Plants > Roots > Rhizosphere > Soil | place...
CGCCCTGCCGGCGGCGCCACAAGCTTGAATTGGAAGCGGGCCGGGAAGCTGCTTCCTGTGCCTGCACTGCTCTATTGGTTGATCCCAATCCTGGTTCCCGACGGGCAGTTGGGCAACGCCACCCTGCGCATGCTCATCGCCAACTTGATGTCCCCTCAGGCTCTTTTCGACCAGCGCTCGCCGGGCACACGTCTGGTCGGCAATTTGATCACGATCAAGGGCAAGGGCAAACCGCATGAGCGCGTGCTCTCGACGGTGCGCGAACGCCCAACGCCGCGCGTTGTTCTTGATATGCCGGTGGTCGTGGATATTGCGCCGGGAGCGTTGTTGGCCTTTCCGGACGCCAATCCATCCCTCATGACCCTGCCCCAATATCCCATCGCGGGTGGGGCGCCATTCGTGCCGTCAACGCCTTTTGTCTCTTCACCGCCTCAAGGTCTGCAGATTCCGCCAGGACCTTTGCTTCCGCCTTTGGTTGGTTTCATACCCGGTGGGATACCAAGCCCACCCAGTTCAACACCGGTAACTCCAGCTGTTCCGGTTGCCAGCAACCCGCCAGGAAATAACACGCCACCCGGCGGGACCCCGGACACGCCACCAGGCGGAACGCCCGGTACACCGCCCGGCGGGACCCCGGGCACGCCACCAGGCGGAACACCCGGTACGCCACCGGGAGGCGACGTCATAGTGCTGCCCGAACCCGCGAGTTGGACAATGATGCTCCTGGGATTGGTGGGCATTGGCGGATTTTCGCGCCGGCGCAAGCCGCAAGCAGGAAAAAATGGCGCACGATAGATTCCGCATGTTTGGACGGTGCCTGATATTGGCGGCAGGATTGATCCTGCTTGCGCCGCGCGGCATCGCGGAAGCTGCGACCGATCCTGTTTCAGCGTCTCGGGTCTTATATTCGCCGGACGGCTATCCGCAACTGACCCTGCCGGACGGACGGCGAGAAACCATCCGCAGCATGCTCGCCATCACGCGGCAGATGCATTTCGGCGAATTTGTCTGGGATGAAAAGAGCGTCCCCCAGGGGCCGGTCTGGGTGCGCGTCGATTTGGCGCGCCAGTTGCTGTCTGTGTTTCGCGACGGGCACGAGATCGGCACCGCCGTCATACTCTACGGCACCGACGGCAAGCCGACGCCAACCGGCAGCCTCAAGATATTGGAGAAAAATCCGCGCTACTATTCGCGCAGTTATCATGCGCCGATGCCCTTCATGTTGCGCCTGACCAATGACGGCGTCGCGATTCACGGCAGCAGCGTTCAGGAAGGACGGGCAACCCATGGCTGCATCGGGGTTCCCATCGACTTCGCGCGCCTGCTGTTCGGCGCGGCAAAAAAAGGCGACCTGGTGGCGGTTCTTCCGGCACAGGAACCGCAAGCCGATCGCGTGAAGTGAGCCGGCGCAAATTTTAGGATTGGCGTTACCGTTTCGCTAACCACGTCTCTCCACCCGATCTAAACCCAGGGACCGGAAAACTCCTGCTTTGCCGCAGGAGCCTCCCGTCCCATGACTTTGAAGCGCCCGCATATGGCGTTCGCGCTTGTTTTCGCCTCGCCGCTTTTCGGCTGCGTAACCAATCCGGCGATGGTCTCGGGACGCATGGCGGCCGCGATCGCGCCGCCGCCGAGCTTGCAGACCTCCTGGGTCGGCTATCAGCAGCTTTTGGAGCAGCGGATCGGGGTGCTGCATATCTTGGCCGAAGCGATCCCGGTGCCGGATGCCGGAAATCTCTCCCCGCGCCGCCTGGCCATGAATAGCGAAACCGCCGAGCAACCGGTTGTCAACGAACAGGTCTTCGAGCGGCGCATTCTCGCCGCCCACAATCGCGAGCGCATGGGACTTGGCCTGAAGCCGCTCAACTGGAATCCGGCGCTCGCCGAATCCGCCAAGCAATGGGCCCATCACCTGGCCTTGACCGGCCAGTTCGCGCATGCGCCGGAAAATCCCCTCTTCCCCCAAGGCGAAAATCTTTGGGCCGGGACCAAGGGCTATTTCGCGCCCGAAGCGATGGTCAACGCCTGGATCCGGGAAAAGCGCCATTTCCGGCCCGGCCTGTTTCCGGACAACAGCACCACCGGACGGGTGGAAGATGTCGGCCACTATACGCAGCTGGTGTGGCGCGCCACCACCGAAGTGGGTTGCGCGCAAGCCAAGAGCCGGCGCGAAGATATTCTGGTTTGCCGCTATGCAGAGGCCGGAAACTATCGCGGCGAACTGCCATTCTAATTTCAGGCGCCTAGTCGAGCGTTCTTCTAAATCGCAGCAGCGCGATTGTGCCGGCGACCAAAGTGAACAAAGCCAGCGGCCAAAGCTCGCCCACGATGTTTCCGAAGTCATTGCCCTTCAGCAATATGCCGCGCGCGATGCGCAGGAAATGGGTGGCGGGCAACACCTCGCCGAGGCCTTGCGCCCAGCCTGGCATGCCGGCAAAGGGAAAGGCGAAGCCCGACAGCAGGATTGCCGGCAGCAGGAAGAAGACCGTCATCTGCATCGCCTGCAGCTGACTCTGCGCGATGGTCGAGAAGGTATAGCCCACCGCCAGATTGGCGATGATGAACAAGGTCAGCGCCCCGCCCAGCAACATCAGCGACCCGATCACCGGCACGCCGAAAACATATTTGGCCAAGCCAAGCACGATGGTGCTTTGCACCAGTCCCACCACGACATAGGGCGCGATCTTGCCCACCATGATTTCCAGCGGCGTGGCCGGCATGGCGAGCAGGTTTTCGTAAGTCCCCCGCTCCCGCTCCCGCGTCAAGGCCATGCACGTCATCAGCACCAGGGTCATGGTGAGGATGATGGCCAGCAGTCCCGGCACGATGGAATACTGGGTGTTGGATTCGGGATTGTAGAGCAGATGCACCACCGGATTGAACGGCGACACGCTTTGCGCGCGCGCCGCCAGCGGCCCCACCAGATCGTCACGCAAGGCGGTGGCGGCGATGGCTTTGAAGGCCTGAATGGCATAGCCACTGGAGGCGGGGTCGGTGGCATCCACTTCCATCAGCAGATCGGGGCGCGCGCCGCGAACCAGGTCGCGTGAGAAATTTTCCGGCACCTCGACCACGAACAGCACCTTGCCGTCCTGCAGCAGCCTGCGCGCTTGCGCCGGCGAGCGCGTTTCGGCGATCAGGTCGAAGTAGCTGGAGTTTCGCATCGCCGCGACAATGGAGCGGGAAAAAATTCCCGGATCGGCGATGGAGATGGCCGTGGGTAAGGCCTTGGGATTGAAGTTGATGGCAAAGCCGAAAAGCGTGAGCTGCATCAGCGGCACGCCGATGATCATCGCCAAGGTCAGGCGGTCGCGCCGGATTTGCAGCACTTCCTTGATCAGGATCGCCCAAATGCGGAGCAGCGAAAATTTCATCCCGCTTTCTCCTGCAGCTGGATAAAGACGTCTTCCAGGCTTGGCGCTTCCTCATGCACGTCGATGCCGGACCGGCCATGATACGGCGCCACGGCCTTGGCGAGGGCGGCGCGGTCGCGGCCGCTGACATGCAAGGCGGCGCCGAAAAAGCCGACATAGTCCACACCCGGCCTGTCTTGCAGCTCGCCTTGCAGTTGGCGGACATCCTTGCCTTCCAGCACAAAAGTGGTGAGCCGCGAGCGGTCGATCACTTCGCCCACCGTGCCGGTCGCGACCAGTTTGCCGTTGAGGATATAGACGATGCGGTCGCAGCGCTCGGCCTCGTCCATATAATGGGTGGAGACCAGCACGGTGAGCCCGGCATCGCTGAGGGCGTGGATCTGTTCCCAGAAATCCCGCCGCGCCTTGGGGTCGACGCCCGCGGTCGGCTCGTCCAGCAGCAGCAATTGCGGATCGTGCAACAGACAGGCGGCCAGCGCCATGCGCTGCTTCCAGCCGCCGGACAGATGCGCCGCCAATTGATGCTGGCGCTCGGCCAATCCCAATCTTTCGAGGCTCTGATCCACCCGTGCGCGCCGGTCCTTCAACTCATACAGCCGCGCCACGAATTCGAGATTCTCGCGAATGGAAAGGTCCTCCCAGAAACTGAAGCGCTGAGTCATGTAACCCACCTGGCGCTTGATCTCCTCGGCCTGGGTGCGAATGTCCAACCCCAGGCAGGTGCCATTGCCGTCATCGGCGGTGAGCAAGCCGCACAACATGCGGATGGTGGTGGTCTTGCCGGAGCCGTTGGGGCCCAGGAAACCCCACACCTGACCTTTGGGCACGGCGATATCGATGTGATCGACCGCCACCTTGCCGCCAAATCGCTTGGTCAGGCCTTTCACATCGATCGCCAATTCTGTCATAGCGGCCGCACTTCGACCGGCTGGCCCGGATGCACCGGCAAGCCGCCGGGCAAGCGCGCTTCCGCCTTGAACACCAGCTTCTCGCGGCTGCCCACACTGAAGATCACCGGCTGGGTGAACTCCTCCCGCGCCGCGATAAAGGTCACGGTGGCATCCATTGGCTTGCAGCCGTCGCAGGTGATGCGCACCTTGCTTCCCAGGCGCACGCGCGAAAATTCGGTCTCGGGCACGAAGAAGCGCACGAACACGTTCTTGGGCGGCAGGATCGACACGGCCGGCGTCGAGGCCGGAATATATTCGCCTTCCCGGAAATAAATGTCCTGCACCCGGCCCTCGGTTTGGGCGGTCACTTGCCGCTGGGTCAGGCTATAGGCCGCACCGGTGAGCGCGGCTTCCATCTGGGCAATCTGGGAATTCAATTCATGAATGCGCGCCTCCGACTGGCGGTAATTCGACAGTGCCTGGTCGCGCTCGGTGGGCGTACCGGCATTGTCGCGCGCCAGCCGGTTCTGGCGGTCGAGCGTAACCTTGGCATAAGCGAGACTGGCATTCTCCTGCCTGAGATTGGCGCGCGCCTGGGCCAGCTGCGCCTGGGCCTGGTCGGTGGTGGATTTCTCGCGGGTGGAATCCAGCAGGAACAACAGGTCGCCGCGATGGACTTCGCTGCCGCGCTCGACCTTCATCTGGGTCACCCAGCCGGCCTGGGGCGCGCTGATATAGGCGACATCGCCTTCGCCATAGCCCAGCCAGGGCTGGTCCTGGGGCGCGGGTTCGCACCCGGCCAGAAGCACGAGACACAAAAGGGCATATTTCCTCATGTCGCCTCCAACCCTTTCAGCAATGTCTGGAGATGGGCGTCGATCAGCCCCTGGTAATCGTAAGGCTCCGCATCGAATTGGGCGAAGGTGGTGCGCCACAAAACGATGATCAGGATGGGCGCCACGCACAGCCGCGCCGCATGTTGCGGCTCGATGGTGCGGAACTCACCCCGCGCCATGCCTCGCTCGATGATGTAGCTGAGCATGGCGATGCCGTGTTCGATGACTTCGCGCCGCCAGAATTCCGCCAGCTGGGGAAAATTCGCCGCCTCCGCCAACACCAGCCGCGGCAGCACCACCCGGTCGCTGGTCATCGCAAAACGTCCCATGGTGGAAAGCACAAAGCGCAGCAGCTCCGCGCTGGTGCCGGGAAATTGCCCCAGCTGGGTTTTGATCTGGTCGATCTGCGCACCGATCGACTGGCGCGCCAAGGCTTCGAACAGCGCCTGCTTGCTGTCGAAATAGAGATAGATGGTGCCCTTGGTGATGCCCGCCTTGGCGGCGATGTCGTCCAGGCGCGTGGCGGCAAATCCTTTTTGCGCAAACACCGCCAGCGCGGCATCCAGAATTTCCGGAGGCCGGGCGTCCTTGCGGCGCTGCCAGCGTTTGGCCATGCGTAAATAACTAACTCATTGGTCAGTAAGTTCCAAGGCCCATGTAAACGGCTGAAACAGCTGGACTTTTCCTCGGCGTTTTGGGAACAGCCCGCCCCGTCCCGCACGCTCGCGACTTGCGGAATGTTGAGACATGCTATGGATCGGGCAAACGCCTCACGGCGGCATAATAGAAGAGAGGAAGCCATGAAGAGCCTTGTGAAGAATCTTGCTTTGTTGTCCGCCGCCTTGCTGGCGACGACCGTCGCCGCGAACGCCCAACTCGCCTCCAAGATCACCCATTACGACCTCAGCAAGACGCGCAACATCAAGGCGGTGCATGACGGCGCCGGCAGCATGAATTTCGGCGCCCTGATGAATGACAAGACGCTGTCCACCAATTTCATCTTCCTGCATCGCGGCGTGCTGCACCCGGGCGGCGGCATCGGCCAGCATTTCCACAATCACTGCGAAGAGATGTTCGTGATCTTCGACGGCGAAGCCGAGTTCACCATCAATGGCCGCACCTCGCTGCTGAAGGGCACGGTGGGCGCGCCGGACCGCATGGGCTCGTCCCACGCCATCTACAATCCCACCGATCACGACGTGGAATGGATGAACATCAATGTGGGGACGTCCAAGGTCTATGACGCCTTCAATATGGGGGACGACCGGGTGGGCGCGGAAAAGGACAAGATCCCGCAATTCGTCACCATGCGGTTGGACCGGTCTTTGTTGAAACCGGCTCCCAATGGCGGAAAAGTCCAGCGCCGCCGCGCCTTGAGCCCCAGCGTGTTCTACACCGCCTGGTCCTATGTCGATCATGAGCTGATCCAGCCCGGCGGCGACACCGGCACCTCGTCCACCCCAAACATGAGCGAGGCCTATTATGTGATGTCGGGCGAAGGCAGCGTGACGGTGAACGGCGAGACGGCGGCCATCAAGAAGGGCGATGCCATCCCGGTCGATCTGGGCCAAAGCAAAAGCTTCAAGGCCGGCAGCCAGCCGCTGGAATTGATGATCATCGGCGTGGCCAAGGACATGGCGGCCAAGGATGCCTTTGCCGCCAATGCCGCCAATGAAAATCCGGAGCCGTTGCTGGCGACCATCAACAAGCCCAGGTGATCACTGGGCGGCGACCAGGCTTTTGTCCATCTGGTAGATCACTTCGTCGCGCTGGCCGCGCATATTGGCGGTGGGCGTCATTTTGTACAGCGCGCGCAGATAGGCGAGGTCGACACCGGTCAAAGCCCGTGGCGGGGCGGTGCAGCCCTGCGCCAGCAAATTCAGAATGGTAGGCAATTCCATGCAATGGTCCGGCAAGGGCGTCTGCGACAAAGCCAGCAGCGCGATGTAATCGGCCAAGGTCCCGATCTCAAACTCCAACAGCTTGGCGGGCTCGGCCACCACGGCGATGTGATGGAAGTCGCTGCTCACGCCGTCGCTCATTCTTCCGCCGGTGACATTGGTGACCTGGGCACCAGGCATGTTCATCGACACCATGCCGGTCGCGCTTGTCTGGATGCCGCCGCCTCCGCCGCCCGGCACAAACGGCATGTCCATGGTGACGCCGCCAGTCTTGACGCCGTCGACTTGAATATTGCCGCGCAAGTCATCGGTCGCGGTGGTGTACCAGGACTGGATGGGGCGGGTGAAAGCGGCGAGCTTCAACGCCTGGGCGCTGTTGTCGTGATCGCCCAACAAATAGGGATATTTGATGAAAATCGTATCCAGCAGCGCCTGCGGCGTTGTGGTGAAGACAATTTCGATATTGGGCCGGCACTTCTCATTGTCATCCACCGGCGCGCCCACCTGGGCGGCAACTTCCTTCACGCGCTTGGTGACAAAGACGACGGCTTCCTTCCGCAAGCCGGCCACGATGGGACACACCCTGGCCCTCCAGCGCGCCAGCTTGCCGGTCATCTTGGTGGGCACAGTCAGCGTTCCGACAAAATCGGTGACGGCCTTTTTCACATCCTTGATGCCGGTGACGACAACAGTCTCCGTCGGCGCGGCGGGCCGCGTTTCTTGCGCGGACGCCGGAAACGTCAACGCCAGCATGGCAAAAGGAATCCAACAGGAGCGCTTCATTGGGTGTTGCATACCATCTGGCCGCCGCCATTGGTGGCGCTTCCGCCTTGCATGTGGCAATCCATCGCCTTGATGTTGCTGCCCTTGGGATCGGCGACGATGTCCCTGCCGTCGGCGCTGATGTCCTGGCCATTGCGGCGCAGCAGCGCCCATTGGGCATTGAGTTTGCAAACCTCCGGTCCCGGCAGGCGCTGGCCGGGGATGCGCTGCGGCGGGCGGCAGGTGATGGCGTCGGGATCGCCCGTGCCGTCGGGATAGGCCTGAACCGCGCGCGATTGGGCCAAAGCCGGAAGCGCCAGGCTGGCAAAGACCGCCAAAATCACGAATTTGCTTGAAGATTTTCCGGCCATGGCGTGCACCCCATCAAGAGACAAGGTCAGTGTTACCACACATGTAGTAACAGTTACCACCTCCGCTTGACGCTTGCAAGCGCCAGGCCTAGGCTTCGGCCTCGATTTGGGGATTGGCGCATGCCGCCGCCGAGGCTGAGCAAGCTAGAACTTAAAATTATGGAAGCCCTGTGGGAGCTTGGATCCTGCTCGATCCGTGAAATCCAGGAACGGTTTCCCCAGAAAACCCGGCCGGCCTATACCACCGTCCAGACCACGGTCAGCCGGATGGAAAGCAAAAAGGCGGTAGGGCGAGTCAAAAAAATCGGCGGCGCCCATATTTATGAAGCACTGATTTCCCAGGACAGCGCCCAGCGCCGGCTGGTCGACGATTTCCTGATGCTGTTCGGGGGCCGGGCCCAGCCCATCATGGCCCATTTCGTCCAAGCCGGAAAACTCACCTTGGATGACGTGCGGCGGGTCGAACAGCATTTGCATGAATTGGCGGCCAAACGCGAGAAGGGGAGCGGCAAGCCATGATCGCGGCAATCCTCAACCATCTCTGGCAGTCCTCCTTGTTCGCCTTGGCCGTCGGGTCTCTCACCCTGCTCTTCCGCAACAATGGCGCGTCCATCCGCCATGGCCTGTGGCTGGTGGCGTCGGTCAAGTTTCTGCTGCCTTTCTCGCTGCTCGCCACGCTCGGAGGCGCGGCCTTCACCCACCCCGTCCCCGCCAGTTCGCTGCAGGCCCTGGCCAAGATCGAGCCCGGCGCCGCGCCGTTTGCCGTCTCGGCCGTGCCGCAATTCACCGCATCCGGACAGCTGAGCTGGGCGCTTGCCCTCGCCGCCCTCTGGGCTCTTGGCTCCCTGGCGATCGTCATTTTCTGGCTGGCGCGCGCCGCACGCCTGTCGGCTATTGTGCGCGCGGCGACGCCGATCGCATTCGATGCTCCCATTCCGGTGCGCGCCACCTCCGAGCTGTTGGAGCCGGGCCTGGCCGGCATCTTCCGCCCCGTCATTCTGGTGCCGGAAAGCCTGACTCAAAAACTTTCCAACTCCGAGATCGAAACCATCCTGGCGCATGAGCTTTGCCACTTGCGCCGCCGGGACAATCTGGCGGCCATGGTCCATATGCTGGTGGAAGCAGCCTTCTGGTTTCATCCGCTGGTGTGGTTTATCGGCGCGCGCCTGGTCGAAGAACGCGAGCAGGCCTGCGACGAAGGCGTTCTGGATGACGGCAAAAAGCCTTTGGACTATGCCGAAGCCATTCTCAAAGTCTGCCGGCTTTATTTCCGCTCCCCCCTGCCCTGCGCCTCCGGCGTTTCCGGCGCCGACCTGGAGCGGCGCATCACCGCCATCATGATGCGGCGCGACACGCGGGAGGTCGATCCACACAAGCTTCTGCTGTTGGGCGCGCTGGGCGTCGTCACCGTCATGATGCCGCTGGTGATCGGCGGATTGAAACCGGCCGCCAACGCTCCGCTGGTGCAAAGCCTGGTGCAGGCGATCGCGCCGGCGCAGTCCGTCATGACCCCCGCTTCGGTTACGCCAGACCCAGTCCAGAAAAAGACATCGCAGGCCCGGCCTGTCTCCGTGCAAAAAAGAGTTGTGGCCGCACCGGCCATAGACGCCGACATCCCCATCATCATCGTTCCTCTGCCGCAAGTGGTTGCGGACGAGGCGCAGCAAGCGCCCGTGGCGCCCTCGGCCGGCACCGAAGATATTTATTGCCGCGCGCCGCAACGGCTGCAGGAGTCCCGCCTCCTTGGACCCCGCGTCTGCCTGCCCAAGCGCGAATGGGACCGGATTGCCGCGCAAAACCTGGTCCTCTTACCTGACGGCCGGACCTTGGCGACCGGCTATGAAAAAGAACACAGCCTGATAGCGCGCACTTGCCGGCCCGCGGCACCAAATACCAGCACTGCGCTGATGGCTCTGAATTTCAGCTGCAACTGACGAACCAACCGGTCCGTGCGCCCCGCGCCTGCCTGTGCCATAAACGGCGCAAAGGAATGGGCCATGAACCGCAAACAACGCCGTGCCATGGGCGAGGCCAAAGGGCCCTTATCGGAGCCGCCCGATCCGGAGGCCAAAGCCGATCCGATCGCATTGCATGCTCTTGGCATCGAGGCGTTTCGCGCCGGGCGGTTCGAAAAAGCCGCCGCCCTTATCAGCCAGGCAATCGCCGCCGAAGGCGAGGTCCCCAGCTTTCACTACAATCTTGGCATTGTGCTCAAGGCCCGCAACATGTTGCCGGAAGCCGCGGCCAGCTATCAACGCGCCATCGCCTTGAAGCCGGATTATGCCGACGCGCACAACAACCTCGGCAATGTTTGGAAGGCGCTGGGCAAGCCCGCCGAAGCCCTGGCAAGCTTTCGGCGCGCGCTGGCCTTGAAGCCCGGCAACGCCGACACCCATTACAGCCTGGGACTGCTTTTGAGCGAAACGGGCGAGCGCGATAAAGCCGCGAGTCATTTCCACAGTTGCCTGGACTGCGATCCCGACGATTCCCGCGGCATCGGGATTCTTTTGGCGCATATAGGCCTTGCCGCTGTGCCGAAGCGGACCTCGCCGGCGCAGCTGCAAAGGATCTATGAAGTGCGCGCCCGCTTCTGGGATGGGGAGAGCACGTATTTCGGCCACAGGCTGGTGGCGGACGGTCTTCGACAGCATGCTGCGCGCGAGGGGTTGGACATTCTGGACATCGGCTGCGGCACCGGACTGGTCGGCGCGCTGGTGCGTCCCACGGCCCGCCGGCTGGACGGTGTCGATCTCTCATCCGCCATGCTGGAAAAGGCGCGCGACAAGGCCGTCTATGACAGGCTGGACCAGGCAGAGCTGGTCCGCGTCCTGGCCGAACGCGCCGACAGCTATGACGCCGTCCTGGCCGCAGCGACGCTGATACACTTCGGCGACTTGCGGCCCCTCTTCGCGGCTTGCGCCGGCTGCCTGCGTGAAGACGGACTGTTCGTCTTCACGCTGCTGTTTGGCGAAGGGGCGGACTTCGCCGTGGCTTCGACCGACCGGCTGGCCCAGAGCGGCTGCTTCCGCCACAGCACGGGCTATATCGAGCGCCTCGCTCAAGAAAACGGATTTTCGGTGCTGGAACTGAGACAGGTCGTTCATGAACATGACCAGGACGACAATCCCGTTTCGGGGATTTTGGGCGTGTTGCGCCATCAGAGACGGACGCGTGGGGATATGGCATAAGTGCCCCGTCAGAGGGGAGCATCGCCATGAAAAAATATGCTGCAGTTGCGTTAGCCTGCCTTGCCACGGGCTTGGCGCCCGCTTTCGCGCAGGAGCGGCCCGCCGCTGCGGCCACCACTGTCGCGCCGGCGACAACTGCTCCCGCCGCCACGGCGCCCACCGTCCCCAACAATCCCGACTATGCGGCCCTGCAAGAAGGCAAGCCGGTCGATACCCGCCTCAATGAGAATATCCGCGATAAGCCGGTCTTTCCGGAACAGACCCGCGCGCCCTATCACAAGACCGCCGGCTATAAGCTGACCGAGATCACCGGCAGTCTTTACGCGCCTTGGGCGCTGGCTTTCCTGCCGGACGGAAAATTCCTGGTCACCGAGAAGTTGCCTGGCGCGCTTCGGGTGGTAAGCCCGGATGGCAAGATCGCGCCCCCCGTCTCAGGCCTGGAAGCTTTGGGTGTGACCTGGCCCCAGACCGGCCTGTTCGACCTGGCGCTGGATCCCGGCTACGCCAGGAACCACACCATCTTCTTCACCTTTTTCCCATTCGACAACGGCATGCTGGGCGGCATCCAGGTGGCGCGCGCCACCTTCGATCAGGCCGCCAATGCCTTGCGCGATGTGAAGGTGATTTTCCGCGCCCTGCCCACCACGCCCAATGACGCGCATACGGGCTACGGCTCGCGCAGCGGCGGGCGGCTGGCGATCGGGCCGGATGGCTTTATCTACATCACCATCGGCGACCGCGATGCCGGCACCTCCACGCCCTGGCGGGTGGCTCAGACCCTGGACACCCATCTGGGCAAGATCGTGCGCGTCACCAAGGATGGCAAGCCCGCGCCCGGC
>Ga0105243_10003764_pt1 | contig 12158 bp, 6 predicted proteins | sample KBSM34metaG_FD_81525 | JGI IMG/M metagenome (GOLD analysis project Ga0105243, IMG submission 81525) | Miscanthus rhizosphere microbial communities from Kellogg Biological Station, Michigan, USA - KBS M3-4 metaG | ecosystem: Host-associated > Plants > Roots > Rhizosphere > Soil | place: Michigan...
ACCTTCAACGCCACGAATCTTTAGCCACCAAAAGGGCCACAAAAGGCACAAAAATCACAAAAAGCACAAAAATTAAAATTGGTTAGTGCGTGACCGACCTCTAGTAACCTTTTGTGCCTTTTGTGATTTTTGTGCCTTTTGTGGCCCTTTTGGTGGCTACTCTTTTACTCTGAATGTGTCTGGGGGGACGACGGCGCGTGCTTCGGGGTTGTAGTAGTCGTAGAGGACGGAGGCGGCGGATTTTGCACTCAATCCGAATCGTGGCCGAAACTTGAAATCAAACTTCGCGCCACCAGCCTCGGGCCAGAGATAGACCACTACGCGATCAGGCAACACGTCATACTGGTTAATGACCCAACCTGAACCCTGCATCGCAGACTCGAGCGAACTGCGATCGACATCGGCGCCCGGCGGTAAACCGATCTCCGCGAGTATCATTCCATAACCCCGAAACGCAACCCGCTCGGCTTCGACATGACAGGTAATCTCGTCGCCGACTTTTCCTTCCGTCTTGTCACATCTTGTCTGCAACCGTAAATCGCTCGACCGCGTTTCAAAATTGCCACCGGGTTTAACCTCAGGCCATGGTCCATAGAAACTGGCGAGCGCCTGGACCGACGCGAATGGCGAACCCTCAGGACGCCGAATCCGGATCGCATTCTTTCCGGTGCGGAGAAACTTCGAGATGTCGACAGTGATCGGACTGACTAACTGACTTGAACCAGCGGATAACTTAACGGTCTGTGCCAGCTGATCATTTACGAAGACATCTGCCATTGCCTCCGAACTACTCTGCGTCGGTTTAGTGGCAAGCAACGACAACATTGCATCGAGCACTTTGACTGTGGCCTGCGTCGAATACCACACGCCGTATCGATCTTTCTGCTTCAACAGAAATAACAGCGCGCCGGTAACCAATTTCGGATCTGATTCGCACTTCGCAATGTTGCAATAACGCGTGAGCGCCTGGAGCACGAGCGCCGTTGTTTCAACTCGACCCGCCACTCCCCAGCCGTAAAAAGGCGTATTCGTTTCGAGAGCCCAGTAAATAGTGCCCCCTTCTCGAAGGGCGAGCTTCGACAGCTTCTCGATGACCGGTTTCGCACGTGATGTATCTCCGGTGTGGAGCGCGGCCAAAGCGTATGAAGCCAGCAGGTAAGGTTCGTCGATCTCTTCAACACGGCCGGCGAGATAATCAAGCGCCCGCTTCAGCGCCTCCGTTTTCTCTTTCGACTCCGCACCGCGAGACGACGCAAGCACATCTGCGATGTAAGCGGTTCGAATCGCAGCGCGGCGACTGCTGTACCGATCAGTCCAATGGTCGGGAGGCCAACTGCCGTTCGCTTCCTGTTGTTTGATCAGCCAATCCTGCGCCTCACTAATCACATCCTCGTCAACCGGCATCAGTTCACTGGCATCAGTCAAAAATCGCAGTGCGTACGCGGTGAGCGCAACGTCCGGCTTGCCATGTCCCCAGTAAGTGAACCCGCCGTCTTCATCCCGATAATTCAGCAACTTACTGTAACCGAGACTTAAATAACGCTCCGCGCGCCCACGCAATGGAGAATCATCACCAGTCGCCTTTCCATGACGAAGCAACAGAAGACTCGGGTAAGTCGATGAGATAACCTGCTCGCCACAGCCATACGGCCGCTTCATGATCGCTTCAACACTCTCAATCACGTGTGCCATCATATTTGGATAAATCTTGAGCTCTCCATGATTTGAATTCGGAATCATGTTTTCCGGCAGATTCAACTGCAGCGACGACGAACTATCGAAAATATCGCTGTCCGTGACCGACAATTCCTCGCCATCAGGATGAACAGTGACCGGCTTCTCAATCGCATCATTACCATCCGCAGCGATCGCTGTGATGCGTTGCTTTCCATCTTTCACAGAACTGACGGCGCGCAGGTTGAACGTCTCACGCGATGCGTCACCAGCTGCAACCGAGATGCGCTTGCGCGCTGGTCCAAGCAACGAGAACCAGTTCTCAGGCTTTATATCCAAATCGACTCTTTGTGGTTGCGAAAGATAGTTACGCACCACCACGGGCAACGAAATCTCATCACCTTCAGTAAGCACTCGAGGTGGATCGTGTTCGACGAAGAATGGTTGGAACGACTTGATCTCCGTTTCGGTGGTCCCGATCCGGCCGTCTTCAGTCGAGCCGAAGACTTCAAGTTTCCAGGTTGTAATGTTGTCGGCAAGTTTGAAATTGACTCGCGCCCGACCTTGTTTATCTGTCTCGACTGAAGGTTGCCACAGGAGCGTTTCAGGAAAGTATTCGCGCAGGTGCGGCGTTGTTATCAACGAGCCGCCGGATTTTGTAATGACTCTGAATTGTAAAGCGCCGGCAGTTGACGGCCTTACCATTTCGCTTCGGGCCGTCGACAAAGCTCCGGGCCCGGCGGATGTGACGGTTACAGTTTCGGTAAGTTGTCCGGCATCAAGCACGGCGCTGACTTCTGTATTGCTCGACGCGGCAACCATCAGATTCGTAATCAGGAGATCTTTAAAACCGGGAGCCTGAAAACGAACTTCATAAACGCCGGGAGGCAAATCACTAATGACAAACTTTCCTTCCTCATCGCTGTAAGTTTCGTAATGTGTATCCCGCGTCGTGTGACCGGCGGTTACTTTAGCTCGCGCTACACTTGCTCCATTCACGTCAGTGACGACGCCATGGATTGCGCCATTGCTTCCCGACATAACAACTTGCGACGTCGCGGCCTGCGGTCTCGAGTCTCCGCGCACCTCCTCTGAGAGAACTCCTCTGAAGTTAGCCACCGTGAAGTCGTCCACTGTTCCCGCAACTCCATCGGCTCCCACACTGCGTAGAAAAATATTTGCTACCTTTTGGGTTACAGGAGTGACGATCGCGCGCGTTACCGGTGAATAGCCGGCTCTTGCCTGGGTCTCGAGTTGTGCGCGATCTGCATAATTGTATTGGATTAAGAAGGTAGCGTAATACGGCCGGTTCCAGGGGTCGCGCAAAGTCTCAAGAGAATTCTCCGAGTTGCGCAGAGCGTTGCTTAATTCCCTCTCCGTTTGCGGAAAGTTCTTCGTGCTCTTGAGATTCTGATCGAGCGCTTCCTGGATCTTTGTTCGCGACTCAGCAAAGTAATCGATCGGCGTTGTCCAGATATCAAAATCGTCGCCCCTGTATGCTTCGTGCTCCGAGAACACTTTGTCAGGACCGCCGCTGCTAACTGTCAGTATGTAATTTGCCTCGTAAACACTGAATGCGAAACGATATGGCTCTCCCCAACGATCGCGTACCTGATCCAGGACCATACCTTCTTTCGACAACTCTTCGCGCAGAGTGGCCAAGTCGCGAATGAATCCGCCGGTGCGTTCGTGATAATGCCGAACAGCAAGATCGATAATTGCGCCGGGTGGCAGGAAATAGCGCCAACTGAAACGCTCAACTGAAAAATCGTCAGTCGTACCGAAATGCTTGTCGGCTCCGGCTGACATGAATGTCAGAACATCGGCTGGGCCATCCAGTGAAAAGACTGGCCGGTAAGGAACACCCCACGGATCAAGCATGTGAGCGGGATCGATCTTCTCCGCCGCCAACAGAGTATTGAGGCTCGCCTCAGTGTTTGGATATTGAGCCTTTGAAAGATAACGCCTCGTCAGAACCTCTTTGACGGGCTCCAACTGTCGTTTTATCAACTCCGAAAAAACGTCCGCCTGCGCAGTGTCGTATAGATCGCCACCGAAGAACTGAGGATTGTAAATTCGGTCCCGATTAAGCATTAATTCAGCTACGAGATCCAGATCACGTGAAATGACTTTTGAAGTATCCAGACGTTGCAAGTCTCTCAAGCTAACGCCGGCAAACTCCAGATCGACATTCATGAAACGCTTCAGTGTGTCGCTGTAATTGAAGTTGTTTCCACCGAACTCCTGCGTCGTGCGATAACGCTCGCCTACGGCTTTGTCTGACACAACCACACTCAACGCGCTTTCCGCGCCACCTCCATCTGGCGCATGCACATTTAGAGTGACATGCGCGTTCTCACCGGGACGATAAGTTGTTTGGGAAGTCCGCGCGTTTACCTTGAGCTCGACGTCTCGCGGATAAAGGATCGTTGTTGTCTCAACGGTGCGACGTTTCAGGTCCATCGGGACGGCGGCGATGTTGATTTGGTCTTTGAATTCGGGCGTGTAGGGGAAAGTGACCGAACCGCGGCCGTTGTGCAGTCGCACACGTTCCGAGCGAATGAGATTGGAATCGCGAGTGAGTTCGACAAAGACGGTTTCGTCCGGAACGGTTGACGTGATCGACACGATGATTGGCTCACCGGCGCGGTAGAGTGTTTTACCTGTGTCGACGGAAGTCATCTGGTCATCGTCGACTCTAAGTTCTTCGGTGTGTTTTCCCTTGCGGCCATTTGAATCAGTGGCCGACACCATTAACTGGATTTCGTCTTCCTTCTCGAAGTCGCGCGGTATCTGGATGCCACTGACCTTCGCCACGCCATACCGATTCGTACGGAGCGTTAGCAATGGCTTGGTGATGATGTCTCGCTTTTTGAGGCGTGCGTCGAAGTCGGTATTCGAGAGTGTGACGTTTACCTTGCAACGGGCCGGAGAGCCGTCGGCATACGCAGTCGAAACGAAGAACCTGAGTGGTGCGGTACGATTTCGGTAGTTATCATGGGTGACATAGACGTGAATAGGATCTTTGGTGACTCGCAAATCAAAGCGACGTTGTTCGGTGCGGTTGGTGGTTGGGTCGGTAAAGTAAGCCGCATAGGTCACGTCGCTAAAGCGGCTGTAATCCGCGTCGTCGAGTTTTTCGTGATCGTCTGATAGATCGAGGCGCGCTACGAATACTCCGTTTGCATCAGTTTCGCCCTTCTGCTCATCACCCTCCTCAACGTCCCACTTCTGTTCGCGATAATTCCACTCGCGCTGCGTTTCGCGGACCACGCGCACGTGGCCACGTTTCACCGGCTGTCCGAACAAGTAGTCAGCGCGCACACGCGCTTCCGCATTTTGACCGGGCAGGTAATAGTCGCGATCCGATTGGGCAGTAACGGAGAAGTTCGGCAAGTCGTAGCGACTGATGCGGACGTCGTACAGCGTCTCACTTGTGTCTTCATCTTCGTCGGTACTTCCGTCCACCAGCACATGGATCCGGTAATCACCCAACCGCACATTCTCCGGTATGGACCAATCGGTGCTCGCAATACCAAAGCGCGAGCTCCTGACTACAGAGCGATAGACAGCCGTGCCTTCTGGATCGTCGATCTTGAAAACAATGCTCCGATCTGCGAGCGCGTGGCGCGAAGGCGTGAAGATCAGAGCACGCAAATGCATTATCTGCCCGGGCTGGTAGAGCGGCTTGTCAGTCGTGATAAGTGTTCTTATAAATTGATCGACGAGGGCCTGGCCTTGTGCTTCAGCCACAAATGCTCCGCGTTTCCCTACAACTTTTAACTCGCCTCCGGCAGGCTGAACCGCGTGCGGAAACTGAGGAAAGCGTTTCGGCATCTGGAATTCGAGCACTGCAAACCCGTCCGTATCTGTAGTCTTTGAGTTGTGAAGCTTCAGGTTTTTCTCGTCGTCTTCTTCGTCTTCTTGCAACGTGAGTTCACCATCGATCACTACATTCGCCGCCGGCTTGTGCGTGACCGGGTGGCTGGCAATAACACGCGCCTTGTAACGGCCGCCTTCGCGCGCCATTTCGGAGTTGGCGACGCGAAGCTCGAACAGATCGGGAGTGATCTCTGATAACGAAACTATGCCTTGAGAGATTGAATCTGACTGACCGTCTTTACTCACGCGATAGCGAAGGCGGTGCCATAAGAAGCGGCGATCTTCAGCTTTCAGTTTTGAGAAATAGAGCGGTAAAGACAGCTTGAGAGTTTGATCGCCAGTTCCGATCGAGTGGACGTTGCTTACTTGTGCGATAACTCGATCCTGCGGATCGAGAATCTCGAGTTCGACTTTGCCATTCAGAGTCTCCCCAGTTGAATTCTCAACAGCGAGTAAAACCTCGGCGGGTTCTTTCTCAAGCAGAAACCGGGTACGGGCCTCATTAACTTTCAACTCGCCACGCGCGCGCGTGAGCGGAGTGAGCAGTGCAATCAAGACAGAAAGGCACAATAGGGACAGAAGCCAGCGACGGCTCATGGTAGCCTCCCGATTTAGTCAGTTTTTAGTTGAGCCTGAGGACGAACACCGCTGAGATGAAGAAAGCCACAAATAAGTTGCGCCACAAAAGGCACATAAAGCACAAAAGGCACAAAAGAGGAATCACTCATTTTGTGCTTCTTGTGCCTTTTTGTGGCTACTTCTTCTTTGTGCTTTTTGTGGCTTATGTGCCTTTTGTGGCCAGTTTTTCGAAGGTCTCGTTGCCGATGCGATAGCGCTGCCAATCCTTGTAGTCGAAGTGCCACCACTCCGCTTCGTAGACAGTGAAGCCTTCCGCTTCCATCATGCGTCGCAAGAGATCGCGGTGCCAGCGTTGCAGCGAGGTGCCGCCGGGATAATCGGGATGAGCACGATCGGTCGTCTCGTCATAAGTGCTGACCATCTCGACCGGTCTTCCGTTCTTGAGATCGTAGAGTGTGAGATCCACTGCGGCGCCGCGATTGTGACGCGAGCCCTTGGAGCGATCGGCGACAAAAATCTTCTTGTCCTGCGGCGTCGCATCCCAGAAAACCTTCGTCACATACCACGGACGATAACCGTCGTGGACCAACAGACCATAACCCAGCGGCTTCAGCCTGCGATTGACGCGGACGAGCGCTTCGGCAGGTGCTCGTTGCAGAAAGGCGCGTGGCTGAGAATAGAACTCGGTGCCAAATAAGTTGTTGCTGGTGGCGTAACGGACGTCCAGCTTGATCGTGTCGTCGAGCTTGCGGAGTTCGACGAGATCTGACGGTAGAAAATCTCCGCTCTCCTGTGGCGGCTGCGCGTTGAGAGCTTCCTTGATCAACTCCTTTACCGGTCGCAGCGGCTTAACTTTGAGTTGCGTTGCCCCTTCTTCCGGACCAAGCGGCCGTCGTTCATAGATGAACGCATCAATCTTCAGGTGCGAGACCTTCTTGTTCTTATCGCGCAGGAAGAAATTCGGTGAGACCTCTTTGATCGATGCCGGATCGCCGCGCTTGAGTGCGACAAGCTTTCCATCCTTTTCGAGGATGATGAGCGTCTCGTTCTGGCCAACGTATTCGCCGAGAAACGGACGCCATTCGAGCGGCGCTGGGGCAGGTTTTGGTGTTTGAGTAAATGCTGTTGACGCCAACAGCAAAATGAGAACAACAGCAACAGAGCGAGTTTTCATTACAGGATTACAAGATTTACAGGATTGACAAGATTACGACAACACAGCCTTCTGTTTCTTTTCGAGCGCGCCATGCAATATATCATCCTCACGCGCGATGCAGAGTCGCATGTAGTTATCATGCGCATCACTATCAGCAAAAGCACCGCCCGGCACACCCGCAACACCCTTGCTTATCAGCATCTGATTGAAATCGATCGCATCCCCAAATCCTTCCGGAATGCGCGCCCAGACATAAAACGCCGAGCTCGAATCGTAAATCGTGAACCCTGCTTCGGTCAGTGCGTCGACCGCTGTCTGTCGCTTCGCCGTGAACTTGTCGCGGACCGCGGCATAGTAATTCGGGTCCGACATCAACACTTCAGCGAGCGCGAGTTGCAACGGTGTCGGTGAACAAACGTAGAAGACGTTGTTCGAATTGTTCATCGGTGCGATCAGTTTTGGATCGCCGTAGACATAGCCCAGTCGCCAGCCGGAAATATTCCACGACTTCGAAAAGGAGTTAACAGTGATCGTTCGATCCCACATGCCGTCGAATGTCGCGATTGAGATGTGCGTTCTGTCGCCGACCACGTAGTGCTCGTAGACCTCGTCGGCGATGCACAGTAGATCAAACTCCTGACAAACTGCCGCGATCGCTTCGAGCTCCGTTCTGGTAAATACTTTGCCCGTCGGATTCGCGGGACTGCACGCGATAATGGCGCGCAGAGGAAACTGTTGCCGGTCCTTCCACTCGCGACAACGCGCACGCAGTTCGTCCACGTCGAGCTCGAGACTCTCGCCGTGCAGTGGCAACACATTCGAGTGACCGCCAAGCTCATCGAGTATGCGACGGTGATAAGGATAGTAAGGCTCAAAAACGAGCGCTGAAGAATCTTTTAAATGTGTATGAGCGATAGCAATGAGCGCGGCGGTGGCGCCGGGGGTAATCAACAACTGCAACGGCGTCGCTTTTGGATCAACCTCGATGTTATTGAAGCGCGCGATTTTTTGGGCCACAGCTTCGCGCAGCTCGCCGACACCTTCGGCCGGGCTGTAGTGATTGCGGCTCGAGCTGATCAATCGATCGGCAGCCTGGGCGAGTTTTGGATTGATTGCGAGCTCTGATTGGCCCTGGACCAGATTTCCGCTGGGTGGGACGAGCCGCGTGATCGTGCGTATTTCTGGCTGCGTTTTGACGTTCATTGCACTTCGCGCTGTTCCTTGCATGAGAATTCAGTAGGTCTTCAAAAGTAAGCACTCGACTTGGACAGGGTCAGTACCACCTCGCGGTAGCGGGTGGGTGCATGCGCAGCAGACCTTAACCCGTCTACGACGTACCCACCCGCTACCGCGAGGTGGTACTGACTGTATCCAAGCATGTTTCCTGACCTCTAGTAAGTAGAACTAAAGCGCAAAAGATTACCAGCGAACGCGAACCAAAGCACGCCGAGAGAAGCAAGCAACAAAATTGTTGCTTGTATTTTCATCCAGATACTCCATCGTTTTCCAAACCATGTGAGTGCCGCGTTGACGAGAACCACGAGTGTTCCGATCGCTCCGATGACGCCTACGATCTGAATCAGTCGAAACCACAGAGTACCACGATCGCTGAACACTTCGAGGTGTTGGAGGCCATACATTGTCAGTCCGAACAGAGCGCCAACGAAGATCAGATTGAACACAAAAACCACGCGCACGAGGATTCGCAACAGTCGCTCACGTGGACTCAAGTCCAGCTTATGACCGTAGTGCCGTCTCACAAACCATCCAACGGGCCAGAGTATCAACGTGAGCAACATCAGCACGAGCGAGATCACGAGGACGGTTACGAGGAGCTTTCCGTTTTGCAACGTGCCGACCCGTTGGCCCACAAAAAACGGGTACGGCAAAACCATTTGCATTACACCATTTTGATCAGGTTTGAAGACGAGCTTGTCCTGACCACCACGCTCGAGAAACGTCATCGGGCCGATTGCCTGCCAGCGTTTCGGTTTGCCGTTCGCGCCTGTCAGAGCCGGTACTTCAATGTCGCCATCGTCAACTGCTGAAACTGTAAACTGTCCGAGTAAGGTGGCTGTCTTCAGGAATGACGTTTCGCTGCGCCGGCTGAGAATGTAAGTGCCGCTCGCGGCTGCCGCGTCGTCCTTCGCCGTCGCTGAAGTTGCTGGATTTGCGGTGTATGGATAGTAACGATCGAGAAACGCTTGCCACAGGTTTGTTCTTCCCGGACTGTCGCCGCGTCCGGCGCTGTTGTACGAGACAAAGAAACCAACTTTCTGGTCCAACACCAGATGCAGGTCGCTGTGGAAGAAAACCGTGTCACCGCCGTGGCCGATGATGCGATGCCCGTTTCGCGACTCTTCATAAAATCCGTAACACATCGCATTCATGTTGTCGTCGAGAGCAAACAGACGGCTGTGCATGAGGCGGGCCGTCTCGGGTTTGAGAATCCGTGCGCTGCCAAGCTGTCCGTCCTGCAAGTGAGCGATCATGAACTGCGCCATGTCTGTCCCACTACTACTCAGACTACCTGCAGGAAACGGATTGACGATCTCAAACGGCTGCGCATCACCAGAACCGAGCCGATAACCATTCGACATGAACGGCGCGAGGTTCGATGGAAGCGGTTGCGTGAACGCCGAGTGAGTCATGTTGAGCGGCTTGAAAATATTTTCAGCCACATACTGATCGAAAGGACGACCCGACACACGCTCGACGATGTAGCCCGCCACGGAAGTGGCGTAATTCGAGTAAGCGGGAACGGTTCCCGGCGGGTAGATGCGAGTGGGGATATGCGTCTTCAGATACTGGCCGAGGTTAGGACTGCCGGTGTTCTGAGTGATCAAGTCTTTGACCTGCTCCTCAAAGCCGGGCGTGTGAGTCATTACGTTCTTCAGAGTGATTGGCTTGCCGAACGCTTCGGGAATCTTGTAGTCGAGATACTCGTTGATGTCGCGATCCAGATCGAGTTTTCCCTGTTCGTACAACTGCATGATCGCGGTCCACGTGAACAGTTTTGAAATCGAGCCAGGGCGAAAGAGAGTGTCTTGTGGGGAGACGGGTTTCTTATTTTTGACGTCCGCGTAGCCGTAGCCTTTGGCGAAAAGCAGTTTGCCGTCTTTGACTACGGCGATTGTGGCGCCGGCGATGTCAGACTGTTTGATTTGGAGTGGGACGAGTCCGTCGAGAAACGCTTCGACGTCGGCGGCAGTCATCTCGTGCGTACCGGTTTGCGCGGGCGCGGGAACGGGTGTTTGCGCTCCTTCTCGCTTCTTGAGCGCCTCATCCGGCGCCTGGGCCATCACACTCAACGCCACCAACACCATCAACGCTAACGAGATGATTCTTTTCACGTCCGGCTCCTATCATTGTTGTGACAGGATTTGCATGATTCGCAAGATTTACACGATTGAATCCTGTCAATCCTGAAAATCTTCTTAATCCTGTCTACCAAATTTGAGTGAGCACGCGCTCGAAATTTCCACCCAGAATTCCCTCGATCTCCGCGTCGCTGTACTTGCGTCGAATCAGCCCTTCCGTCAGATCAAACATCCGCTTCGGATGATCGAGACCTTCGATGTCGATCTTCTCGCGAAAGGCGTACGAGCCTTTGTAACCGGCGCGCAGTTGCTTATTGAGCTCCGCCGGCATCGCGTCGTAGCCGTAAAGATCGATGTCACTACCAACGCCGAGATGTTCCGGCCCGATCAGTTTTCTGACGTGATCGAAGTGATCCAAAACGTGCTCGACGGTCGTCGGTTCATCACCTTTAACAAACATGCGCACACCCGTAATTCCCATGACACTGCCTGCGAGTCCAACCTTCTTGATGGCTTCGTCAGTCTTCAAACGCGGATGATTCGGCACGAGTGCGCGACAATTCGAGTGCGTAATCAACACTGGCTTTTTCGAGATCTCGAAAGCGTCGAGTGTGGTGCGGTCGCCGCAATGCGACACGTCAACCGCCATCCCGACCTTGTTCATCCGCTCGATGATCGCGACACCGAAGTCGGAGATACCTTCGTCACGCCTTTCAGTTGAACCATTGCCGATCAGATTCCGCGAATTGTAAGTGAGTTGAGAAACGCGTTGGCCCAGCCCGCGAAAGAAATCGACATCGTCAGGACGCCGGAAGTGTTCCGAATTCTGCAGTCCGAGAATGATTCCTATCTTACTCGATTTTTTAATTCGCTTGAGATCGGCAGGGCTATCGACGCGCATGAAGTGATCACCGTCGTTGGCGATGAAACCGTTCCAGGAAGCAAAGAATTGGAGTGCGCTGTCGTAGGCGTTAGGACCGCCCTGTCCGATGGCTGGATGAAAGATGTTGATGCCGGAGTCGAGAAACGGTTGGAGATCGGCGGCAGTGAAGGTTTCCGGATCTTTGAACCACTTCGCTTGTTTGTTGAAGTCGAGCGTCAACACGCTGAGCATATCGATCACAGTCGCGCGCCCAACTAAATCTATCGCCTGTCGCGAGTATTCTGTCGTTAACCCCGCAAACAAACGAAAGCGACCGCGATTGATCATCGGGGCCGCCACCACAGCAGCCGTAGCCATACCGGCGCTCCTCAGCATCTCGCGCCGGTTGATGAGCGATTTGTCTTTCATTGTTTAGGAACGGAAACCATTCTTGGACACAGTCAGTCTTGCAGCAAAACCGTCACTTAGCTTCAACTGGCAAGGCAATGTACGAAGCGTGCTTGCCGGAGCGAAATACTTTTTGCGTTGCCGGCTGAAAGTCAGTCTCAGTCGCCTTGAAAATGTTCGCTACAAACTTTTGCGGGTTTCGATCGATAACCGGAAACCAGGTGCTCTGCACCTGCACCATAATACGGTGGCCCTTCTTAAAAGTATGATCGTTGGC
>Ga0105243_10003768_pt1 | contig 12156 bp, 13 predicted proteins | sample KBSM34metaG_FD_81525 | JGI IMG/M metagenome (GOLD analysis project Ga0105243, IMG submission 81525) | Miscanthus rhizosphere microbial communities from Kellogg Biological Station, Michigan, USA - KBS M3-4 metaG | ecosystem: Host-associated > Plants > Roots > Rhizosphere > Soil | place...
CGCCCGGCGCGGGCAAATCATCACTCGTTGACAAGCTGGCCATGTTCTATCGCCAACAAGGCGAACGCGTCGGCATCGTCGCTGTTGATCCTTCGAGCCCATTTTCCGGTGGCGCTATCCTCGGCGATCGCATCCGCATGCAGGCTCTCGGTCTCGACGACGGCGTCTTCATTCGCTCGATGGCCACGCGCGGCAATCTCGGCGGGCTGGCCAGGGCCACAGTCGATGCCGTCGCGATTCTGGATGCGGCCGGTTACTCCAAGATCGTGGTTGAGACTGTCGGAGTGGGGCAGGACGAAGTCGAGGTCGTCAAAGCGGCTGATGTGTCGGTAGTCGTCTTAGTGCCGGGTATGGGCGACGATATTCAGGCGATCAAAGCCGGAATCATGGAGATCGGCGACATCTTCGTTATCAACAAGGCTGATAAAGAAGGTGTTTATGCGACGGAAAAGGAGCTCGAGTCTCTGTTGTCGCTGGCGTCGCGGAACGATGGCTGGGACCCGCCCATCGTCAAGACTGTAGCGACGGAAAACCATGGCGTAGCTGAACTCGCCCAGGCGATCGAGAGTTTTTGTCGCGCACAGCTCGGTCCGAGGGTGAGTAGTGAGAGGCGTCGAGCTATTGCCCGCTGGCGAATTGTCGAGTTATTGCGCGAAAGTCTCCTCTCCCGCGTTTTGGCAACGGAGGCGTCGGTTGCTATGCTTGACCGGCTGGCAGACGAAGTTGCAACCCGCCAGCGCGACCCTTATTCTGCGGTTGAGGAGATTATTCGGAATAGTCAGTAGTCAGTGGTCAGTAGTCAGTTGTTAGCGCTCTTTCTACTGACAACTGACCACTGACCACTGACAACGGACCACTGCCAAAGTGATGAAAATCGATCACATCGGAATTGCCACGAGGAGCATCGAAGAGGGTTTGGCGGTATGGCGCGATGCACTCGGCCTGGAAGTTGACTCCACCGAGGAAGTTACCGAACAAGGCGTTAGGGTGTGCATGCTGGCCGTTGGCGACACTCACGTCGAGCTACTCGAGCCGCTGAGTGCCGAAACGGCCGTCGGGAAGTTTCTCGCTAAACGCGGACCGGGAATGCACCATATTGCAATTGAGGTCGCGGACATCAACGCCTCGCTTGCGGAATTAAAAAACAAAGGGGCACGCCTCATCGACGAAACTCCGCGCGTGGGCGCGGGTGGGTGTTTGGTCGCTTTTGTTCATCCCGCATCGGTTAATGGAGTGCTGCTTGAGCTCGTGCAGCATCAATCGTAGGAAAGGAAAGTATTTTGAATTCTACAAGAAAAGCTCTTATCGCGGGCGCGGTCGCCATTATTTTTGCGCTCGGTCTGATTTTCTGGCAGGTCAAAGCACGTAAAGCGGGCCCGGTCGAATTGACGGCAGAGGATATGTCACTGCTTGCCGAAGATCAGCCGCCGCAAGTGCGTGCTCGTTTGGCTATGGACGAGCAAGCGCGAAAAGATTTTGCCAAGCAGGTTCGCCAGCTTTTGGCTGTGGCCGACGAGGCGGAATCGCACGGCATCGCTAACGCTCCTGACATGAAGCGTCAGCTCGAGTTTCAGAAAGCCACCGTCATCGCTCAGTATTATTTTGAAAACCAGGGCGAGAATGCCGCGGCCGATTTTACCGATGCCCAGGTCGACGACTTTTTCAAACAACCCGTTAATCAGCACAAGTTTGATCAGATTATTGCCGACGCAAAGGCCAAGGATCCGCAGTTTGCTTCGCAGGAACTTCCCCCAGAGCAGATGAACCAGCTGAAGCAGCGACTTGGACGGATTTATCTTGCTGAGAAGAAGGCGATCGATCAGGGGCTCGACAAGAAGCCTCAAGTCCGATTGCAGATGTTGTTGCAGCATGCGCGTGCGGTGGCGCAGAAATATGCCATCGATAAGTTGCAGGACAAGATGAAAGCAACTGACGAGGAAGTCGCCGCGTACCTCGCGAAGCATCCCGAACTCGACACGGACACGAAGAATCGCGCCAAGGCCGAGGAAGTTCTCAAGCGCGCGCGCAGCGGTGAAGACTTTGCGAAGCTCGCACAGGAGTTTTCAACTGACGACAGCAAAGACAAGGGCGGCGATCTCGGTTGGTTTGGTCATGGCGCCATGGTTCCTGAGTTTGAGCAGGCCGCGTTTGCCTTGAAGCCGGGTGAGATCAGCAATGTGGTCCAAAGCAAGTTTGGTTTCCACATCATCAAGCTCGAAGAGCGAAAGACAGAAACAAATAAAGAAGGTAAGGCGGAAGAGAAGATTCACGCGCGGCACATTTTGATTAGCGAGCCGAATGCGTTTGGGCCTCCGCAAAGTCCGCGTGATAAAGCGAGGAGCGCGGTCGAAAAGGAAAAAGCGGAGAAGGTGCTTGAGCAGATCGTCGCCGCGCATCCGCAGGTAAAAGTTCCTGATGACTATAAGGTGAAACCACCCGAGCAACAGCCGACGCAGCAATTGCCACCGGGATTTGGTGCGCCGCCGGATCAGGAAGCGCCAGCTCCGTCGCCCGTGAAACCAGCAAAGCCGAAGCAGAAATAATCGAATAGGTCCTACAAGTCCTATAGGACATATTCCGCGATTGCAATGCAGTTAGGCGATTATCGCGTCGAGATCATTCAGGACACCGAATTCCGCCTGGATGGTGGAGCAATGTTCGGAGTGGTCCCGCGTAAGCTCTGGGCGCGCGAATGTCCACCCGACGACGAAAACCGTATTCGCATGAACATGAATTGTGTTTTCGTCGATACAGGCTCGGAAAAGATCCTGATCGAAACGGGAATCGGCGATAAGTGGTCCACGAAGCAACAGTCGATGTACGGCATCGAGCGCGCGCGACCACTCACGGAGACTCTGAAGACGCATGCAGGCGTTTCTGCCGATGAGATCACAATCGTAGTGAACACTCATCTGCACTTCGATCACGCTGGGGGCAATACCAGTCTGAACGCTGACGGGGATCCGGTAGCGACGTTTCCGAATGCCCGTTACTTCGTCTCCGGCGCCGAGTTGGATCACGCAGATCACCCGACTGAACGCGATCGCGCGAGCTATTTACCGGAGAACTGGCGACCACTCGTCGAGTCGAGTCAGCTCGAAACAAAAGACAGTGATTACGAAGTTGTGCCGGGTTTGAGAATGGAGACGATCGCCGGTCATAACCGGTCGATGCAGTGCTGGCGTCTACAGCGAAACGGAAACACGATGTTTGGTTTCGCCGATCTGATTCCGATGCGCGCGCACGTTCGTCTGCCGTGGATCATGGGTTACGACCTCTATCCCGTCGAGACACTCGAAGCGAAGAAAAGAATTCTGCCGGAGGCGGCGCGCGAAAACTGGATCTGCATGTTCTACCACGATCCTGATGAACCGCTCTGCCGGTTGCAGCAGGGAGAAAAGGAGTTCAGTCCCGTTCCGTATCGCGGCGAGGACTAAGAGCCTTCATGAGTACAGCAGGCGTTCGTCTGGGGATTATTGGTGGCAGCGGTCTCTATCAGATGCCCGAGTTGACGGCGATCGAAGAAGTTAAAGTTGATACTCCGTTTGGTCCACCATCCGATTCATTCATCGTCGGGACTCTCGAAGGCGAACGGGTTGCTTTTCTGCCGCGTCATGGACGTGGTCATCGTTTGACTCCGACTGAGGTTCCATTCCGCGCGAATATCTATGCGATGAAGTTGCTCGGCGTCGAGAGTATTCTTTCGGCGTCTGCAGTTGGTTCATTGCAGGAGAAGTATGCGCCGCTCGATATGGTGATTCCCGATCAGTTTTTTGATCGCACGAGAGGGCGAGTTAGAGAGTCGACTTTTTTTGGCGAAGGAATCGTGGCGCACATTTCCTTTGCGCATCCGGTTTGTGGGCGTCTTGGCGATGTGTTGGAGCAGTCGTGTCGAGTTGCTGACGTGAAAGCGCATCGCGGTGGGACGTATCTGTGCATGGAAGGACCGGCTTTCTCGACGTTGGCTGAGTCGAATGTCTATCGCTCCTGGGGAATGGACATCATCGGAATGACGAATCTTCAGGAAGCGAAGCTCGCGCGCGAGGCGGAGATCTGTTACGCGACGCTCGCGCTCGTTACTGATTACGATTGCTGGCATCCGGGTCACGATGCGGTGAGTATCGAGACGGTGGTTGAGTATCTGAACAAGAACGTCCGTAATGCGCAGTTGATCCTGCGCGAGGCGACGAGGTTGATGAAGGGGAGCGAGCGGAGTTGTAAATGCGGTTCGGCACTGCAGCACGCGATCTTCACGGCGCCAAATCTCTGGCCCGAGGCGACAACAAAGAAGCTCGAATCGATCATCAAAAAGTATCAATCTTAATAGGTCCTATAGGACGTATAGGACCTATTACCTGATGAGGTTAAGTTATGAGAAATAAGTTTTTGCTGTTATTCGTTTTTCTCTTCCTGTTTGCGGTGGCTCCGGCAACGTTTGCACAAAGCCCTAAACCGCCGGATCAGGCAACGCTGCGCGACCCCGATCTGGAACGTGACTCATTACACAACCTCGAAGTCGCCAGAAACTATTTCAAACTGAAGAAAGCTTACGTTGCGGCGCTCAAACGTTGTGAAGAGATCATCGCCGGCAACCCGAACTTCGCCCGGATCGAAGAGGTTCTATTGATGGCCGGTCAAAGCAGTCTCTGGCTTTCGCAGAACAAAGGAAAACAGAAGCCGGATCTCTATGTAAGTTTTGACGGCGGTGAGAAAAAGACTCTCACGTCGCAGCAGTTTCGCGAGATGGGCGTTGATTACCTGAACAAGTTGATCAAAGACTATCCAGACGGTGCGTTCGCAAAAGAGGCGCGGGAAGAGTTGCGTCTGCTCGAGGCGCCAAAACAGCAGTAACACAAAGCTCGAAGATCAAAGCTCAAAGAACAAAACACACATGTCCCTTTTAGTTGTCGGATCGGTTGCTTATGACGAGGTCGAAACTCCATTTGGTAAATGCGACAAGATGCTGGGCGGCTCTGCCTCGCACTTCTCGATCTCGGCCAGCTTTTTTACAAAAGTTGGTATCGTTGCTGTCGTAGGTGGTGACTTTACGGAGCAGGAAGTTTTTGAGAGTCGCGGCATCAACACGCGCGACGTCGAAAGAATAGCGGATGGCAAGACGTTTCGCTGGGGCGGCCGTTACGAGTACGATCTGAACGTCGCTCAGACGATGTATACGGACCTGAACGTCTTCGCTGACTTTCAACCGAAGGTTTCTGAAGAATCGAAGCGTTCTCGACTGCTGTTTCTCGGCAACATTCAGCCGGACTTGCAGCGTGGTGTTCGTGAGCAGATGCCCGATGCAGAGTTGGTAGCGCTCGATACGATGAATCTCTGGATCGAGCACACGCGCGATTCCCTCGTGCGCACGATCAAAGGCGTCGACGTCGTCATTATAAACGATGCTGAAGCGCGACAGCTTACCAACATTCCGAATCTCATCAAGGCTGCGCGTGAGATTTTGACGTGGGGACCGAGGGCCTTGATTATCAAGCGTGGCGAGTATGGCGCGGCCCTATTTACGTCTGACAGTTACTTCGCGATCCCGGCGTACCCGCTGGAATCGGTGTTTGATCCGACTGGCGCCGGCGATACGTTTGCGGGCGGCTTCATGGGTTACCTCGCGAGTCAGGAAAAACTCGACGAGAGTGCGATGCGCCGCGCGATGATTTTTGGATCGGTGATGGCTTCGTTTAATGTTGAGGAGTTTGGCACGGAGCGAGTCAAGCGTCTCACACACGCTGAGATCAACGATCGTTTTCGAGCATTCAAGCGGATGACTTACTTCGATGAGATTCCGTTTGAGGTTAAATAACAAGGAGATCAAATGTTCTGTCCTGTCTGCGAAGCCGAGTACGAACCGGGCATCACTCATTGCCCTGACGACGAGACGGCGCTCGTCGAGCGATTGACACCCGAGAACACTTTGCGCGACGGCAGCGAAGCGAACTTCGTGCCTCTGCACAAACTGGGTTCGCCCGCGGAAGCCGAAATGGTCAACGACATTCTTGTGCAAAACGGAATTCGCTCGGTGGTGCAAGCCGGTGGTAATGATGCCTTTTCGCCACTGTTTTCCGCGACCGCTGACGGAGCGATGATTCTGGTAGACGAACGCGACGCGGATCGGGCGGGCGAGATCTACAGAGCTTTCTTCGGCGGCGATACCACACCACTCACCGGTGCGACGTTTGAAGAGGAAGACGAGGCAGAAGAAGAGTAGTTTGTATGTCTGAAGTAGTTTCGGATGCGATTATCGTCTTCATGACTGCGAGCAACGGTGAAGAAGCTGCGCGTCTTGCGGACATGCTGGTTGGTTCACACCTTGCTGCGTGCGTTCAGATCCTGCCGGAGATGGAATCAGTTTATCGCTGGCAGGGAAAGATCGAGCGCGCCGCGGAAATCTTATTACTCGCCAAAACTACCAAAGCGAAGTTTGAAGAGCTCGAGCGGGAAGTCCGCGCTCTGCACAGTTACGACACGCCTGAAATAATCGCAGTTCCAGTTGTAGCGGGATCGGCGCGCTATCTTGAGTGGTTGAGCGAGAGATAAGCGCGCCTACACTCTGATTTCGTCGGAGATGGCGTTGTCCAGTTCGGCGATCGTGGTCTGACTTCGCGTGACGATTTCGACAACCTCAGCAGGCGAGTCTGTCACGTGAAAGAGGTCGAGGTCCTGTTCGTTAATTTTCCCGCCGCGCAAAACCTCTTCGCGCAGCCAGGCCAGCATTCCACTCCAGTATTCACGTCCAAACAATACGATCGGGAAGTTGCGAATCTTCCTCGTCTGGATCAGCGTGAGGGCTTCAAACAATTCATCAAGGGTTCCGAAGCCACCGGGAAAGATCACGAACCCAAGACTGTACTTAACAAACATCATCTTGCGCACGAAGAAGTATTTGAAGGTGAGACTCAGCGTCTGGTAAGCATTTGCCCTTTGCTCAAAAGGCAATTCGATGTTGCAGCCGATTGAGAGGCCACCAGCTTCAAAAGCGCCGCGATTCGCGGCTTCCATGACGCCCGGTCCACCGCCGGTGATGACGGCGTAACCCTGGGCAGCAAACAGCGCACCCGTTTCCTGAGCGGCTTTGTACTCGGGACTGTCGGGTTTCGTGCGTGCGGAACCGAAGATCGCGATGCCGCGACTCAATGTGGCTAGTTCATCAAAGCCCTCGACAAACTCACCCATGATTCGGAACACGCGCCACGGATCTGTGTGAGTAAATTCATCCGCCCTTGGACTTTCGAGCAGTTGCTCGTCCTGCGTCGTTCCCTTGGGCTTCGTTCCCGGCTGTTCTTTTTTTTCCATTCTTATCCGCGATTATCTCTTTTCAAATCCGTCTAATCAGATGCCCATGATGCTGTAGCCGCAATCTACGTAAATCACCTCGCCCGTAATGCCTGAAGACATCGGGCTACACAGGAAGACTGCGGTGTTTCCCACTTCGCGTGGGTCAACATTGCGGCCAAGCGGTGCTCGTTCGGCGTGGTGTTTCAACATCGTGCTGAAATCGGAGACGCCGCGCGCGGAAAGAGTTTGAATCGGACCAGCGCTGATGGCGTTGATACGAATGTTTCGTGGTCCGAGATCTTTTGCGAGATAGCGAGTGCTTGCCTCGAGTGCGGCTTTCGCGACTCCCATCACGTTGTAGCCTGCGACGACTTTTTCCGCTCCGTAATACGACATCGTGACGATGCTGCCGCCTTCCGTCATCAAAGGTGCAGCAGCGCGAGCCAGTTGCGGCAAAGAATAAGCGCTGATCTCGAGAGCGGTGAGAAATGCTTCGCGAGTGGTGTTCAGGTACTCGCCGCCGAGCGCCTCGCGCGGAGCGAAAGCGATACTGTGAATCAGGAAATCAAGCCGTCCGAACTTCTCGCCAACCAGGCGAAAGGTCCCGTCAACTTCTTCCTGTTTCGCGACGTCACATGACAGCAGCAGCGAGCCGGGCATCGCTTCGTTAGTGAGGCTCTCGACATTTTCTTTGAGGCGATCGCCCTGGTAAGTGAAAGCGAGATTCGCCCCCGCTTCGTGGAGTGCCTGGGCAGTGGCCCAGGCGATGGAGCGCTTATTGGCGACTCCAAAGATAATGCCGTTCTTGTTGTTTAGCATCTATTAAGCTGCTGCGCTTTCTGGAGCGTTCATCAGAGCTTTGTACTCGCCACTCTCAACCCACTGCAGAATTTCCGAGACACGCCACACCGGGAACGGATGGCTCAGGCCCGAGGTGATCACGTCGGCCCAGAACCGATCGAGCGCTTTCTCGTCGTAATTCTTCTGAAAGTCGCGTGCCTGCGCGAGGAATTGATCGTAGTCAACTCGCGAAGCAAAAGTGCCTCCGGCTAACTTCATCATGGTGCGACCAATGACGTTTGCATCCTGCGTAACCAGCAACGCAGCGCGATCGCACGAAAGCTCTGCACGCCTGGCCCATGCGAGCAATGCCGCGCGCATAGTCATCGTGAGTAGTTCCCTGACGATAGCAACCAGCGGCGACGCTGCCAGCGCGGCCGTGGCGAGAAACTCGATCAGGCGAGCGGCCGTCAGGTACAGCACGTGCTCGGCGTGAATGTGACCAACTTCGTGCGCGACGACTGCCAGCACTTCTTCGTCGCTCAAGCGTTCGATCAGTTGTGAATAGAGCACGATGACTGGGCGTTCCACGCCGCCTGTGAAGGCATTGACGATCGGATTCTGCTGCACAAACAGATCGGGCATATCGACGCCGAGAGTTGTGCACGCAATCTGTAGTTTGGCGTAAAGATCCGGACATTGCGTAGGTGTAACTTTCACCGCGCTGGCAGTGAAAATGACGCGAATGGCGGACTCACCCGTAAGCGCAAGCAGTTTTTTCAGCGCGGTGTCGATGCCGGGAATGGCTTTTAGCGCGGCAAGGGCGCGACGATCGGCTGGATGGATGTATTGATCCTTGTGTAACCTCGCAAATTTTTTGTGCGGCGCGTCTGACAGCGGCAGCCGGCAACGACCGCAGCGTGCATCTCCAGCGTCAGTACGGATTTGATTTCGTTGACCGCAGTAGCGGCAGCGGATTGAGGGGAGGTTACTAATCAGGTCTTCATTGTCAGCCATAATTTACGCTCACTTCTCGAAAATGTGCCACGGATTATACGGAATTAATGCTTAAAATGTCGCACGCCCGTGAATACCATAGCGAGGTCGTGCTCGTTGGCGGCGGCGATAACCTCCTCGTCGCGGACCGAGCCGCCGGGCTGGATCACGGCCGTGATGCCGTGTCGTGCGGCTTCGTCGATGCCGTCGCGAAACGGAAAGAACGCATCGGAAGCCAGCACCGACCCGGCTACCTCCAACTGCGCTCGCATCGCGCCAATCTTCACTGAGTCAACCCGCGACATCTGTCCCGCGCCCACACCCACCGTTTGTCCGTCTCGCGCATAAACGATCGCGTTTGACTTCGTGTGCTTGCACACAATCCACGCAAAGAGCAGCGCGCGAATCTCCTCGTCTGTTGGTTGGCGCGCGGACACGACCTTCAGCTCGAGCGGATCAAGATTATGATCGTCGGCCGTTTGGACCAGCATGCCGCCGCTGATTTGCCGAAACTCGAGTTTCTTTCCCGTACGTGGTTTTTTCAAACGAAGCACCCGCAGGTTTTTCTTTGTCTGAAGGATCTCGAGTGCGGCGGCGTCATACTCAGGCGCAATGATCACTTCGGTAAAGATCTTGATCAACTCCTGAGCCGCCTCTGTGTCGACCTTGCGATTGAACGCCACGATCCCACCGAACGCTGAAACCGGATCGGTCGCCAGTGCCTTTTTGTAAGCTTCTGCCGGTGTTTCTCCAAGACCTACGCCGGCGGGATTTGTATGCTTGATGATGGCACAGGCAGTATCGTCGAAATCAGAAACGAGGTTCCACGCTGCATCGGCGTCAACGTAGTTGTTGAACGACATCTCCTTGCCCGACAGCACCTCGGCATTTGCAACGCCACCGCGCTGGGCCATTTGATACAAAGCTGCCTTCTGGTGTGGATTCTCGCCGTATCTTAGATCGGCAATCTTGCCGATAGACCAGGACGACTGGCTCGGTAATTGGTCTTGGAATTCCTCAACCGAAAACTCCCCGCCCACATCGACTGGCATTGCGCCCTGCCCAGCTCCGCCTGCGACAGCCACGATGCCACCTGTGCCGATTGCCGGCATGTTTGTACTTTCCGCTAAAGCAAGATAGGAGCTAACGAGAATGTCGTACGTAGCAGTTTGTTTGAACGCCTCATGTGCCAAACGTTTTCTCGTTGTCACTGACAAAGCGCCGTCGCGACTTTTCATTTCATGAACAATGCTTTGATAACTTTCAGGACTGACAACAACAGCAACATCGTTTGCATTCTTCGCCGCGGAGCGAATCATCGCGGGACCGCCGATATCGATCTGTTCAATGGCCTCTTCTCTCGACACGCCGGGGCGCGCGATTGTTTGCGCAAACGGATAAAGATTCACAACCACGAGGTCGATCGGCTCAATTCCGTGTTGCCGCATGGCTGCGACGTGCTCCGGATTGTCGCGAATCCCAAGCAGACCTCCGTGTACAAGCGGATGGAGCGTCTTTACGCGGCCATCCATCATTTCCGGAAAGCCGGTGACCTCAGAGATATCACGCACGTTGATGCCGGCGTCGCGCAGCGCTTTTGCGGTTCCACCCGTGCTGATGATCTCAACGTTGAAGTGCGCGAGCTCGCGTGCGAAATCTACAATTCCTGTTTTATCGGAAACGCTGATTAGTGCGCGTCGAATGGGTCGAAGCTGAAGGTCGCTGGTTTCAGTCATGCGGATTGTCAGAGTTAGATTTCTTTTCGTTTGGAGGTAGATTGATCATGAACTTTTGCGTGCGCGAATAGCCATTGCGTCCTACGGAGTATTCGACACCTTCCGGTTTCATACTCACAGAGAAAACGTGTTTGCGGTCGTCGCGCGCTGATTCCGGTATATAGAAACCCAAAAGGTACTGGCTTTTCAAATCCTCTTCGATAGCCTGGAAGATTGGTGTGAGATCCGGAGGTCTAGGCGCGAGTGCTGATTTGGAGTCGCCGACGAGAAAATACTTCCCCCCCGTCTTCTCTGCGAGCTCTTTAAAGCCTTTAGTCGGGCGTCGCACTTCGAGTCGTCCATCGCGCGGCTCGAAGAGAGGCAAGTGAATCACGTAAAACGAGACGTGTTGTTCGAGTGCCGCTTCGATAACAGTGTCGGCGCTGGTCCGGCTCTGTGTGTCAAGGCCGTCGCTGATGAGCACGATGATGCGACGTTCAGTCCGGCTCGGAGTTAGATCGTCAAACGCTTTGAGCGCGGTTGCAGCCGAATCGAAAATTGCCGTTTTCGCGTTCGGAGCTGCTCTGAATTTGAATGCCGCGCGCGCGTTCTCCAGATCCTTTGTGAAGGGCGCTACCAGTGTTGCCGAGCTAGAAAAACGAACAATTGCGACACTTGAGCGCTCGCCGAAACGCGAGAAGAGTGCGAGTGCTGCTTCGCGTTGCTGCTCGATTATTTGGCGCAGGCTGCCTGACTGATCGAGGGCGAACAGCATCGCAACGCGTTCGGCACCCCGAGAAAAATAAACGCCGGTCGTAACCTGGTCCTGGTCTTTAAGTGAAAGATCCTGATCGGTCAGGCCCGCAATCGCCTGCCCTTTCTTGTCGCGGATCCGAATTGGAAACAGGAGCAGGTCGGTGTTTACACGCACGACCTCGTCGTCATCCGTGCTTTGCTGAGCGAGAACACTAGTAGATTGGGCTGCTACAGCGAGACAGGCGAGGAATGAAATAAGGACCGCGAAACGCAGCATCAGCCGTTCGGCTAAACGAAAAAACGGCCAAAGACGAGAATACCGAGAATGACGATAATCGTGATGACGATGATCTTGACCAGGCTCACGGCTAAATCCTCTTGGTTGGGAGCGAATCAGAACGCAGTCTAGCATACGTCCCCTCCAGCCTTGTAGTTCTGGAAATTATTTAGCCGCGGATTAACGCAGATGACGCAGATCAGCGTTTATCCACGTTCATCTGCGGCTCAAACTCTACTTGAACTTCAGCGTGAGCCGGCCGCTGAATAACCTCGGCGAGCCCACGTGCGTCCCACTGAAAACCGACTCAAAATTATACAAATACAGCTGGTTTGTCAGGTTTTGGAC
>Ga0105243_10003770_pt1 | contig 12154 bp, 6 predicted proteins | sample KBSM34metaG_FD_81525 | JGI IMG/M metagenome (GOLD analysis project Ga0105243, IMG submission 81525) | Miscanthus rhizosphere microbial communities from Kellogg Biological Station, Michigan, USA - KBS M3-4 metaG | ecosystem: Host-associated > Plants > Roots > Rhizosphere > Soil | place: Michigan...
GCAGCGCCGCCTGCTCGACCACATCCCGAACCTGCTCGCGCAGCTCCAGCGCCTTGGGCGTCGGCACCAAACCGCGACCGGCACGCACCAGGATCGGATCGCCAATGGCTTCGCGGATCCGCGTCAGCGTGCGGCTCATGGCCGCCGAACTGAGGTTCATCCGCCGCGCGGCGCCGACCACGCTGCCCTCGTCGAGCAAGGCGTCGAGGGCGACCAACAGGTTCATGTCCGGGAGTTGCATGCTGAGCACTCGTGACCGATCAGGATTGATCTGGGTGCAATGCTAGCAAACATACTTGAAATCGGTGGCGCATGAACCGACGTCTTCGCGAGCAAGCCCGCTCCCACAGGGGAAATGCATTTCAAATGTGGGAGCGGGCTTGCTCGCGAAAGGTCCAGCCGCTTCCGCACACATCTCAGCGCTGCATTCCCCAGCGCTTCACCGTCACCCGCTCCAGTGTGTCGAACACCAGGTTCTCCACCAGCAAACCGATGAGGATCACCACTGCCAGACCGGCAAACACCTTGTCGGTGTACAGCTCGTTGCGGTTCTAAAAGATGTACCAGCCCAGACCACCCTTGCCGCTGGTGGCGCCGAACACCAGTTCGGCGGCGATCAGGGTACGCCAGGCGAAGGCCCAGCCGATTTTCAGCCCGGCCAGAATCGACGGCAGCGCTGCCGGAATCAGGATGAACAGCACGAAGCGCATGCCCTTCAGACCATAATTACGCCCGGCCATGCGCAGGGTTTCCGAGACGCCGAGAAACCCGGCATACGTGTTCAGCGCCAGCGCCCACAGCACCGAATGCACCAGCACGAAAATCAGGCTGTTCTGACCCAGCCCGAACCACAACAAGGCGAGCGGCAGCAGCGCAATCGCCGGCAGCGGGTTGAACATCGAGGTCAGGGTGCTCAGCAAGTCGCGACCAACCTGAGTCGAGACCGCCAGCGTGGTCAGGGCGAAGGCCAGGACGATGCCGATCAGGTAACCCTTGAGCAGCACCACCAGCGAGATCCAGACCTTGCCCAGCAGTTCGCCGCTGAGCAGGCCGTCATACAGCGCATGACTGGTCTGCAAAAAGCTCGGCAGCAGCAGGTCGTTGTTCTGCACCCGGGCGACCACCTCCCAGAGCACGGCGAGCAAAACCAGGATCACGCTTTTGCGCAGCCAGCCCTGCTGCCACAGGCGCTGACCCAGCGGCAGTTCGCGCTCCACCGGAACGCTGGTCAGCGGTTGCAGATCGTTTTCAAAAGCTTGACGTACGGATGATGAATGGCTCATCGGGCAATCCTCCAGGCGGCTCAATAAGCGATGCGGATATCAGTGAAATCCAGTTCGCGCTCGGTTTCCGGCGACTGCCCTTCATCGAACAGCAAACGGTGAATGCGCCGCGCCGATTCCTGAAACGCCACGCCACCGAGGCTGTGCAGATCGTATTGATGGCTGTGCACTTCCGCCCTCACCCGTCCCGGATGCGGCGACAACAGCAGGATGCGATTGCCCACCACCAGCGCTTCTTCAATCGAGTGCGTCACGAACAACAAAGTGAAACGCACTTCCTCCCAGAGCAGCAGCAATTCCTCCTGCATCTTGCGTCGGGTCAGGGCGTCCAGCGCGGCAAACGGTTCGTCCATCAGCATGATTTTCGGCTGCATCGCCAACGCCCGGGCAATCGCCACCCGCGCTTTCATGCCGCCGGACAGGGTGTGCGGATAGGCATCGGCGAACGCGGCCAGGCCGACCTTTTCCAGATAGTGCAGCGCACGCTCCTCGGCTTCTTTTTTCTTCAGCGTGCGCGAAGCCAACAGCGGAAACATCACGTTCTGTTTGACGGTTTTCCACGGTGGCAGTTGATCGAACTCCTGAAACACCACAATCCGGTCCGGCCCCGGCGCGTCGACCCGCTGGCCCTGCAGACGGATCTCGCCCTCGCACGGCGCTATGAACCCGGCGACGGCTTTGAGCAAGGTGGATTTACCGCAGCCGGACGGGCCGAGCAGCACGAAGCGATCCTGTTGATCGACTTCGAAACTGACCTGGTGGGTGGCCCGCACGACGCGCTGCGGCGTGCGGTATTCGAGGCTGACCTGATCGACCGCCAGCAGCGCTTGCGCGGTGGCGATCGGGTTGCTGGCCGCGTGGCCTTGCAAAGGGGCGTTCATGTCGATCAGCTCCCTTGCAGCGGTTTGGCGTCCTGGAAGAAGTAGTCCTTCCACGATTCGGGTTTGTTCTTGATCGCGCCGACGCGGTAGAGGAATTCGGCGAGCGGGTAGGTGTTTTTCGGCGTGACGCTGAATTCGAACTGCGGGTTGTCGATGATTTTCAGCAACGCGGCGCGGTCGATCTTGGCCTTGGTCACGCGGATGTAAGTGTCCGCCGCCGCGCCCTTATCGTTCTGCGCAAATTGCGCGGCTTCGGTCAGGGCTTCGACGAACGCCTTGTAGGTCTTCGGGTTCTCGTTGCGGAATTTCTCGGTGGCGAACAACACGGTCGGCGAGTTCGGGCCAAGCACGTCATAGGAGTTGAGCACCACGTGCACGTTCGGATTTTCCAGCGCCTGATCCTGGAACGGCGGGTTGGAGAAATGCCCGGTCAGCTCGGTGCCGCCGGCAATCAGCGCAGCAGTGGCGTCCGGGTGCGGGACGGCGATGGTGTATTTGTCGAGGCGATTGAATTCCTTGTCGCCCCACTGTTTGGCCGCCGCGTATTGCAGGAAACGCGACTGCACGGAAACGCCAACCGCCGGCACCGCGATGCGGTCCTTCTCGGTGAAATCGGCGATGGTTTTGACCTTGGGATTGTTGCTGACGAGGTAGTACGGGAAGTTACCCAGCGAGGCTACGGCTTTGACGTTCTGCTTGCCGTGGGTGCGATCCCAGATCGTCAGCAACGGCCCGACGCCGGCGCCGGCAATGTCGATGGAACCGGAGAGCAGCGCATCGTTGACGGCTGCGCCACCGGACAGCTGGGTCCAGTCGACCTTGATGTCGAGCCCTTCCTGCTTGCCGTACTTCTCGATCAGTCCCTGATCACGCACCACGTTGAGCAATAAATAGACAATGCCGAACTGTTCGGCGATGCGGATTTCACCTTCGGCGTGGGCCACGGTCGGCGCCACCAGGCTGCCGGCGATCAGGCTGAAACCGAGGCCGATGGCCGCCGCCAGCGGTGCGAATGGAAGACGTTTGGACATGATCGGATCTCCGGCAAATCAGAAAGGCGCGTCGCCCTGGATGGTGGTGCGATACAGCTTGCGGCGCAGGTGCGCAGGGCAACCGGCGGCAAGGTGGATCAGCGAGCGGTTGTCCCAGAACACCAGATCGTGGGGCTGCCATTGATGGCGATAGATGTTCTGCGGCAGCACGCTGTGGGCGTAGAGCTCGTCGAGCAGTTGCTTGCTCTCGTCTTCCGGCAGGCCGACGATGCGGGTGGTGAAGCCCTCGCTGACGAACAACGCCTTGCGGCCGTTTTCCGGGTGGGTGCGGACCACTGGGTGCACGACCTCGGCGACCTGGGCCAGTTGCTCCGGGGTCAGGGTCGGGCGCCAGTTGCCTTCGAATTTGGTTTCGCTGTAACGCGCCGTGTAGGAATGCGCAGCCGAGCGGCCTTCGACGGCTTTGCGCAGCGCGTCGGGCAGGCTGTCCCAGGCTTTGTGCATGTCGGCGAACAGGGTGTCGCCGCCTTCGGATGGCAGCTCCTGGGCATGCAGCATCGAGCCGAGGCTCGGCAGCTCCTTATAGGAAAGGTCCGAGTGCCAGAATTTGCCGGCATCACCGAGGCCGATGTTCTGGCCGTTCTCGACGATGTTGGAGACGATGAGAATTTCCGGGTGATTGGCCAGCAGGAACTGCTTGAGCACATGGATCTGCAACACGCCGAAACGACGGCTGAAGTCGATCTGTTGTTGCGGGGTGATGCGCTGGTCGCGAAACACCACGACGTGATGATCGAGGTGCGCACGGTGAATGCGGGCGAAGTCCTCATCGTTGACCGGACGGGTCAGATCGAGGCCGATGATTTCGGCGCCGACGGCACCGCTGAACGGGCGGATCTCGAAGGTTTGCGGCGCGACAGTCGCGGCGCTTGGGGTAGCAGTAGCTGCGGACATCAATCAATCTCCCACGCACGGCGCGCTCAAGGGCGCGCGCGTCGATCAGAAACTCACGCTGGATTGCGTGTGGGTTCGTGTCGTGCGGCGCGCCGATTGGTCGGCAGGTACGCAGGAGGCTGACTTTATAGCTATAAGAATTGGAAATTAAATACCGTTAACGAATAACGATATGGCGATTGCTTCGGAATGGACTGGATGGTGAGTGACCATTTGTGTCACTTCTGGACGGAATTTGTTGTTTTGACTGACGCCTTCGCGGGCAAGCCCGCTCCCACAGAGTTCTTTGGTGAGCACACAATCGTGTTCTAACCGAGATTCCTAGTGGGAGCGGGCTCGCTCGCGAAGAGGCCTGAAAGGCCAATAAAGATCTAGCGCTCGTGCTACGCCTCGGCCCGCGCGCGGATGATCGGCTTGAGCAGATAGCTCAACACGGTCTTCTTGCCGGTGATGATGTCCACCGACGCCACCATCCCCGGGATGATCAGCAACGGCTTCTCGTCGGTGCCCAGATGGCTGCGCTCGGTGCGCAGCTTGATGACGTAATAGGTGGTTTTCTTGTCTTCGTCGGTGATGGTGTCGGCGCAGATCTGCTCAAGCTTCGCCTTCAAACCGCCGTAGATGGTGTAGTCATACGCGGTGAATTTCACCGTGGCTTCCTGGCCCGGATGGAGGAACGCGATGTCTTGTGGGCGGATCTTCGCTTCGACCAGCAAAGTGTCGTCCAGCGGCACGATTTCCAGCAGGTCGCTGCCCGGCTGGATCACGCCGCCGATGGTGTTGACCAGCATCTTGTTGACGATGCCCCGCACCGGCGAGGTAACGAGCGTACGGCTGACCCGGTCTTCGAGCGCCTTGCCGGTGGCCTGGGCCTTGTTCAGATCGGTGCGCGCCTCGTTGAGCTGGGTCAGGGCTTCGCTGCGGAATTTGCCGCGCGTTTCGTCGATCTTGCGCTGCACTTCCTTGATCGCCGATTCGGCACGCGGGATCGCCAGAGTGGTGGCGTCGAGCTGACCACGGGTTTCCACTTCGGCACGCTTGAGTCGCAGCACTTCCACCGGCGACACCGCGCCCTGGGCCACCAGCGGCTCGGACATGTTGATTTCCTGGCGTTGCAGGCCGAGTTGCTGGCGGTACTGCGCCTGTTTCGAGGTGAACTCGCGCAGCTCTTGCTGGCGCTGGATCAACTGCTCCTGCAAGCCACCGACCTCATCGTGCAATTGCTGGCGACGGCTGATGTACAACGATTCTTCGCTTTTTGCCTGACCCGGCACGGCTTTGAGCACGTCCTCGGGGAAATTCAGCGGACGGTCCTCGACCTCGGCACTCAGGCGCTCGACCCGCAGCAACATCGACAGTCGATCAGCTTCGGTTTCACCGACGTTGGAGGCAAAACGCGTGTCATCCAGCCGCACCAGCGGCGCGCCGGCCTCGACGATCTGGCCTTCCTTGACGAACAGCTCGGAGACGATCCCGCCCTCAAGGTTCTGGATTTTCTGGATCTTCGACGAGGGAATCGCCTTGCCGTCGCCCTTGGTCACTTCGTCGATGACGGCGAAGTTGGCCCACAGCATCAGGAACACGAAGAAACCGATGATCGCCCAGATCGTCAGGCGCACCACGCGCGGCGCGTCTTCGATCAAGGCCTTGTTGACCTCTGGCAGCGGCTGGCCCTGCAGCGATGCCGAGCCCTTGAAGTAGCGACGGATCGAATCCTTGAAACCCGACTTAAGCAACACTGATCTGCCCCTTCTTCAACGCTTCCATCACGGCGGCTTTCGGGCCATCGGCGAGAATCTGTCCACGGTCGACCACCAGCAGGCGGTCGACCAGCGACAGCAGTGATGCCCGGTGCGTCACCAGCACCACGGTCTTGTTTTCCACCACCGCCGCGAGGCGCTGCTTGAGGCGCTCTTCGCCGGTGTTGTCCATGGCGCTGGTCGGTTCGTCGAGCAGCAGGATCGGCGGGTTGAGCAACAGCGCCCGGGCCAGGGCGACGTTCTGGCGCTGGCCGCCGGACAGGTTCTGCCCGCGCTCACCGACTTGCAGTTCATAACCCTGTGGGTGCAGGCGGGCGAATTCATGGACGCCAGCCAGTTCGGCGGCTTGCAGCACAAGCTCATCCTCGACGTAGCGGGCGCCGGAAATCAGGTTGTCGCGCAGGGTGCCGGCCAGCAGCTGGATGTCCTGCGGCACGTAGCCGATGTTGTAGCGCAGCTCGCTGACGTCGATCTGGCGAATGTCGACGCCGTCCACCAGCAACGCGCCGTCGTCCGGCTGATACAGGCCGACCAGCAATTTCGCCAGCGAACTCTTGCCCGAGCCGCTGCGGCCGATGATGCCGATTTTCTCACCGGGACGGATCACCAGGTTGATGTTCTTCAGCGCCGGGTTCTGTTGATCCGGGTAGGTGAAGTTGAGCTGACGGCATTCGATCGCACCTTGCAGCACCTTGCGGCTCAGCGGACGCTCTTCGAAATTGCGCTCTTGCGGCAGCTCCATCATCTGGTCGACCGAGGTCATGGTCACCCGCGCCTGCTGGTAACGGGTCAGCAGACCGGACAGCGACGCCAGCGGGCTGAGGGCGCGCCCACTGAGCATGTAGCAGGCGATCAGGCCGCCCATGCTCAGGTTGCCGGCGATGATCTGGTACACGCCGAAGACGATCATGATCACCCCGGCCAGTTGCTGGATCAGCAGGGTGATGTTCATCGCCAGACCGGAGAGCATTTTCACCCGCAGCTCGAGGCGGCTGAGGGTGCCGATGGTCTGTTCCCACTGATACTGGCGCTCGCTTTCGGCGTTGTTGACCTTCACCGCGTCGAGGCCGGCGAGGGTTTCGATCAGGCTCGACTGACGCTCGGCACCCAGCGCCATGGTGCGTTCCATGGTGGCCACCAGCGGCTTCTGCAAGGCGTAGCCGATCAACAGTGCAATCGGGAAGGCCAGCACTGGAATCCACACCAGATGCCCGCCGAGAATGGCGATGACGATGAAAATCAGGATAGTGAACGGCAGGTCGATCAGGCTGGTCAGGGTCAGCGAGGCGAGGAAGTCGCGCAGGCTCTGGAACTCATGAATGTTCTGGGCAAAGCTGCCGACCCGCGCCGGCCGGTATTTCATGGCCATGCCGACGATGCGTTCGAACAGCGTGGCGGAAATGATCAGGTCGGTTTTCTTGCCGGCCAGATCCAGGCACAGGCTGCGCAGGCTCTTGAGGATCAGGTCGAACAGATAGGCGCCGGTGATGCCCAGTGCAAGCACCCACAGGGTCGCTTCGGCCTGGTTCGGCACCACGCGGTCGTAGACGTTCATCACGAACAGCGGCGCAGCCATGGCGATGATGTTGATCAGGAAACTGGCGGCGATGGCGTCGGCGTACAGCCAGCGCGAACGCTTGAGGGTGTCGCGGAACCACGAGCGTGCACGCGGGATCAGCGTGCCGTGGTTGACGTCGAATTTGTGCTGGGGTTGGGCGAAGAACACTTTGCCGAGGTAGTCGTCGGCCAGCAGCTCACGGTTGACGAGGGACTCGCCGCCATCGGTTTCGCTGAGCAACACCCGGGCATCGTTCTCCCCCTGCCAGCCGAGCAGAACGGCACTGCGGCCATCCTTGAGCAACAACAACGCCGGCATCGCGATGGCCGGAATTTCTTCCAGCTTGCGTTGCAGCACCCGCCCCTGCAGCCCGGCGCGCGCCGCCGCACGGGGCAGCAGCTCGACACTCAGGCGTTGCTTGGGCAGCGGCAGACCGGTGGTCAGCATCGCCGCGCTGGCGGGTTTCTGGTGCAGCATGCAAAGAGCGAGCAGACCATCCAGTAACGGATCGTCGTGCATCGCGCGTGGATCATGACTGAGATGAACTCGACTGACTTCTGATTCCACGCTCGACACTCTTTAACAGTTGAAAAGGGACAACTCAATTCATCCCGGGCAGTTGAACCTTGGGCTTCACGTCGTTCTGCACAACGGATGCCATCGGTGCGACCACTCCCTGGCTCTTGAGCAACTCGCCCATGGTCGCCTTGATTCGGTATTGTGTAAATAACTGAATGTTCTTGATCTCGGCCAGACGACGCGAAGCGGTAAACAGTTCGTTTTCACTGTCGAGCAAATCCAGCAGGGTTCGTTCGCCCAGACTGAACTGACGCTGGTACGCGGTACGCACCGAGGTGCTGTGATCGACGTACTGCTGGGCGATCGGCACTTGGGCATTGGCGTTATTCAGGGCGTTCCAGGCCAGGCCCAGTTCCTCGTTCAACTGACGCAGGGCGTTGTTGCGGATGTCCAGCGCCTGGTTCGACAGATAGGACTTGGATTCCAGGTCAGCCTTGTTGCTGCCGCCGGAGTATAGGTTGAAGCGCATGCGCAGCATCGCCTGCCATTCATTGTTGTGACCGTTCTGGCCATCGAGGTCGTTGTCGGCGGTGCGGCCCAGCTCGGCGTCGAAACGCGGGTAGAAGGTCGACTTGGCGGTTTCGTACTGCTTTTCGGCCGCGGCGATGTCGGACTCGGCCGAACGCAGGATCGGGCTGTTTTCCAGCATCTGCGTGCGGGCTTCATTCAGGTTGGCCGGCATCATCGCCATGAACGGCGCAGGACGCTCCAGTTGATCGGGCATCTGGCCGACGGCGCTGAGGAAGTTGGTTTCCGAGTCGGCGAGGTTGGTCTGCTCGGTGATCAGGTTGTTGCGGGCCTGGGCCATCCGCGCTTCGGCCTGGTCGAGGTCAGCACCGCTGCCGACGCCGCGCTGGGTGCGCAACTGGATCTGATCGTAGATGCGCTGGTGGCTCTTGAGGTTTTCCTCGGCCAGACGCACGAATTCGCGGCGGGTCAGTACATCCAGATAAACCTGGGCCACGGTCAGCGCGGTACGCTCGGAAGTGCCGAGCAAGGCATAGGCGCGGGAGTTGACGGTGGCTTGTTGACGCCCGACTTCGCTGGACGTCGCGAAACCGTCAAAAACCATTTGCGAGAGACGTAAACTTGACTCGCTGCGGTTCAGGGTTTCCCAGTGATTGCCGCCGCCGTTGGCACGGGTGGTGACGCTGTCGGTGCCTTCACGGCCATAACCGCCGAGCAGGTCGACCTTGGGCAGGTATCCACCTTTGGCAGCCTTTAACTGATAATCCGCAGCCAAACGACTATTGACCCCCGCCTGGATTTCCGGATGGACATCCAGTGCCTGTTGCATGGCTTCGGGCAGGGTTTGTGCTTGTGCAAAAGACGCGGCGAGAGCGAAAGGCAATGCCTTGAACAGGTGCGAACGCATGGTAAGGATTTCCCAGAACTTCTTGTCGTGAATCACAGCAATTAAGGGTGCTGCGTCGGATGATGGCAACCGGAATGACCGTATGTCGGAAAGTTTAAAACCGGAACTGGATCACATGCTCAAGGGCAAGTCGCCGCGTAAATATCAATGTGACATTAGTGGGGCGATTGTTTAGGATGGCATCCATAAGGTCAATAGTTTGGCATAAAGTTAATAGCGAAAGATTCCAGCCAAAATATTGACGCAGATCAGCGTCAAACTTGTTCCACCCTTTTTAAAAAGTACGTCCAGACTGAATCGGCGCAGAAAAGCCATCAGGTCTATGGAAGTCAACTGAACGTGACACCCGGAGAGTCTTCAATGAGCAGTGTTGTTGCCATCGTCAAAAGCATTGTCGGTCAGGTTTTCGTGGTGTCCCCAGAGGGCGTCCGTCGCGTACTCGTTGAAGGCGACCGTTTGTTCGCCGGCGATCAGGTCGATACCGGCGTATCTGGCGCGGTGTCTCTGGAGCTGGCTGACGGCCGTACCATCGATCTGGGTCGTGACACCCAATGGAGCGCCGATACTCCGGACTCCACCACCGACCTGGCCGAAGCCACTGCGCAAGCCGCACCATCCGTTGAAGAGCTGCAGCAGGCCATTGCCGCCGGCGTCGACCCGACCACCGCTCTTGACGCCACCGCTGCCGGCCCGAGCGCCGCAGGCACTGGTGGTGCTGCCGGTGGCGGCCACAGTTTCGTGATGCTCGACGCAACCGCTGGCCGTGTCGACCCGACCATCGGCTTCCCGACCGCAGGCATCAACTCGGCCGGTCAGGCCGCCCAGAACATCACGGGTGGCCAGACCACCGATACCACCCCCAACGCCTTGCGCGACTCGACCCTGAGCCTCAGCGCCACACCGACCATCACCGAAGCCGGCGGCGTGCTGGTGTACACGGCGACCCTGACCCAGGCGCCGCTGACCGACCTGAGCATCACCCTGTCCAACGGTTCGGTGATCGTGATTCCGGCAGGCTCCACCACGGGCACCGTCAACGTGCCGCTGGCCCCGAACGATACGGTCTACAACGACCCGACCCAGATCAACGTGACCGTTACCGGCACCACCGGCGGCAACGGCATTACCGTCACCGTGCCGACCACACCGGCCGTGACCCAGGTCACCGACACCATCGACACCACCACCGTCACGCTGACGGCGGGCAACAGCGTCACCGAAGGTGGCCAGATCACCTACACCGCGACCCTGACCAACCCGGCGCAGACGCCGGTCACCGTCACCCTGTCCAACGGCTCGACCATCACCATCGGAGCCGGCCAGACCACCGGCACCGTCAACGTGCCGACTGCGCCCAACGACGTGTACAACAATGGCAGCACTGTCACCACGACCATCACCGGTGCAACGGGCGGGAACTTCGAGAATCTGGTACCGAACCCGACGCCGGCCGTTACCACCATTGTCGATTCGAAAGACACCACCGGCCTGACCCTGACGGCCACTGGCACCGTGGTCGAAGGCGGCCAGATCACTTACACCGCGACGTTGACCAATCCGGCGCAGACACCGGTCACCGTCACGTTGTCGAACGGTTCGACCATCACCATCGAAGCCGGCAAGACCACCGGCAGCGTCAACGTGCCAACCGCGCCGAACGACGTCTACAACAACGGCGGCACCGTCAGCACCACCATTACCGGTGCTACCGGCGGCAATTTCGAAAATCTGGTGCCGAACACCACGCCGGCGACCACCACGGTCACCGACTCCATCGACACCACCAATCTGTCGTTGAGCGCCACCGGCTCAGTGGCCGAAGGTGGCTCGATCGTTTACACCGCTACATTGACCAACCCGGCCGGCACGCCAGTGACCGTGACGTTGAGCAACGGCTCCGTCATCACCATTGAAGCGGGCAAAACCACCGGCACTGTGACCGTTCCGGCGCCAGCCGATGACGTTTACAAGGATGCAGGCAAAGTCGAAGTCAGCATTGCCGGCACCACCGGCGGCAACTTCGAGAACCTGGTGCCAAGCACCGTTCCGGCCGTGACCCAGATCACCGACACCATCGACACCACGACGGTCAAACTGACCGCGACCGAAACCGCAGCCGAAGGCGGCACCGTTATCTATACCGCGACGGTGGGCGCGCCAGTGACCGGCTCGCCGGTGACCGTGACCCTGGCCAACGGTCAGTCGATCACCATCGAAGTCGGCAAGACCACCGGCACCGTCACCACCACCGCGCCGAACGACGCGTTGACCGGCAATCCGCCGCTGACCAACTCGATCACCGGTGTGACTGGCGGCAACTACGAAAACCTCGTCGCCGATAAAACCCCGGTTTCGACCACGATCACCGATACCGTCGACACCACCAACCTGTCGCTGAGCGCGACTGGTTCTGTGGCCGAAGGCGGCTCGATTGTTTACACCGCCACCCTGACCAATCCGGCCGGCACCCCTGTGACCGTGACCTTGAGCAACGGCGCGGTGATCACCATCGAAGCCGGCAAAACCACCGGTACCGTGACCGTTCCAGCCCCTGCCGATGACGTCTACAAAGATGCGGGCAAGGTCGAAGTCACGATCAAGGACGCGTCCGGCGGCAATTTCGAGAACCTTGTTCCGAGTACTGTCCCGGCGGTTACCGAAGTCACCGACACCGTCGACACTTCAACCGTGAAACTGACCGCTGACACCTCGGTCGCTGAAGGCGGCACCGTCACTTACACCGCCACTGTTGGCGCACCGGTGACTGGCTCC
>Ga0105243_10003775_pt1 | contig 12142 bp, 11 predicted proteins | sample KBSM34metaG_FD_81525 | JGI IMG/M metagenome (GOLD analysis project Ga0105243, IMG submission 81525) | Miscanthus rhizosphere microbial communities from Kellogg Biological Station, Michigan, USA - KBS M3-4 metaG | ecosystem: Host-associated > Plants > Roots > Rhizosphere > Soil | place...
AGTCGCGAGAAGCTCAGCATTTTTAATCAAACTCGTCGACAGTTGCCAGCAAACGGATCTTCGGGGGCGTGATCTCGGGGCGCGGCAGCTCTCTTGGATCACCGGTTAATAGCCACGAGAGCGCCAGGTCGAGCTGAGCCTGATAGTCCTCGAGATCCAACGACATAAACACCCGCGTTCCCAAACGCCCAAACTTCTCTTTCGCTCGCAAGTACATCTGCCGCGCGGCGCCAGGTCGACCAATATCCAGGTGATGAAACGCGACAGCAGATTGAATCATCGCCTGCAGGAAAAGTTTTTCTTTTGGTCCAACTTCACCCATCCAGCGCTCTTCCCACGCGTCGTGTGCCGCATGAAACTCTCCGGCATTGTAAAGATCGATACCGGCAATGTACTCGATCGGATACGCCGCTACGTGGGCATCGAGATAAGGCGTTTCAACCTCGTTCATTTAATCGACTCGCGATTACTTTTGCAGCAGTAGCGCCGGCGCCAGTTGCGCCACTGATCGTCGCCGCCACAGGACTCGACACATCCCCGGCGCCGAACACCATCGGCACATTCGTTTCCTGCCGGCCATTCACTACTAAAAATCCTTTTTCGTCTGTTTCAAGCTGATCCCTGAACAGCTCAGTAAACGGCTCCACACCGATCCGAATCAGCACTCCACGGACTGCCATCTGAAACGGCTTCAGTCCCTGTTTGCGTTGAATTTCAACAGCAACAACGTCGCCTTCGCCAATGATACGCGTCAGCACTGACTCAGTAAAAACTGTGATGCAATGAACCGCCTGAAGCTTCTCTTTGAACTCGTGCCGGGCGCGCAGTTTCTTGCCACGATGGACCAGAGTTACCGTCGGACAAACCTCTGCTAACAGGAGCGCATTCTCGACTGCGGCATCGCCACCGCCGACGACGCAAACGTCTTTGCCCGCGAAGAGCTGTCGATCGCGGGCGGCGGATTCTATCATCCCTTTGCCAGCAAACTCTTTCTCACCCGGCACGCCCAGTTCTCTCGGCCTCACGCCGGTTGCAATCACGATCGCGATCGACTGGAGAACTTCGCCACTCGCCAACGAAACACGTTTGGCTTTCAAATCAACTGACGTAATCGACGTCTGCGTCCAAAGATCAAATTCGGCGTCGTCAACTTCCGAAGCAAAAAGATCGAGCAGCTCTTTGCCGTTGCGAGTTTTTAAGCCGAGGTAATTCCCGATTGGGTTGTAAACGCGGGGAAGTTGTCCGCCGATCTCATCCGCCTGTTCGAGCACCAGCGTGTCGAGACCCAACTCATCGCACCAGAAAGCTGTTGACAGTCCGGCTGGTCCAGCACCGATGATGATTACGTCGTACAAAGCTCAAACTCGTGCTGCTGTGACAGTTGAATTCTGCAATGCTTCCACAACCACGTGCGGTTCTAATTGCGACAGTGCCAACGTTCTCGCGTTGTCGAGGAACTTCACTGCCGAAGTCATCTCGCGATTATCTGTTTGCCACTTGCCCTCGCGATTGCCTTCTTTGTCGTTGAGCAACGTCAGCGCACCGCTCAAATCGCGATGCTCAATTCGTGGACGCACAACAGTTTCCGCCCAGGAGTAGTAGGGATAATCGATCCGGTAGAACCAGCCATCGTTCGCAGGTATCGCAATCAGAAACAGCTCGCCTTTAGCAGACTTTGAGATAGCAGTGTAAGGCGCTGAGTGTCTGGTGGGACTAAAACCTGTGCCATCGAAAAGCTGAGGCGCAAGAGTGATCAATGAAATCTTCGCATCGGAATATTCTGTGACTCTTGACTTGCCCTGCTCGAAGCTCTCAATCGCAGCAGCGACACTGTTCCATCCTTCGCGCCAGAGCGATTCATAATCGTTGATGTTTGTCAGCAGATGTTGCACGCGCGGCAAAACCAACTCGTAAGCGCGCGCGTCGTTATCGACTTCCTCGCCGGCGATGAGCCTTGCCAACGGTGAACCATCCTCATTGTTCGGACTGGCTTGATCAGAGCCCTGAATCGCAATGCTGACGCGCACGCCGTCGTCGCTCGAATACTCCGAAAAGTCTCCCGCTTCGGCTGCCGCAATCAGCAGATCTCGATAGGGTAGAGCGCGTTCACCATTGAGCACAGTCCAAACTGACAAAACACCGTCAGTATCGAAATGGTTGTTAGTTACGAGCTCGATGCCGTTCGTTAACTGCGCGCGGTTTGGCGATGCCGCAAGGTTGAGTGCGATCTCGGTTGAAGTATCTGCCTTCACTTCCGCCGGCGTACGATTTCCTTCCCAATGCGAGAAGTGAATGCTGTTGTCGACTGTTCCGTCGACCGACAATTTGGGCACATTATCGAGGGCTTCTGTATAGAATTCGAATCTCATAATTGCTCAAGAGTGTAACGCATGTTTCGCATGTTAAGATACGCGCTATGGAAGAAATAACCTCTACTGAACTCAAGCAGCGTCTCGATAGAGGCGACGATATTCAGATCGTTGACGTGCGTGAAAACAACGAATTCGCTTACTGCCGCATACCAAACTCAATTCATATCCCGCTGGGCCAGGTGCTGAACCGGATGGATGAGATCGATCCGAATCGCGAGACGGTGGTCCATTGCAAGATGGGTGGGCGAAGTGCTCGTGCGATTGACGCGCTGCAGCGTTCAGGATTCAAAGGAAAACTGATCAATCTAAAGGGCGGGATTATGGGCTGGTCGGATGAAGTTGATCCCAGCGTCCCGAAATATTAAGAGAAACCTCGGCCATGAGCTGGAGTCACGCGTCTAATATCTCAACTTTGGTGGTTGGAGGTATTTAGATGACAAGGAAAGTATTGGCCGGTTTCTTATTGCTTGTTTCAATGTTTTGCGTGAGTGGGAGCGTTGCTAACGCACAACGTCGCATCGATCGCTGGGAACGCAGAGAGTTACGTTCAGACCGTCACGAGATCAGGAGAGACACACGGGAAATCCGATGGGATCGTCGCGCTTTGAGGCGAGGCTTTCTTGATGATCGTCACGAGTTAAGACTGGATCGACGTGAACGCAGGCAGGACGTGCGTGACTTCCGTCGTGATCGCCGAGATGCACGACGCGATTAACAGCGGAAACCTGCAAAGACACTCTCCCACCACTGCAACATAGGTCCTATAGGACGTATAGGACCTATATTTCAAGACTACTTCGTAATCCCCTCAAGCTCGATAAACTGACTCAGCTTAGTGATCACCATTCCTTCTTCACACTCCAGCCGGCACGAAAGCGCGGGTCTATCGCTCAGCTCGTTCTGGCCCTTCAAGTGATACCAAACCTGGCAGTTTGTACACTCACCGTTCCAACAGAAGTCGCCGTAAGAGATGGTGTTGATGGACAGGTATTGAAAGCAGCGCAGCAGGCGGTTCTTCTCGGGAACGCTTACTTCGTTGCCCAATATGTCGAGATTGATGAGCTTCTCGTAGGGATCGAGCAAGTCTGACGCGCTGCCGCTCCCTGCGCTTTGTTCACTCATAGGCAGCGGCAGTATAATCGCAACCTGCTCAAATTTGTACAACAACGTGCGGTGAGCACTCATGCTCAACCACGGCGATTCGCGGGGGTAACATAAAACTTGGCCTTAGTCATTTACACAAAGCCCGGCTGTCCGTACTGTCAGCAGGCACGCGACCACTACAACTCCAAAGGCATTCCCTTTATCGACTACGACGCGCAGAACGACAAAGCGCGGCGTGCCGAAATGTTTTCGTATTCGGACGATGATCCAACCGTGCCGTGTATCGTCGAAGACGGAAAGTATCTGGGTTCAGGTTGGGGAAACCCGCCTAAAGGTTGAACTGTTCACGATTAGCCGGCCGTGCGCCGGCTGTTTAGCAAAAAGATCTCCCCTCTACTTGAATTGCGTTTTCAATGAGGAAGGTGCTGCATGCGAAACCAATCCCGTTTGCTTTGTCTGCTGTTGCTCTATGTTCTATGCGTTCTTCCAAACAGTAGCGAAGTCATAGCCCAGTCAAATGGAGGAGCGGGCGCGCCTCAACCACCCATGGCAGATAAGAAAACAAAGACTACGAATATTCATGGCGTCACACTCGTCGACGACTATTTCTGGCTCCGCGAAAAAACGAATCCGGCAGTGATGTCGTATCTCAAGGCGGAAGATGCTTACACAGAAACGGTGTTGAAGCCCACTGCGCCGTTGCAGGAGAAGCTCTACAACGAGATGCTCAGTCATATAAAACAGACTGATGAAAATGTGCCTTACCGGTACGGCAACTACTTCTACTACACGCGCACTGTCGAAGGTAAGCAGTATCCGATCTTCTGCCGCAAAAAAGGCTCTACCGAAGCTGCGGAGGAAATCCTGCTCGACGTGAATGAACTGGCCAAGGGGCAGCAGTTCATGAGTGTGGGCGACTTCATCCCGAGCGACGATGGAAACCTGCTCGCTTACAGCACCGATAACACCGGTTACCGACAATATCTTTTGCAGGTTAAAGATCTGCGAACTGGTCAACTCCTTCCGGAACGAATGGAACGTGTTACCAGTGTCGTTTGGGCCAACGATAATAAGACTCTCTTCTATGTGACTGAGGATGCGGTAACCAAACGGAGTGACAAGTTTTTCCGGCACACTCTGGGAACCGCCGCGAATGACCCGGTCTATGACGAAAAGGATGAACTGTTTGACATCGGTGTGAGCCGCTCACTCGACAAGGCAGTCGTCTTTCTCCATGCGTTCAGCAAGACCTCGAACGAGGCGCGATATCTTCGTGCTGACGATCCGAATGGAACGTTGAAAGTAATCCTGCCGCGCGAGAAGGAACACGAGTATGACGTCGATTATCGCGACAATCTTTTTTACATTCGCACCAATAAAGGCGCAAAAAACTTTCGAATCGTGACGGCTCCTCCGAGCGATCCTTCGGAGAAAAACTGGAAAGAGTTTGTCGCACACAACCCGGCGGTGAAGATCGAAAGCGTCAGTCTCTTCGCCAATCATGCCGTATTGTCGGAATGGGAAAACGGCCTCCAGCAACTCGAGGTAGTTGACTTCAAGACTAATAAACGGCAGCGCATTAAGTTTCCCGAGCCCGTTTACTCCGTCTTTCTATCTGCAAACCGTGAATTTGACACCAACGTCCTGAGGTATAGCTACAACTCACTCGTCACGCCGAATTCCGTATTCGATTACGACATGAACACCGGCAAATCGACGTTGCGGAAAGAAACGGAAGTGCCGGGAGGATTCGATCGAAATAATTATCAATCGGAGCGGGTCTTCGCGACCGCGTCGGATGGAACAAAGATTCCGATGTCGATGGTCTACCGAAAGGGCGTTAAGAAAGACGGATCCGCGCCCCTCCTTCTTTATGGATATGGCTCGTACGGGTATTCGATTCCGCCGACGTTCTCTTCAACCCGCCTCAGCCTGCTCGATCGCGGCGTGATCTTCGTTATCGGACACATTCGTGGCGGAAGTGAGATGGGTGAGGAATGGCGCCAGGCCGGCAGGATGATGAACAAGATGAATACGTTCACTGACTTCATCGCCTGCGCGGAAGCATTGGTCAACATGAAGTACACGTCGAAGGATCGACTTGTAATCGAGGGCGGCAGCGCTGGCGGGCTGTTAATGGGCGTGGTTTCGAACCTGCGACCGGATCTCTTCAAAGCAGTTGTTTCGCATGTTCCGTTTGTTGACGTGCTGAACACCATGCTCGATGCGAGCTTGCCGTTGACGACCAGTGAATACATCGAGTGGGGCAATCCAAACGAGAAGGCGGCGTTTGATTACATGAAGACTTACTCGCCTTACGACAACGTCGCGAAGAAGGATTATCCGGCGATGCTCGTGAAGGTTTCCGTGAACGATAGTCAGGTGCCGTATTGGGAAGGCGCAAAGCTCGTCGCAAAACTGCGAGCCCTGAAGACGGATAAAAACCCGCTGCTTCTGAAGGTCAACTTCGGCGCGGGCCACGGCGGTGCTTCGGGACGCTACGACGCGCTGCGCGAAAGTGCGCTAGACTACGCGTTCATGCTCTGGCAGATGGGTGTTAAAGATAGCTGATGGTTGTTTTTGGATTTTAGACGAAATAGGTCCTATAGGTCCTATAGGACCTATTTCATTTTGAGGCTTGACGACATTTACTAAATGATCGGTTCGACGCTGGGGAACTATAAAATTCTCGAGAAGCTCGGTGAGGGCGGACAGGGAACCGTCTATAAAGCCGTCGATTCGAAGCTCGGCCGCACGCTTGTCATCAAGGTGCTGCCGGCAGAACTCACCGCGCGCGAAGCTAACCTCAAGCGCTTCGAGCGCGAAGCGAAGCTCGCTTCAGCTCTCGATCATCCAAACATCTGCACCATCTTCGACCTCAACGAGATCAACGGCATTCACTTCATCGCCATGCAGTACATCGAAGGAAAGAATGTCCGGCAACTCGTGAATGGTCGTCCCTTATCACTCGAAAGTGCGTTATCAATTGCACTGCAAACCGCAGACGCACTCGCCGCCGCACACGCTCGCGGCATCATTCATCGCGACATCAAGGCCGGCAACGTAATGGTCACGCCATCCGGCCAGGTGAAGGTGCTTGATTTTGGTCTCGCAAAACTGCTCGACGAAGACGCGGCGCGCACCTCAGGAATTCACCACACCGAGATCACTGAAGTCGGCGTGCCTTACGGAACAGCTACGTATGCAGCGCCGGAGCAGGCGCGCGGTGATCGCGTCGACTCACGCGCTGACATTTTTTCAACCGGTGTGTTGCTTTACGAAATGCTGACCGGCACGTGGCCGTTTCAGGGCCAAACGGCTATTGAAGTGCGTCATGCGGTTCTCAACGACGAGCCCGCGCCGCTGTCCAAGATGAGACCTGGTCGCGTGCCCCTGCGATTGCAAGCCGTTCTCGACAAAGCTCTCGCAAAAGATCCGCGTAATCGTTATCAAAGGATCTCGCACTTTGCTGACGACGTGCGCTCGATTATTCGTGAGCTCGGTTCAGATTCATTGCCCGGCCTCGATGAATCCACAACGCCCGTAGCTCCGAAACATCTGAAACAAGATAGCCCGGTCACGCGTGCACTGCGTTGGCTGACGGGTTCGAAAAGCGTCGAAAGTGCATCGGGTTCGAAGTCGGGCGGACGCAGCAGTGACGCTCATCCTAATGTGCTAACCAGTTTGGGTGATCGTGATCGAAAGAGTGTCGCAATACTTCCGTTCAAGAATGTCGGTAACGATCGCGAGATCGATTTCTATCAGTTTTCTCTTGCAGATGCTGTGATCACTGAGTTGGCCCGGGTGCGTTCGCTCGTGGTGCGACCGTCGTCAGTGATCGTTAAGTATCAGAACAAAACTGTTGATGCTGCTGAAGCGGGACGCGAACTCAGTGTCGATGCGATTCTCACTGCAACTTTCCTGCGCGCCGGCGATCGTTTGCGCGTCACGGCCCAGCTACTCGACGTCCGTACAAGCGAGATCCTCTGGAGTGAACGCATCGATGCTGACGCCAGCGACATCATCGGCGTCCAGGACACGATCGTGCACCGCATCGTCGAAGGCTTGCGGCTCGAGTTGCGCCCGGATGAAAAAGACGAACTGGCCCGGAAAACAACCGCCGACGCCGCGGCATCCGAAGAGTACCTGCGTGGTCGCGACTGCCTCGCCAAGTTCATCTATCACACCATCGAGCGCGAACATCTCGACTCGGCGATCGAACACTTCCGTCGTGCTATCGAGATTGATCCGAACTTCGCCCTCGCCTATTCGGCGCTTGGAAGTTGTTACGTCAATCGCGTTTTGAAAGGACTCGGACAGGCCGGAGATCACGAGAAAGCCAAGAACGCTTTTCGTAAAGCTCTGACGCTGGATCCGCGACTACTCGAAGCCCGCATGCACATGGTCTTCATCTATCTCACCGGCGGCCAAAAGCAAAAGGCTCGTGCTGCAGTCGTCTCTTTGCGGGATGAATATCCCAACGATCCCGGTGTGCATTTTGTGCGTGGAGTGGTTGCGCGACTCGATTCGGATTATGAAAAGGCTCTCCGCAGTTTCGATCGCATGGTGCGGCTGAATCCGGGCGAGCGCGTGCTCGCTAGTTACAATCGTGCTCGCATATTCATGTACCAGCGCGAGTATGCAGAAGCCTTTCGCGAGCTCGATCAGGGCGCCGCACTCGAACCCGAGCACCCGCTGATTCTGGTGTTTCGCGCGCGCGTTCTTTACTACAAGGGCGAGACTGATGAGGCCATCAATATTTTGCACCAGGTGCTACAACGACATCCGCAGATCGACGGCGTGCGGCCGATTCTCGCAATCTGTTTGAGCGCACAAGGCCAGCACACGAAAGCGAACGAACAACTGACGCCAAAAGTCAGGCAGGTTGCTGAAGCCGATTATGATATATCCTACTGGCTTGCCTCTGCGTATCTCCTGCAGGGGCGCCAGGTGGAAGCCCTCAGATGGTTGGAAACAGCCATCAGCCTGGGTAACGAAAACTACAAATGGTTCGAGTCAGATCCCAACTGGGCTGACTTGCACGAGGATCCACGTTTCGTCGAATTGATGAATCGCATTAAAAGCCAACGCGACCAACCCGGGGAACAGTCTGAATGAAAACATTTGTCGTGGGTGATATTCATGGGCGGTGCGCGCAGCTCCTCAACCTGCTCGACATGCTGCCGCGCGATCCCGAAACAGACACGCTGATTCTTTTAGGCGACTTGATCGACCGAGGCGCCGACGCGCCATGCTGTGTCTCACACGCCATGAAACTCCGCCAGGAGAATCCGGAGCGAGTTATTTGTCTGCGAGGAAATCACGAACAGATGTTGATGGATTTTCTCGACGGGCACAGCAATCTTTGGCTCACTCCGGTCGTTGGTGGTGAACGAACGTTTGAGCAGTACACCGGACGATCGGTCAGGGTTGACAGTGAAAAGGATCTCGACGAGATGAGGGAGCTGTTCGCGCAGAAATTTCCCGCGGAACAGCTCGCGTTTTTAGAAGAGTTGCCTTATTACTACGAAGACGAATTCGCGATCTATGTTCATGCTGGACTCGACGAGGGTAAGCATCCGAGTGAGAGTTCGCCGATGTCGCTCTTGTGGATGCGCGACATGGATTTTTACAAGAACTACCGGGGCAAACCTTGTGTCTTCGGTCACACGCCGACGCCGTTGCTGCCGTTACGAGGTCGCTTGGGCCGTCATGGCATCTACATCTCACATAGCGCCATCGGCCTCGACACAGGCTACAACCACCAGTCTCCACTGAGCTGTCTCTCGCTGCCTGATTTCAACTTGTATCAGACTTATGCTGACGGTCGTGAGGAGACCTTTCAGATCACGTCGTTCATTCCTGAGACACTCAAAGAGATGCAACGCAAAGCCGGCCTGGTTGATTAGATCTCCCTCAATGATGTAGTTCACGAAATTTCCGCTTAACTTGAACCGATGTGCCGAAGTTTATAAGTAAGCCATCATCGATGCCAGTCGCAGCGAGGTAATGGACAAGCTTCATCTCGTGCTCGGAAGCAAGCGTCAGGCAAGCCTTGATTTCCATTATTAATTGACCCTCAATCCATAGATCAGGGACATAGAGTCCGACTTGATGGCCCTCATAAAAAACGGGGAGCTTAATCTGCTGGCGTGCGTAGATGCTGTGTTTTTGCAGCTCCAGCTTAAGAGAGTTTTCGTAAACTTTCTCTAAGAATCCCGGGCCGAGCGTGTTGTGGACTTTGTAGGCGCAGCCGATGACTGTGTGCGTGAGGTAGTTGATTTCCATTGTCGTCTCCGTGAGGTAGAGTTAATTGTTTACAGGATTTACAAGATTAACAAGATATCATGTAAATCCTGAAAATCTTGAAATCCTGTCTCATATGCGCTCATATTCATAATGTCCAATGATGTTTTTGTGCATGTATTGCCCAATCGATTCTGCGCTCATCAATCCCTCGTACTCTGAAGCCGGCACTTCTTTGTACTGATACTTGTCACCAGTGTTGAAAACAACTTCCAGCAACTGTGCGTTCGCATCATAACCCACTAATCTAAGCATCTCCGATTCGACTCGCTGAAGTCTCATGTAAATCTCCCCGCCGGTACTCCTGAACTCCTCGGCTTTCTCGTTGAGTCCAACGGCCAAAGCTCTTGATTCATCAACCTGCTTCTGCGCTGCATACTCCCGCACGTCCTGCGTGATCTTCATCGAACAGAAATGCGGGCCGCACATCGAACAGAAGTGAGCCAGCTTCGCGCCTTCCTGCGGCAAGGTCTCGTCGTGATATTCGCGCGCTACCTCCGGGTCCAGCGAGAGATTAAATTGGTCCTCCCAACGAAACTCGAACCGTGCTTTCGACAACGCATTGTCGCGATACTGCGCGCCGGGATGTCCCTTCGCCAGGTCGGCCGCGTGCGCGGCGAGCTTGTATGCAATCACGCCATCCTTCACGTCCTTCTTATTCGGCAATCCAAGATGCTCTTTTGGTGTGACGTAACAAAGCATCGCGGTCCCAAACCAACCAATCATCGCTGCACCAATCGCTGACGTGATGTGATCGTAACCAGGCGCGATGTCAGTCGTGAGTGGTCCAAGAGTGTAGAACGGCGCTTCCTGACACGTCTCGAGTTGCTTATCCATGTTCTCCTTGATCAAGTGCATCGGCACGTGACCGGGGCCCTCGATCATTACCTGGCAATCGTTTTCCCACGCAATCTTCGTTAACTCGCCTAACGTTTCGAGCTCCGCAAATTGCGCCTCGTCGTTCGCATCTGCAATCGATCCCGGACGGAGTCCATCACCCAACGAAAACGACACATCGTAAGCAGCCATGATTTCGCAGATCTCGCGAAAGTGCGTGTAGAGAAAACTCTCTTCGTGATGGGCGAGGCACCACTTGGCGAGGATCGAACCACCACGACTCACGATTCCAGTCGTGCGCCGGGCTGTTAATGGAATGTACGGGAGACGCACGCCGGCATGGATCGTGAAGTAATCGACGCCTTGCTCCGCCTGCTCAATCAGTGTGTCGCGAAAGATCTCCCAGGTAAGTTCTTCCGCTTTGCCGCCGACTTTCTCGAGGGCCTGGTAAATCGGCACCGTGCCGATCGGCACAGGTGAGTTACGAATGATCCACTCGCGAGTCGCGTGAATGTTTTTTCCAGTAGACAGATCCATCACGGTGTCAGATCCGCAGTGAATGGACCAGCGCATCTTGTCGACTTCCTCTTCGATCGACGAAGCAACCGCGGAGTTTCCAATGTTCGCATTGATTTTGACGAGGAAGTTGCGGCCGATAATCATCGGCTCAGACTCAGGATGATTGATGTTGGCCGGAATGATGGCGCGGCCCCGCGCGACTTCTGAACGCACGAATTCAGGAGTGACAAACTGCGGCACGCTGGCTCCAAACGACTGGCCCTGGTGCTGGTGCAACAATGAATCACGCGGCGCATCGCCAGTCTCCAACGCTGCTTCACGTCCGAGGTTCTCGCGAATCGCGATGAACTCCATCTCAGGAGTGATGATTCCGCGTCGCGCATAGTGCAGTTGCGTTACGCAGGAGCCCGCTGTCGCGCGCAGCACGCGGCGTCGCATCACAGGAAAGTCTTCGAGCTTGCCGACGTCTTTAATTCGCGCGCGATTCGCGGCATCGAATGTGAGATAGCCATCGTCGATCGGCGTCGCTTCGCGACCGTCGTATTCCTCGACGTCTCCTCGCCCGACGATCCAGTCGCGCCGCAATTGCGGCAACCCTTCGCGCACGTCGCAATGAACGGACGTGTCTCCCCACGGTCCACTGGTGTCGTAAACACGAACAGGCGGATTGGTGGCGAGCGTGCCGTCGAAATTTCGCGATGGATTTTGTGTTATTTCACGAAATGGCACGCTCACGCCCGGCAATTTACCGTTGACGTAAACGCGACGAGAGTTTGGTAGTGAACTGTTTTCCGAAGTTTCGTTTTGCGTTAGTTTGATTCCGGCGCTCATAGATGACATTCTCCAATTGGGACCCTTGTAGTCTATAATCTCCATCGCTGGTAATCCAACCCAACCGATCTCCCGGAGATAAAAGAATGCCAAATCGACGCGTTATCGCCCTATTACTGATCATATCGCTGCTCTCACTTCCGGTCGCTGCTCAGAATGGTAGCGGCGATCTG
>Ga0105243_10003776_pt1 | contig 12140 bp, 9 predicted proteins | sample KBSM34metaG_FD_81525 | JGI IMG/M metagenome (GOLD analysis project Ga0105243, IMG submission 81525) | Miscanthus rhizosphere microbial communities from Kellogg Biological Station, Michigan, USA - KBS M3-4 metaG | ecosystem: Host-associated > Plants > Roots > Rhizosphere > Soil | place: Michigan...
CCGCCGTTCGAACGACTGACCGCGGTGGCGGGCACGAACGACGGCTTCGAGCTCGCCCAGCTCGACCTCGCCCAGCGGCGCGAGGGCGACGTGCTCGGCGCCGCGCAATCCGGCAGCACCACCACCCTCCGGTTGCTCTCGCTGCTCGACCACGAGGACGTGATCGTCGCCGCGCGCGAGTTCTCGCGCGCGGTGATCGACGCCGATCCGGACCTGGCCCGGCATCCTGGCTTGGCCTCGATGGTGACCGCCGCGATCGACGCCGAGAAGATCGAGTACCTGGAGAAGTCCTAGGCGGCATACTTCCCTGGTCGGCGGCCACGGTCGGGCGTCAACGGGGCGCTACGCGCTGTATGACCTCACCTCGGGGGATCGCGCTGCCATCCCGATCATGAACGGCCGTCACTCCACGGTCGGCGAGGTTCGCCTGGCCCCGCGGGCACCTTGGTGGTCACATCTTGGTGTACCGGGCCATGGCGAAGCTATACAGGCCGTAGGTGATGAGCCCGAGACCCGCAACGACGACGAGCACGGGCCCGAAGGGTTGGCTCAGAAGCGATTTCAGCGCGCCGTCGAGTCCGGTCGCCCGGTTCGGATCCGACACGATCGCGGCCACGACGACGAGCACCCCCACCTCGGCGAGAACGAGTCCCTTCGCGACGTAACCGGCGATCCCCAGTGTTCTCACGACATTGCTGGGCGCGCCGTGGAGGTCCTCGAGGAAGTTCTGGCTCGCGCCCTTGTAGACGTGATATCCGCCGACCGCCACGATCACTAACCCGGCCGCTACGAGGGCCACGGTGCCTGCCGCGGATTGCATCATGTGCGCACTGATTCCCGCGTCCTGTTGCCCGGTGGACTTTCCGCGCCCGCGCGTGAATTCCAAGGTGGAGTAGGCGAATGCGAGGTAGACGACCGCCAGGGCGAGGGCTTTGCCGCGGTCAAAGACCTCGGACATGGGGTCTTGGTCTTTCGGATCGGTCGAACGTCCGAATATCGTTTCGGCAAGACGCCAGAGCGCCATCGCCGCGAACGCGACGGTGGCTACCCACAGCGCGAGCACACCGCCCGGCTTGCTCGCCAACTCGGCCAGCGCACCGGACTGGTCGGCCGCGCCGCCCCCGCCGAGGGCGAGCCGGATGGCGATGTAGCCGATGATGAGGTGGACGAGGCCGCTGGTGACGTATCCCGCGCGGGCGAACCGCTCGAAGACACTATTCTGCGCTACCCGTTCCGCGGCGGAGTCAGTGACGCTATCGCTCACGGCGGCGATCCTCCCGGTGTGGACCGGACGTCGGATCCGGATCGGTCAGGATTGATCCTCGACCCGTGACACGCCGGATTGATGGGCCGGACCGACACTCCGTTCGGTGTCATCGGTCGAGTCTGGATGTTGGGGTTCTTCGTCGTCAGGCGTCGCCCCCGGAGCTCCTCGGCGTGGCGGAAGAGCCTGTGGGATCGGTCGAGTGCCGCTGAGAGCCGCCTGCGTCGGACTGGCCGGTTCTGCCCTCATAGGGCGGGACGACCGGATCCGCGTCGCCAATCTCGGTGGTGTACAGGGGTTCGGGCGCGTCTGGTTGATCTGGATCGGTGGACGGCAGATCGTGGTCCTCGATCGCGCCAGATCGTCGCCCAGCGCCTTCGGACGCGCCTGGCGAGGGCATGCCACGCGAGCCTGGTTCGCCTCGCTCGGACTGTGGCTCTTCTTGCCTTCCAGTTTTGTCGTTCACTTGAACGCTCCTGGTCCCGTTGATTGAACTCTCTCGGCTTGATTCAGGGCGGTGGGCTAGATCCATCCGGCGATTTCGGTGGCGACGAGCAGCAGCGCGCGCCCGGGGACAATTGGCAAAAAGGTCCATTGATGCACGCTTGGGATCAGCCAATTCGCCAGCAGCGCACGACAATGACCTTGCGTTCATGGCGGCTGGCACCCCGTGCCCCGCCCGCTCGTCGGCCCACGAGCGGGCGTCAACATTGGGTCGGGTCAGTCCTTGAAGGCGTCCTTGACCTTCTCGCCGGCCTGCTTGAGGTTGCCTTTGGCTTGGTCCTTGCGGCCCTCGGCCTCAGTGTCCTTGTCTCCGGTGGCCTCTCCGACCTTCTCCTTGGCCTTTCCTGCTACCTCTTCGGCCTTGTTCTTCGCCTTGTCGACGGCGCCCATTGTGTCTCCTTTGCACTCGCTGATCTTGCCGCGGGTTCGCGGACAGTGAGCCGCGTGCAACGCGGCCAGGGCCTGGATACCCAATCCCGGCGATGTCTAACGGTGCTCGGCGGGATTCGATGTCATTGCTCGTCGGCGGCATCGTGGTGATACAAGTGGCTCGAAGCCGTCCCGGCGGCGTGTTTCGCAGAGTCCGCCAGGTTCTGGGCCGCGTGCTGCGTTGCTTCAGCGGCCTGCGACTCGGCAGCGCGGTCGAGAATCTCGTGTGCCTTGCCGGGCAGGTCAATCTTCTGCAGCCGTTCTCTGGCCTCGGGGACGTGCTCCTTGACAGCCTGGGTGACAGTGTGGCCGGCCTTGACTGTAACGAGTCCCGCCCGCCTGCTTCCGTCGACGATCGCACCGATGGCGGCTCCCGTAGCGGCGCCGATGACCATCCTGTCCACAGATTGCGCATGACGTAGGTATGCCCCATCAGATGCGAGCGCAAACGCCGACGACGGTGACCTCCCGTTGCTCCATCCGCGGCGCGGCTGGGTTTACCCCTCCGGATTCGGTGGTCGGTTGGGGCAAAGGACGCCATACGCCCGGTCGGCTGAAATGTTCGGCGAGCGGCAGGCCTCTGGTCACGATCTCGTCGCGAACGTCCGTGAGGGGCAGCCGGACCCGCCACCACTACATGTCGCAGCCCCTCTTTTCGAACTGGACCGTTGTGAGGTATTCGGTTGCTTGCGCGCCGAGCGGTGCGTGTCGGTCGTCACGCTCGGCACAAAACCGAGCAGCCTGACAGTCACGAACACCAACGCGAACACGAGTGCAGCCTTCTGGACAGGGAGAGCACTCGCGAGCCGAGACCGTGACATCACCGAACCTCCTCGTTTGCCCCTCCGGGACGACTGGCCTTTTCGGCCGCCCTTGCGGATACCCAAGTCAACTGCGGATCGCGCGGTCCGCGTGGACGGGCCCCCACACCATGCCGCGCCGTATGGCTGCTCAGGGGCTGCGCTTGCCGCCCATCGGCGGTGAAACGGTCGGTTCCGCCGCCGGAGTCGGGGTCGCAGCTTCTTCCAGCGGCGCGCCGGCGGTGGAAGCGGTGATCGCGCTCGTGTCAGCGCCGTCAGCGCCGTGGTGGGTAGCCTTCTTCGCCAGGGCACCGACCTTCTGCTGCAGCTTCGGGGCCTTATCCTTCACGGTCTCTGTTGCGTCGCTCACCTTCTCCTTCACGGCGGGGTTGTGCCAAAGTTCGACGGACTGATCCCTCATCTTCTCGTAGGTTTGCCTGCCAGCCCGGGTTCCCAGAACGAAGCCAACGGCCGCCCCCGATGCGAAGAACAACGTTTTCACCATGACATCTCCCGATTGTTGTGTGAGACGGGCGCTCAGCCGGATCTCGTCAATACGTCCTGCTACCGCTATGCCCGCAGGCAGCCGAGTGCAAACCGCCGAAACGGGCTAGCTTCGCTTCGTTGACGAAGCAGCAGTTCAGAGTGCAGAGGGGACGTTGTTCAGGAGCGGTGCATGACCGTCCCGGCAAGGGTGCAGAGGCGGCGGGCAAGCCTCACGATGGGGATACCCAGCGGAAGAATGGCACAGCAATGTCGGGATCATGCCCATTCGCCGCCGCAATGAACTGCCTGGTGGACCACTTCTGGGTTGTTGGTTCAGGTGCATGAAAAGAGGTTATTCGGCGACTTTCAACCCGGCCCGGGCGTTCACCTGCGTCGTAAAGGTGTTGCGCTAGCGAGCGTGATCATCGGTAGTTTCGCTGGCGGCGAATAGCAGGCTGCGGAACTCGCCCACCACACGGGCGCGGGCCTCGGAAGACCGGGCCGTTGGTGTGTTGAAACCACACCGTCGATGAGACGGGTTTGGTCCAGGCGTCAGGCGGGAAACCCGAAGTTTGAGGCCCTCCAATGGAAGCAATCGACCTGCGGCCCCTCGGGATGAACCACCCGATGGGGGCCGCCACGACTTCGCACACTGTCGCCGCACAGATGCGAACAACCCTCGGCCCCGCCCGCGGGCCGATCACCCAACAGAGAAGAAGTACCGCCATGAGCATCGGGAAGAAGCTTCGGCACAAGGCTGAAACCGCAGAGGGTGCAGCCAAGAAGACGGTCGGTAAGGCTCTCGGAAACGAACGCATGGAGGCAGAGGGGCGCGCAGACCAGGCAAAGGGCAACGCTAAGCAAACCGGAGACAAGCTCAAGCAAGCGGGACAGAAGATCAAGCACGCCTTCAAACACTGACCCGCGCTCACGCCGTTCGATATCCCATCCCCAGTCTCTCTCCCGAAATTAGGTCGACGTCATGTTCATTCTCGGTATCATCCTCGCCATCATCGGCGCGGTTGCCAGCATTCCCGTCCTGTTGTACATCGGGGTCGCCCTTATCGTCATCGGCGTGGCGCTCGAGATCATGGGCATGACCGGCCACGCTGTGGCGGGCCGACGCCACTACTACTGACCCGTAGTCCGAGTTGTATCCACCGGTCCCGCCCGCGCCGCGATGTTTCGCGGTGGGGGTGAAGATCCGGAGTGTGGAGCAGACGCATGGCGATCTCCGACATCAAGGAATATGCGCACCTCACCGCTGACGACGTCGAGGCGCTGCGCTCCGAACTTGACAGTCTCCGGCAAGACGTCACTGAGTCGCTCGGCGAGAAGGACGCCAGATATATCCGCCGCACCATTGCCTTCCAACGGCTGCTCGATACGGCGGCCCGGTTGGTGATCCACGGTAGTAGGTCGCCGGCAGGGTGGATTCTCGGGGCGACGGCGCTCGGTGTGGCCAAGAGTGTGGAGAACATGGAGATCGGCCACAACGTCTGTCACGGGCAGTGGGACTGGATGAACGACCCGGAAATCCACTCCAGCACCTGGGAATGGGACATGGTCGGGCTGTCGTCGCACTGGCGTTACTCCCACAACTACCGCCACCACGTGTTCAGCAACGTTGTCGGGATGGACGATGACCTCGGCTACGGCGTCATCAGGATCACCCGCGACCAGCCATGGAGGCTCGACAATCTGTTGCAACCGGTACGAAACCTGTTGTTGGCGGTGACATTCGAATGGGGCATCGCCCTGCACGACCTGTATTCCGAACAGGCCCGCGCCGACACAGACGCCGAGAAATCGGCGCATCGCAGAAAATTGATTGGGAAGATCGCCCGACAGACGGGAAAGGACTACCTGCTCATCCCCGCCCTCAGCGGACGCCGCTGGCGAAGAACCCTCACGGCAAACCTGACCGCTAACCTGCTGCGGAACGTGTGGGCGTACGTGGTGATCTTCTGCGGGCACTTTCCCGACGGAGCCGAGAAATTCACCCTCACGGAACTCGAAGACGAGAGCCGGGCGGAATGGTATCTGCGTCAGATGCTCGGCGCCGCGAACTTCCACGCCGGCCCGGTGTTGGCGTTCCTGAGCGGCAACCTCTGCTACCAGATCGAACATCACCTGTTTCCCGACCTCCCCAGCAACCGCTATGCGGGGATCTCCGCCAAGGTGCGCGCCTTGTGCGAAAAGTACGACCTGCCGTACACCACCGGGTCGCTGGCACGGCAATACCTTCTGACGCTGCGGACCATCCACAAACTCGCCCTGCCCGACCGATTCCTGCGTGCGACCTCCGATGATGCGCCGGAAACGGCCTCCGAACTGAAATTCCGCCCATCGTTCCCGGTGCCCGCTGACGTAAACACCGGGCGACGGGTGGGACTGCGCACCGCCCTACGCAACGCGCCCGCCGGGACGAGGCGCCATCGGCAGACAAGATCGATCCTCACCCGCATCCTCGTCGTGCTCGAGTATCACCCGCAGGGCTTCTTCGAAAAGACCGGAAACATCTGGCGAGCCCAGGGTCGGCGGATGCGCTTGGAGCTGAAGAACTTCCAACGCCATGTCATGACAAGCACTGTCCTACATCCCGACGACGTCGAGGGCTGGCCCGGGGAAATCCGGGACGGCGAGGTGGTCGAGCCAGAGCAGGACGAATACGAAATGGACACGGGCGAGGAAGCCGAGGACGAGGACGCAGTCGAGGAGGACGAGGACGCCGGCGACACGTCTACGGCATCGTGCCCGCGGACGTGGAGACCGAAGACGGCGCCGTCGACGTCGAGCGAATCGTCGTAGCCGAAGCGGTACTTCAATCCGCCGCGCTGGCGCCGATCGGATTGGCGCACTACTTCGCAGGCGCGCTGATCCTGCCGTACAGCCAGTTCCTGGACTCGGCTGAATCGCTGCGCTACGAAATCGACCTCCTGAGCCTGAAGTTCGAGGTCGGCTTCGAGACCATCTGTCACCGGCTGTCCACGCTGCAGCGGCACCGCCAGCGCGGGGTGCCCTTCTTCTTCGTCCGAACCGATCGTGCCGGGAACATCTCCAAGCGGCAGTCCGCCACCGCCTTTCACTTCTCCCGGGTGGGCAGGAGCTGTCCGTTGTGGGTGGTCCACGAGGCGTTCGCCAACCCCGGGCGGATCCACACGCAGGTGGCGAAGATGCCCGACGGGCGCACCTACCTGTGGGTGGCCCGGACCACCCACAGCGGCGGCCTCGGCTACCTGGCACCCGAACGCAACTTCGCGATCGGGCTCGGCTGCGACATCGCCTACGCCGACCGGATGGTGTACTCGCGCGGAATCCAGACCGACGATCCGGCCACGATCGTGCCGATCGGCGCGGGGTGCGAGGTGTGCGACCGCCCCGCCTGCGCGCAACGGGCATTCCCGCAGTTGGGGCGGTCGGTCCTGGTGAACGAGAACAGCAGCGGCCACCTGCCGTACCCACACGCGTAGCCGCACCCACGCCCGCCCGGGGCGAGCGCAGGTGCGGCGCCGGCCTAGAGCTCGGCCCGGACCAGTGCGGTCGCGGCGACGAGGTTGCGCAGGGACGCCTCGACCTCGGCCCGGCCACGGGTCTTCAGGCCGCAGTCGGGGTTGACCCACAGCCGCTCCGCAGGAACAGCCTTCAGCGCGGCACGCAGCGAGTCGGCGATCTCCGCGACCGAGGGCACCCTGGGGGAGTGGATGTCGTAGACGCCCGGACCGACACCGAGATCGAATCCGACCGCGTTGAGATCGTCGAGGACCTCCATGTGCGAGCGCGCCGCCTCGATCGAGGTGACGTCCGCATCCAGACCGGCGATCGCCCCGATCACCTCGCCGAACTCCGAGTAGCACAGGTGGGTGTGAACCGAGGTCGCGTCGGCGACCCCGGAGGTGGCAAGCCGGAACGCGCCGACCGACCAGTCCAGGTAGGCGGGTTGATCCGCCGACCGCAGCGGCAACAGCTCACGCAGCGCGGGCTCGTCCACCTGGATCACCCGCGCCCCCGCTCTTTCGAGGTCGACGGTCTCGTCGCGGATCGCCAGCGCCACCTGGTCGGCCGACTCGGACAGCGGCTGGTCGTCCCGGACGAACGACCACGCCAGGATGGTGACCGGCCCGGTGAGCATGCCCTTGACCGGCCTCGCCGTCAGGGACTGTGCGTACGAGGTCCAGTCGACCGTCATCGGGCGCGGTCGACGGACATCGCCGTACAGGATCGGCGGTCGCACGCAGCGGGTCCCGTAGGACTGCACCCAACCGTTGGCTGTGGCGAAGAAGCCGTCGAGCTGTTCGGCGAAGTACTGCACCATGTCGTTGCGCTCGGGTTCGCCGTGCACCAGCACGTCCAGACCCAGCTGTTCCTGGAGGGCGATGACATCGGCCACCTCGCCGCGCATCCGGCGCAGGTACTCGGCCTCGTCGATCTCGCCCTTCCGCAGCGCGGCCCTGGCCACCCGGATGGCGGTCGTCTGCGGGTACGAGCCGATCGTGGTGGTGGGCAGCTGCGGTAGCGGCAGGACGGCAGCCTGCACCTCGCGCCGCTCCGCGGCGGGACGCCGCCCGCCGTCGGACGCCTTCAGACCGGTCAATCGCGCCCGGATCGCGTAGTCGTGCAGCCGTCGATCGGCCGCCCTGGTGGCCTTCGCGGACGCCGCCTGCGCCAGCTCCTCGCCGACGGCCTCGCGACCGGAACGCAGGCCGGTGGCGAGGGTGATGACCTCGCGCACCTTCTCGGAGCCGAAGGCCAGCCAGGACCGCAGGGCGTCGTCGAGTTCGCTCTCGCTCTCGAGCGAGTACGGCACGTGCAGCAGGGAGCAGGAGGTGGAGACCGCGACCGAAGCCACGCTTCCGCGCAGGGTTTCGAGCGTCGTCAGGGATGCGGCCAGGTCGTTGCGCCAGATGTTCCGCCCGTCGACGATCCCGGCGACGAGGTGCTTGCCCGCGAGTTCGGGGATTCCGGCCAGCGCCTCCTGGTCGCCCGCGACGAGGTCGACCGCCAGACCCTCGATGTCGGTCTTCGCCAGCGCGGGCAGGGCGGCGCCGAGGTCGCCGAAGTAGGAGGCGAGCAGGATCGCGGGCCGATGCTCGAGCGCGGACAGCGACCGGTACACCTCGCCAGCGGTGGCGATCTCGGACTCCGTGCGATCGGCGACCAGCGCTGGTTCGTCGATCTGAACCCACTCGACGCCTGCGTCCGCCAGCCGCCCGAGCAGCGCGGAGTACAGCGGGAGCAGCTCCCCGACCCGGGAGAGGAGGGAGGACTCGGAGTCGATCGCCTTCGACAGGAGCAGGAAGGTGACCGGCCCGATCAGCACCGGTCGCGCGGCGATGCCGAGGGCCTGCGCCGCCTCGACCTCGCCCAGCACCTTCGACGGGTCGAGGGTGAACCGGGTCGAGGAGCTGATCTCGGGGACCAGGTAGTGGTAGTTCGTGTCGAACCACTTCGTCATCTCGAGTGGGGTGACGGTGGCGGTGCCGCGGGCGGCCGCGAAATAGCGATCCAGAGCCGTCGACTCGCCGGCGACCCGCTCCGGCAGGGCGCCGAGCATCGCGGCGGTGTCGAGCATCTGGTCGTAGTACGAGAAGACGTTGACCGGAACGGAATCGATCCCGGCGTCGCGCAGTTCGGTCCAGATCTGTGTGCGTAGGTCCCGTGCGACGGCATCGAGCGCGGAGGCGTCGAGACTGCCGGCCCAGAAGGACTCGACGGCCCTCTTGAGTTCGCGGCGGGGACCGATGCGCGGGGAGCCCAGCACGGTTGCGGTGAAGGTGGATGTCACGGTGTTCTCCAGTTGCTGACAGCGGGGTGGCCACCACCGGCAGACGAGAGCACGGACCGAGCCCAGGTGGCGCCCGCGTGCGGGCAGCAGTCAACGGCGATCCGATCTACTCGCCCATTCCACGAGGCGGTGGACCGTCGGGCACGGCGTGCCCGACGCAGTCGGCAGGTCTTCGGACTCGCAGGCGCCCGGTGATCGACACCGGTCCTAGTGGCCGTCGCTTCCCAGACGCGAAGTCCAGTGCATGGTGACGGCGGTCGTTCCTGCATACCGCTGCGGGACAGTCCCGGATTCTCACCGGGTTCCCTCTCACACCTCTCTCCTCATAGGCAAGGGAGACGTGCTTCGACGCCGGGCGGGGACTTCGGGGCTCCTCATGACCACACCGGGCGGACCGATTGCACTGACGAGTATATGAGGCAGACCGGGAGCGGTCGACCAGCTCGCTGCGGGGGTGTTCGCCCGCCGTTCGGGCCATCTGCGAACCCTGCGAAAGAGTTGTGATCGAGTCGTATATCCGCAGCTCACGGTGGGTGCCGTATCCCTGTGAGGTGGGGGCCGGTAGCGTACTGCATCGTTACAGCGGGTCGAGTATGCGGGAATTTCCCGGATGCTAGGACACCGTCCGGCGAGCGGTACGAGAGCAAGGGTAATTTTCAGCAATGTTCTCTAAAGTTTTGGTTGCCAATCGCGGGGAAATCGCGATCAGGGCATTCCGCGCCTCCTACGAGCTGGGCGCGGGGACCGTAGCTGTCTTTCCGTACGAGGACCGCAACTCGGTCCACCGTCTGAAGGCCGACGAGAGTTACCAGATCGGGGAGGAGGGGCACCCGGTCCGGGCCTACCTGTCGATCGCCGAGATCGTCGCGGCTGCGAAGAAGTCCGGCGCCGACGCCATCTACCCCGGCTACGGCTTCCTCTCCGAGAACCCGGACCTGGCCGCGGCCTGTGCCGCCGAGGGCATCACCTTCGTCGGCCCGTCCGCGGAGGTGCTCGAGCTCACCGGCAACAAGGCCCGCGCGATCGCCGCCGCGAAGGCGGCAGGCCTCCCCGTGCTCTCCTCGTCGGCGCCGTCCGCCGACGTGGACGAGCTGCTCGCCGCCGCCGAGTCCATGCAGTTCCCGCTGTTCGTCAAGGCGGTCGCAGGCGGCGGTGGCCGCGGCATGCGCCGGGTCGCCGAGCGCGCCCAGCTGCGCGAGGCGATCGAGGCCGCGGCCCGCGAGGCGGAGTCCGCCTTCGGTGACGCCACCGTGTTCCTCGAGCAGGCCGTCGTCGACCCGCGCCACATCGAGGTGCAGATCCTGGCCGACGGTCAGGGCAACGTGATCCACCTGTTCGAGCGCGACTGCAGCGTGCAGCGACGACACCAGAAGGTGATCGAGCTGGCGCCCGCGCCGAACCTCCCGGAGGAACTGCGCGCGCGGATCTGCGCCGACGCGGTCGCGTTCGCCAAGGAGATCAACTACAGCTGCGCGGGCACCGTCGAGTTCCTCCTCGACACCCGCGGCAACCACGTGTTCATCGAGATGAACCCGCGCATCCAGGTCGAGCACACCGTCACCGAGGAGGTGACGGACGTGGACCTGGTGCAGGCGCAGCTGCGGATCGCCTCCGGCGAGACGCTTGCCGATCTGGGCCTGTCCCAGGATTCGATCAAGCTCCGCGGCGCGGCGCTGCAGCTCCGCATCACCACCGAGGACCCGGCCAACGGGTTCCGTCCCGACACCGGCCGGATCACCGCGTACCGCACCCCCGGCGGTGCAGGCGTACGCCTCGACGGCGGCGCGAACCTGGGCGCCGAGGTCGGCGCCTACTTCGACTCGATGCTCGTCAAGCTCACCTGTCGCGGCCGGGACCTGCCCGCAGCCGTCGCAAGGGCGCGCCGGGCGGTGACCGAGTTCCGGATCCGCGGCGTCGCCACCAACATCCCGTTCCTGCAGGCCGTCCTCGATGACCCCGACTTCCGCGCGGGCAACGTGACGACCTCGTTCATCGAGGAGCGCCCGCAACTGCTCACCTCGAGGGCGTCGGCCGACCGCGGCACCAAGATCCTGACCTACCTCGCCGACGTGACCGTAAACAAGCCGCACGGCGAGCGCCCGACCACGGTCTACGCGCGCGACAAGCTGCCCAAGATCGACCTGACCACGCCGCCGCCCGCCGGCTCGAAGCAGCGACTGATCGAGCTCGGGCCCGAGGGCTTCGCCGCCGCGCTGCGTGCACAGGACGCGCTCGGTGTCACCGACACCACCTTCCGCGACGCGCACCAGTCCCTGCTGGCGACCCGGGTGCGCACCGGAGGCCTGCTCGACGTCGCCGGTCACGTCGCCAGGATGACCCCCGAGCTGCTGTCGGTGGAGGCCTGGGGCGGCGCGACCTACGACGTCGCGCTGCGCTTCCTGCACGAGGACCCGTGGGAGCGGCTGGCCGCGCTGCGCGAGGCGATGCCGAACATCTGCCTGCAGATGCTGCTGCGCGGCCGCAACACCGTCGGTTACACGCCCTACCCCGAGTCGGTCACCCGCGCGTTCGTGCGCGAGGCCACCTCGACGGGCGTGGACATCTTCCGGATCTTCGACGCGCTCAACAACGTCGACCAGATGCGGCCGGCCATCGACGCGGTCCGCGAGACCGGCACCGCCGTCGCCGAGGTCGCGATGAGCTACACCGGTGACCTGTCGAACCCGAACGAGGACCTCTACACCCTCGACTACTACCTGAAGCTGGCCGAGCAGATCGTCGACGCGGGCGCCCACGTGCTGGCCATCAAGGACATGGCCGGACTGCTGCGGGCACCGGCGGCCGCGACCCTGGTGTCGGCGTTGCGCAGCAACTTCGACCTGCCGGTGCACGTGCACACCCACGACACCCC